>Ga0299912_10003423_pt1 | contig 12943 bp, 12 predicted proteins | sample RVTome_2_FD_207667 | JGI IMG/M metagenome (GOLD analysis project Ga0299912, IMG submission 207667) | Soil microbial communities from uranium-contaminated site in the Upper Colorado River Basin, Wyoming, United States - RVT95D214 (version 2) ...
TAGCTGACACAGCCGCCATATTTCTTATCGATAACCAGAAAAAGTGGCTGGAAATCTGGCAGGTGGCCCAGGGCAAAATCGAACCTGTGCCCGCCCTGCCCGCGATCGATTTTAATAATGAAATGCTGGTGGCCGTGTTCATGGGGAAGAAATCTTCAGGTGGGTATCGGGTGCAGCTCACCGGAATCGACTATAAGAAGGGCAGGCTGAATGTCGCAATCGATTATTTCCGGAGAGCGGGCGGGACGTTGTTGCCGGTGGTAACGTCGCCCTACCAAATTGCGAAAATTCCTCGCCTGCCTGGCCGGGCCGATAATTATGTCATCAAAAGCATTATCGATAACGTGAATGAGTGACAACATATCGACCACAATGGAAATCGGTGTTTGGCTAAGGCGATAATTGCTAAAGGATAAAAACAAATGGCAATTTTGATCAATAAAAATTCACGCGTATTGGTGCAGGGCATAACCGGTGGGGGCGGATCGTTCCACGCCAAACGCATGAAAGCCTACGGCACCAACATAGTCGGCGGCACCTCGCCCGGTAAAAGCGGTCAATCGCTCGATGGTATTCCCGTTTTTGACACCGTCGAGGAATGCGTACAGCAAACCGGGGCCGACGTTTCCGTGATTTTTTTGCCGGCCAGATATGCTAAAGATGCTGCCCTCGAATCGATTTTCGCCGGCATTCCTTTCGTCGTCGTTGTCCCTGAGCATATCCCGATCGCCGATATGATGTACGTCCGCAAGGCGGCCATCGAGCGGGGCGCCACGGTCATCGGCGGCAACACTGCCGGCATTATCACTCCGGGACAGGCCAATGTCGGAATTATCCCTGATATCGCCTTTACCGCGGGCAGAATCGGCACGGTCTCGCGGTCGGGATCGCTGACTTATTATGTCGCCGACACTTTGACGCGTACCGGCTATGGCGAAACTACCTGCGTGGGCCTGGGTGGCGATCCGGTCCTCGGTTCCACCTTCGACGAAATACTCAAGATATTCGATCGCGACGACGAAACAAAGGCCGTGGTGATGGTCGGGGAAATCGGCGGCGTCTATGAGGAAAGAGCGGCCGAGCAGGTTTCGAAAATGAGCAAGCCGATTCTGTTTATGATTGGCGGCTTATCCGCCCCGCCCGGCAAAAGAATGGGTCACGCCGGCGCTATCGTAGAAGGCAATGTCGGCACGGCGCAATCAAAAGTCCTGGCGTTGACCGAAGCCGGCGGTCATCTCGCCAAAACATTCATGGATATCCCCAGGATTCTCAAAGAGCTGGGAACTTAAGTGGTTGAAAACGTCGTAAATATCTATCGTGGTGAGGCAATCGAATCGGTGCATAGCGGCCATTTCGTCGCCGTCAACGCCGAGGGAAGGGTCCTCTATAAACTCGGCGAACCACAAACGATAACCTATCTTCGCTCCTGCGCTAAACCCTTCCAGGCGATCGCGGTCGTCGAATCGGGGGCCGCCCACAGGTTCAAATTTACCTCTGAGGAGATCGCTATTATCGCCGGCTCGCATTCCGGTGAACCGGAACATGTCGAGGTAGTGTCGAGGATATTGGAAAAAATAGGTCTCGGCCCCCAGCATCTTAAATGCGGCATTCATGTCCCCCATTATTTTCAAGCCAGGGGGATAATCCCGACGGCCGATCAGCAATTCACCGTTCTGCAGCATAATTGCTCGGGCAAACATGCCGGCATGCTGGCGCTCTGCGTGTTTAAGGACCAGCCGATTGACGATTACTTGAATCCCCGGCATCCGGTCCAGCAATTGATTACGGAAACGATTGCCTATATCTGTGATTATCCAATCGAAAAAATCACGATCGGCGTTGACGGCTGTTCAGCGCCGGTGCATGCTTTGCCGCTGTACAATATGGCCTATGGGTTTGCCAGGTTTGTTTCTCCCCATTCGATCCCCCGCACCAAATCGAAGGTTTACTCGACAGTTTACCAGGCTATGCTGGACCACCCCAGGATGGTGGCCGGTGAAAAACGCTATGATACCGAGCTTATGCAAAAATGCCGCGAAAAGCTAATTGTTAAAGGCGGCGCGGAGGCCCTCAATTGCATCGGTTTCATCGAACGGGGCTGGGGCCTTGCCGCCAAAATCAGCGACGGCGCCACCCGCGCGATTTATCCGTTCAGCGTGGAAATCCTGCGTCAACTGGGGGTGATCACGACCGGCGAATTGGAGAAACTTGCTGAATTCCATCAAAAAGCGCTTTATAATTGGAGCAATAAGGAAGTCGGCCATATTAAAGCCGAGTTTGAGATTAAAAAAGGTGATTCGCCGGGTTAATGAAAGCGGTTGCCGATAAGCCCATTTATTGGAGCACTAAAAAAACTCTGCCCCAATCATTGCGAGCGGAGCGAAGCAATCCCTTGCCTTTTAGATATGATAACATGCAGATTGCCCCATCGCCCTGCGGACTCCTCGCAATGACTTTTCCAATATCTTCTCTCGCAGCATTAACGCACCATTGGCATATATTACATCCTTCGTTGAAAAAACTTTGATTTTATGATTGAGCGAGAATTTAAGGAGAATAAATAATGCAACTCTTCCCCGAGCCATATCGCACCAAGGCCATCGAACGTATTTGCCTGCTGCCGCCCGAATTAAGAAAACAGAGGCTGGTGGAAGCTCACTTTAACGTCTTCAAACTGCCGGCCGCTGATATCTTCATCGATTTGTTGACAGATTCCGGCACATCTGCGATGAGCGACAATCAGTGGGCCGGCCTCATGAGCGGGGACGAGTCTTACGCCGGCTGCCGCAACTTCTTTCACTTCGAGCAAACAATCAGGGATATCACCGGGTTTAAAAATATCATTCCGGTTCACCAGGGGCGGGTCGCGGAAAACCTGCTCTTTTCCTGCACGGCCAAAAAAGGGGACTACATAATTTCCAACACTCATTTCGATACCACCCGCGCCAATATCGAACATCAACAGGCGCTCGCGGTCAATCTGCTCGCCGATGAAGGGCTCAATCCTAAATCGACTCATCCATTCAAAGGCAATATTGACCTTAACAAGGCCGAGGATTTTATTAAAAAGCATGGCCCGGAAAAAATCCCGATGGGCATGCTGACGATTACCAACAATGCCGGCGGCGGCCAGCCGGTCTCCATGGCAAATATCAGAGCGTTCAGCGAACTTTTGCATAAATACGATATCCCTTTCTTCCTCGATGCCTGCCGCTATGCTGAAAATTGTTTCTTTATCAAGAAGCGGGAAAAAGAGTATCAGAATAAATCGATTAAAGAGATCGCCCGCGAATTGTTCTCCTATGCCGATGGCTGCACGATGTCGGCCAAAAAAGATGGCCTGGCCAATATCGGTGGCTTTCTCGCCACCAACGACGATGATTTGGTGGTCAAAATTACCAATATGCTTATTTTGATTGAGGGCTTCCCCACTTATGGTGGTATGGCCGGCCGCGACCTCGAGGCGGTAGCCCGGGGTTTGCTCGAGGCGCTCGACGAAGAATACCTGACGTATCGCACCGACCAGGTCCGCTGTTTCGGCGAACAGCTTGTCGAAGCCGGCATTCCAATCGTCCAACCGCCTGGTGGTCACGCAATATTTGTCGATGCCAGTTCCCTCTTGCAGGGCTTCCCGCGCGAGCAATTCCCCGGCTGGGCTTTGACCGTGGCATTATATCGCGAAGGCGGCATTCGCGCGGTCGAGATTGGCGGCGTCATGTTGGGCCGGCAGCCCGATGGCTCCGAGAGTTTCCCCAAACTCGAGCTCGTTCGTCTGGCAATACCACGGCGCGTTTATTCGATGGCGCACCTGCAATATGTCGTCGAGATATTCAAAAAAATCGCGCAGGATAGAAGCTTAGTCAAGCCATTGAAGATTACCTGGCAAGCGCCGGTCTTGCGACATTTCACAGTAAGGTTTGAGGAGATGTAGGGCGGCACGCAGGTCAAAATCTTTGGGTTTTGACTTTTAAATGCATTATGACTCAAACGATACTTTTCGCCCCCATCGGCACCATCCATTCCCCCTTCACCGAGCTCGCAGGTATGCCAATCCAGCCGGCCGGCGCGAAGGGCATCAAGGGCACTGTCGTCATCGAAACTCAATTTTCCGAAGCCCTCGCCGATCTGAACGGTTTTACGCATATTATCTTGATTTATCATTTCCATCGCGCCCAGGGATTTTCGCTTAAGACAAAACCGTTTTTGGATGATACCGAGCGCGGCCTTTTTGCCACCCGCGCACCACGGCGGCCAAACCCGATCGGTATTTCTGCGGTTAAGCTAACCAACATCGTTGACAACGTACTTCATGTCGAAAATATTGATATCCTGGATGGCACGCCGCTGCTGGATATAAAACCTTACGTGCCGGAATTCGATTCCCCTGAATATATCAAGATTGGCTGGCTGGCTAGCAAATCGACGGGAGCAAAAAAGACAAAATCGGACGAGCGGTTTAAAAACCGGCAGTAATGGCTTTAGTTCATCCATAGGGTAGCTCCAATCGCCTTGGTTTTGACTATTTTATTATTGGTTCCCTCGGTCATATACAGCAAAATGTCGAAACCATAAAGGTTTCGACCTGCTTCGTTCACCGAATTAGACGCAAAAAAACGCCGCAATCTTCATCACGGCGCGCAATAATCCATTTTATATATCTTGCCCTTATTCGGCCGTCAAATCACCCAGAATACCATCGATTTTTTTCTTGAGAGATTCCGGCGCCTTTTTCTGGTAACAGCTCCTGGCGACCAGATTGCGGAGTTCGATTTCGAAATCGTGATGGCGGCAGCAATGCCGGCACAACTTGATATGTTCTTCTATTTCCGCGTGTTTTATTTCGTCAAGCTGACCATCGATATATTGGTAAAGAAGTTTTAAAACCTCTTCACACCTGATCATTTTTTGTTCCCTACGATGCCTCTCTCCCGGGCAAAATCATAAAGTTGCTTTTGAAGTAGCTTCCTGCCTCTAAAAATCCTCGATTTGACGGTCCCCACGCTCGTGCCAATTATATCGGCAATCTCCTGATAATTAAACCGCTCGACATCAGATAACAACACCGCCATGCGAAATTGTTCCGGGATATTTTCCAACGCCTGGATAATATCGTCCGAGACATATGACTTTAATATTTCCGTGATCGTCTCGTCATCCCGCGCCTCGGACTTGTTGGCCGGCTGTATCTGCGGCTTTAATTCATCGACCAAAAAGAAATTCTCGATCGCCTCGAAATCAACCTGCGCCGGTTCTTTCTGGTTTTTGCGATAGCGGGTGCGAAACGTATTGGTAAGGATCGTTATTATCCAGGCTCGCGCGTTGGTGCCTTCCTGGAAATGGCTAAAGAAGCGATAGGCCTTTAAATAGGTCTCCTGCACCAAATCCTCCGCGTCGCCGGTATTGCGGGTCATCCGCAGCGCCAGGTTATAGAGATTGTCCATCAGCGGCAGGAATAACTGCTCAAACCGCTTCTTTTTATCTTGATTTGAGTTCGAATTCGCCATAGTTTGGAACCATGTCCCAGGACACGTTCATGCCTTTTTGCGATAGCCTTAATAATAATATTGGTGCCCTTAATTGTCAAGCGCTTAAAATGGACTATGCGTGTATATTTCGCTTAGCGCTAAGGTTGACTGCAATTTTCACGTTCGTATGGACCGGCCTTCAGCCAGCGCCAGGTTTCGCGGGAACCAGGTTCTGGGTTTTTTTCCAGGATAATGAACCGGGCCTGATCGCCCAGATAACTCAAAAAGCACTGACGCGGCGACTTTTGCGCACCGGCAAAAGCGGCCTGACCCGTTACGATCTCACCCCGGATCCTCGCTATATCGCGCGCTTGAACGAACTTGGTTATCAAGTGCATCAGGTATCCCGGTGGCTGAATGCGGCCAGCGTTTCAATTGGCGACGGTGGCGCCGAGAGGCTCAGTTCGCTGAATTTTGTCAAAAAAATTCAACCAGTCGCCTCCTTCCGCTCGGCTCGACTTATTCGAGGCGGTCTTCCCCCGCCGATTCAGCCGGACCGATTTCCTCGCCCGACGGCGCCGTTCGATTTTGATTATGGCCTCTCATATTCCCAAATCCACGTTTGCAGAATAGATTCGCTGCACAGTCTTGGTTACACCGGCGCCGGCGTCCTGGTCGGTATGATGGACACAGGTTATGATCTGAGTCACCCGGTTTTTTATAATTTCATGGAATCAGCCAGGCTTATCGCCACTTACGATTTTATTAATAACGACAGCGACGTTCAGGGTGACGGCATCCAGATGGATCATGGCACGGCTACCTTTTCGGCCCTGGGTGGATTCGGCGATGGCAGCTTGATCGGGGCCGCATTCGGGGCGGATTTCATGCTGGCCAAAACGGAAATTTACACGCAGGAGGTTCAAAGCGAGGAGGATAACTGGATTGCCGCCGCGGAATGGATGGAAGCCGCTGGCGTCGATATCATTTCCAGCTCGCTGGGATATTTCGATTGGTACGATCAAACCGACCTTGACGGCAATACGACGGCCATTACGATCGCCGCGGATATCGCCGCCTCACTGGGTGTTATCATCGTGAATGCCGCAGGGAATGAGCGCAACACGTCCTGGGACGCCGTCATTCCACCGGCCGATGGCGATTCGGTAATCGCCGTCGGAGGGGTGAACCAAACCGGCCTGCTCTGGTCGGGGTCTTCGCCCGGCCCCACGGCGGACGGTCGAATAAAGCCGGACGTAGTCGCCCTGGCCTCAACTGCCTGGGCCGCCGATTATCTCTCCGGCGGATACAGATCTTACACTGGAACGTCACTGGCCACACCCGTGGTCGCCGGCGGCCTTGCCTTAATTATTGAATCTCACCCACAATGGACTCTCGGACAGATCATCCAGAGCCTAAAGGCGACCGCCAGCCGTGCCACCACCCCGGATAATGATTATGGCTGGGGCATTGCCCGTTTTTTCGGCCAGTTTGCCAGTGGAGGTTATTTTACCGTTGCCTTGCCGGAATCGGCAATACATAGCGGGGACACTATCAAGGTTAATATCGCCGTGTTTGATTCTCAGGCGGCACCTGGGGGTTTGCACGATATCGATATCTATCTCGAAGGGACGGCCACGCCAATCGGGGCTCTTTATTTGAGCGGTCCGGATACTCTGACTCAAGATATCTATTTCCCATCGGCCGGCGCCAGTATTCTAACTGTAACCGATGAGGTTTCGGGCCAGGTGCAAAAAGTGACCCTATCGGCCTTTGGAACCGCCGCGTTGAGTCTCGCAATCGCCCCAAATCCGGCAATTGATTCGGTGATTTTTTTATATGATTTACTCGTTTCTCAGGATATTCAGCTAACGATATACACGGCCGCTGGCGATAAAATCACATCGATTCACGTTAATGGGGAATCCACGTTCCCAGGACTGAACCGATCCGTCTGGCGCGCCCGGAACAATTCCGGCGAACATCTTGCGCCGGGCATATATATAGTCCATTTTCATTCTGCAACCGATAGTCGAATAGCGAAGTTCGCATTCGTCAATTAATGAAATAGTAATTACACGCTGAAACGGGACCTATAGCTTTCATAATTTGTCTTTCAATTCGCCCGGCTTCATTGTCGATAGAACCATTGAAGACGAGACCACTCGGGCGCGGCGGAGTTATCCGGGACGAGGGGATTTCCTCGACTCAAATGATTATCATGGCCTTGTCTGGAATTTCGGAATTTGCGTTAAAAAACCTACAATTTTGAGGGACGCAGATTATGGCGACAAAACAGGCGATTGCCGAATGCAAAACAAAAAATAAACCGACAAATTTAAGCGGCCGACACAGCCTAGTTCTGGGGCTTCGTGCGAAAGCGTCGGGGCCAAGCGTAACCGACCTCGCCTTATCATATGACCATGCCATTAACAATTCCTTAGCCAGCATCCTGGGAAACACGCAGCTACTGCTGCACGCGACGCCTCATGGCAATGCGGATTGCACAAGGAAGCTTATGCAAATCGAAACCGAGGCCAAGAAAATCCAGGGAGCATTATCTAAGCTCGCGAGTCTTATCGAGTTGCTCGCCGACGGCAGCAATCCAAATAGCGAACAGTCAAAGTAAGCCAATCGGCCAGGCCGCCACCAAAAGGAGCGCGGACCATCAAGACCGCTTGTCTATAGGTCAATAGATTTTTTCGATTGTGATATTATTATAATATGTTGTGAGAATATCTTCAAACACGGCGCCGGACCGAGCTCGCCCGATGGCCCCACATTGACACATGCCCACGCCATGGCCGTTGCCAGCACCGACAAGTTCCAGAGCGGCAATCGCCCCATTGGCTTCTATTACCCTGGCTTCGAATCTGGTCGAGGGCAGAATGGCGCCGGGCACTGAGGGTCTTTTCAGGGCCCAACGGATTTGATCGGCCCGTATTGAAAATTCCCCCGTCGTGGTTTTAATCTGCATTTCGCTCATTCTGCCTACTGAGGCATCCTTCTTGAATTTGATGGATATGATTTTGCCAAATCCTTTACCGGGTAGCTGTCCGCCTTTGCCGAAATATTGGCTTAAGTTATTATGCAAATCGGCCGCTTCGATTGTTTCGGCCCAGTAATAGGATTTAGCCCACTGGCAGTAGTCGCCATCAACTGTCCCTTTCAAATAAGACATCTTTTCGCCGGGCCAGATTTTTTCTATAGGGGCAGTCGAGCCGCCGCATACCGAATGATAATATGCCGCAATCGGCTTTTTATCCACGGTCATGATCAACCCTTCCGTTTCCTCGACCGCGCGGTTCAAAAGCGGCAATTCGGCACCGGCCCCAAGATACAGCTGGTCATCGATCGAGTTTTTTAGATGTTTATCGAAAGGCCGTGAAGATAATCGCCAGACAGCATATGTTCGCGCGGCGATCGCCTGGGCTTTAACCGCCTCGAATTCATTTTCAGCGCGATCCCCGATTTCGCCAGGCAGGACGCCCTGAACATAAAGCTCTATATCGATCAAGTTGAAGACCCTGGCCTGGTTGCCATTGCCAGGATCGATACTGCATTCGATGAATCCTCGATAGCGCTTGCCCGCATAATCCATTGAAACATTCGGGAAACGCGGCCGAAAAATTACCGACGATAAATCGATTGCCAGCTGGCTGTTATCATCTTCGATCGATATTCTTCGTTTAGCCGTTGATACACGGATGCTCGATGCAGTATAATATATTTCAGCTCGCACGCCATCCCGATAGCATTCTATGACGATTTCACCTGATGATTGAATCGCCAGGCTGTCTTGAGCGCCAAGCCAGACTCGCACCTGCCTGTCGAACTCAGACTGAACCGCCGTCTTTTTCTTCGAAAACGCCTCGGCGCCAGGATAGATCAGGTCCAACCCCAGCAATACAAGCACTATTAGCCCTGGCAGATTTTGCCAAGGACGACCACCCTTGGCGAACCGGTGACGGATTTCAAATAATACCTGTTCGAACATATCGCCTCATTAGCCATTAACGCAAAACTGATAGCCTCAAGATAATCGACCGGGTACCCGTAATCGCCTGATACGCTGAACCTGGTCGCCGGCAGGGCGCTTTTTAAAAGCCCTACAAGATGGTGATTATGCGAGCCGCCTCCAGCCAGAATCAGCTCATCGAAATTGAGCCGATTGATTTGAAAACATCCAATAATAGTCTCCGCGATGAATTTCGTTGCCGTAGCCAGAATATCATGATACTTCAAACCGCAAGCCTGCCCTGCCTGAATAAATTTTTCGCCGAATTGGCTGCCGAATTTTTCGCGGCCAGTCGATTTCGGCCCTTTAATTTTGAAGAAAGGATCTCTAAGGAAACGCTTTATTAGCCCGTCATGGCAATTACCCTTGGCCGCCAGGCGACCGCTGGCATCAAATTCCCTTTTGAATAATTTCCTGGCCAAATAGTCAAGCAGCATATTTCCCGGCCCGGTATCGCAGCCAAAAATTTCCGCTTTATTGCGATTTAGCAGTATCCAACTGATATTGGCTATGCCGCCGATATTGAGGACACCGACTGCCCGCGGGCCTTTTCCAAACAGTATGGCGTTGGCCATCGGCGTCAATGGCGCCCCCTGTCCGCCCGCAGCCACGTCCGAGATCCTGAAATCGCCCACGGTTGTGATGCCAGTCTTCACGGCTATCCTCGCGGGATCGGCCAACTGATGTGTGACTGAATACTTGCCGGAGAGCGGCAAATGCCGGACCGTCTGCCCGTGCGAGCCGATTAATTTAATATCCGACACTTTTAATCCAGCCAACCTAATAACCTTGCGGGCAGCGACCGCGAATTTATCAGCCAATTCAATATCAAGCTTCAGCCAGGCGTCGGCGTCGTTAAATCCGGCCGCCGAGCAGCGCAGGATATTCTCTTTTGTAGCGCTATTAAATTTATACGTTTTGCCGGCAATGAATTTAATTTTGCTTTGCAGGCCGCTGCCGACCACCTGAATTACGGCGGCATCAATTCCATCGGCGGAGGTGCCGCTGTTTAAGCCGATAATCAGTTTCCTGCGGCGGTCAATTAAATCACGCAGCAAGTTGTTTTTTGGCATGTTCGATTCTCGATAGGGCTTTCAGGTGGCCGCTTCTCATCAGTGTATTTAAGTTTTTTTCGAGGTACTCAACAATCACCAGATGATCATCGTGGTCATGACAAACCAGCGCCATATCATGCCCGGCACACAGCGCTTTTAGCACTCGTTCCCGCAAAGGCAATATGTCTTTCAATGCTCCCATTGATAGATCATCGGTAATCAAAACGCCTGCAAAGCCGAGCGACCTGGCCAGGTCGGTGGTGCGTTTTGAAAAAGTCGCGATCTCGCCGTCCACCGAGGAAATTAAAATATGCGAGGTCATTATTATTTTTATGCCCAGGCGAATTCCGGCTTTGTAGGGGACCAAATCGAAATCGCGAAGCCTTTCGAACGGGATACATGATATCGCCATGGAAGCATGCGGGTCGTTGACGGCTGAACCGAGGCCAGGGAAATGCTTAAAACAAGTCATGATGCCGGCCCCGGAGAAAGCGCGATGAAATTCAAGGCAGTAAGCGGCGGTCAGCGCGGGATCGGTCGAAAATGTGCGGTCCGCCAGCGCAACATTTAAGGGTGCATAGGTCAAATCGCAGACCGGTGCGAAATTAAAATTTATGCCGCACGCCGAAAATTGTTTTGCCAGGCGTGCGCAATCTTCAGAAAGGCCGGTTAGGTTATCCGCGTAATCTTCGGCCCGGCGTAAAGGGCCAAACAATTTCCCCAGCCTTCTAACACGGCCGCCTTCGAAATCGATCCCTATGAAAGGCCTTCCTGGAGAGCAGGCGGCGTTGATTTCAGCAACGAGAGACTTCAATTCGCCGATATTTTCCGCATTATGATCGAACAGAATGACGCCGCCGATCTGCTTTTGGCGCAAAAAATCCTTAATGGAATTGGTCAGGTGAGATTTTTGCAGGCCCAGGATCAGCCTGCTGCCGGGTGTCATCGGGCAACGGTTCCTTTGGTTTCTTGTTTCGCGCCGGGATCGATACAGACCTTGTTGCGACCCTGTCTTTTGGCCATATATAGCGCCTGGTCGACTTTTTCGAGCAGCTGGGCGGCTGAGAATACACCGTCAGGGTAAACCGCCACGCCCACCGAAACTGTGGCCCGCAAGTCCCGCTGCCCCTGCGAATTGGTATAGTAAGTCTTTTCGATTTGCGCCCGGATGCGTTCAGCGATGGTCAGGGCGTCTTTCAAGGAAGTTTGCGGCAAAATCACCATAAACTCCTCCCCGCCATATCGAGCGGCGATATCGACGTCCCTGACTGAATGCTTAATCACGCCCGCGATCTCCTGGAGTATCAAATTGCCGCTCTGGTGGCCCTGGGAATCATTTAAGGCCTTGAAATGATCGATATCGACCATCAGGATCGAGAGATGCAGGTGATACCGATCGGTGCGCCGGATCTCATCAATTAGTTTGCTTCTGAAATAGCGATAATTATAAAGGCCGGTCAACTCATCAATTATGGTTAATTCTTGCATTCTCATATGCATGATCGCGTTATCGATTGCCACCGCCGTCGAATTGGCGAAGATGGTCAGGTTCTTCCTTTCTTTGTCGCTGAAATCACCTTTGCGAAGAGGTTGCAACTGCAACAACCCCATTACCTTGCCGTGAGATATCAAGGGCACCTCGAATAACTGGAATTGAGCTTGGTCCGATCGCCTTAAAACTCGCGAGGAATTCCATGACCGATCGCTGATAATTTCGTCTGTTTTTTTCTCGGATACGACAATCGGCGGATCGTACAGCGTTTTCTTCCCCTTGAAAAGCTCAGCGTGCAGTTGAAGGTTCTTGCCGGATTTTTCGGGAAGCAGGATAGCGCATTTTCTGACCTGAAGATGGCCGTCCGCGATATTTAAAACCTCGGACAGCAACTGGCGGAGGTCAAGAATCGTGGACAAAGCGCGGGTGATTTCGTACATATTTTCGATCACCGCCTGTGATGATTCGAGCTCCCAGGTTCGTTCGTTTAAAATATCGAGCGTCTTCAATAGCTTACGTTCCGAAGAATTCATATAAAATGAGATAATGCCGGCGATACCCCCGGTAAACCAGATATATAGCGTTCTGAGCGTTATACTCATTAAAAATTCGCCCTGCAACTGATTGATAACCGAAAAAAGGTACGATATGGAAAACGCGAGCGCAATCGCCACCACTTTGCGGATCGGCAAATAAAGCGAGACGAGAGCGATCAGCGGGTAATACGTGAGATACAGATGATTGTATACGCCGCTATCAAGCTGAATTGAAAAATATAAAAATAGTGCGTCAACAAATGACAGGGAAAATAGCATGTTTGTGCCGCGGATCCAGCGCCTTGCGGTAAGCCGGTACATGATGAGGTTTATGACCAGGTAGGCCAATAGAAATATGACGAACTGAAAATCCTGGT
>Ga0299912_10003425_pt1 | contig 12940 bp, 10 predicted proteins | sample RVTome_2_FD_207667 | JGI IMG/M metagenome (GOLD analysis project Ga0299912, IMG submission 207667) | Soil microbial communities from uranium-contaminated site in the Upper Colorado River Basin, Wyoming, United States - RVT95D214 (version 2) ...
TCCACTCCCATCAGCTTCATCATGGGCTCGGCCAACATGACCCCAATCACTATGGTCACAGATGCGTAGATCACGTTGACCAAAAAGGACTGCATAGTCACGTGGTTGGCAGCCTCAATGTCGTCGGCCCCCACCGCCCGGGCGATCATCGCCCTTTGGCCAGTGGTAAGCCCCATCCGCAGCATGGATAGCAGCATAACCATAGTGCCAGCCACACCCACCCCAGCCACAGCTCTAGCGCCCAACCGGGCTATCCAGACCATGTCCACGAGCATGTCAAACTGGTTTACCACGCTACCCACGACCACGGGCCAGGCTAAGAGCAACACATTTTTGGCGATGCTCCCCTGGGTCCAGTCGCGGTCGAAGGCACCACGTCGTCCTCTTCTTCCCGCTCCAACCCCCTCTGGTGTCGGCAGCCCCGCTGCCGGGTCTTTCTGTTCCATCATCCTATCCTAGGATCGCGGCCCGCCGAAACGCCTCGGCTCACCTTCCCCCATGCGTATCTTTATCCTCTTCCACCTCCCCGACTGGAAGAAACCTATATATATGATTACTCGTATGCTCGTGGCGATAACGGTAGCAACGGCCATGGAATACACCCCCCAGCCCGTGATCTTGGGCAGCAAATAGGCCAGCGGCAATTGAACTCCCCACAGTGTCCCCAGCATTGCGACCATAGGGGAAACGGTATCCCCAGCGCCACTCAAAGCGCTTGAGAAAACGAAAGCGCCACACATGGTCACAAACTGAGCGCTTATTATCCTCACATAATTACTAGTTATCCGTACCAACTCCGGATCGGAGGTGAAGATGCGGACAATAACCTCCGCCTTCCAGACCACGAAGATGACTAGGATTAGCGAAGCAAGGGCACCATAGCCCATAGCCATCCAGGTGCTGCGGTAAGCGCGATCAGGCCGGCCCGCCCCCAGATTCTGCCCTACCAATACCCCCGCCGCCTGGGACAACCCCATAGACATGAGCTCAGTGATCTGGTCAACCCTGGCGGCGATGACTGAAGCGGCTACGCCGTACGTGCCAAAGGTGGTCAGAATCCTCGTTATGAAGGTCCTGGCGATGCTGCCCCCGGCGCTATTGATGGAGGCCGGGAAGCCGATCCTTAACATCTCCCAAATGACAGCGCGGTCGAATCTCCAGGTCAGTCTCATGTGCAGCCGGGTACGCCCTGAGGTGAGCACCCATATGATAGCGGCGGCACCCACACACGAAGTCAGGGCATTGGCTAAGGCCGCTCCACTCACCTCCAGGCGGGGCAAGAATCCCCAGCCAAAGATCAGTAAGGGAGCGAGGATAATGTGAAATATCCTGGTGAACATGGTTATCTTCATGGGGGTAACGGTGTCTCCTGAGGCCGATATAGACGCCTCGGCCGTCATGCGAAAGGACATAGCCGCCTGGCCAAACATCGCTATCCGCAGATAGTTAGCCCCATCCCGCACCACATCCGGCTCCACCCCCATCATCCTCATCAAGGGCTCGGCCAGGATGACCCCGACCAATATGCTGATAGCTGCGTAGATCACATTGACCAAAAAGGCCTGCATAGTCACGTGGTTGGCAGACTCAAAGTACTCGGCGCCCACCCCCCGGGAGACCATCGCCCTCTGGCCTGTGGTAAGCCCGTTCCGGAACATGGACAGCACCATGGTTAGAGTGCCCGCCACGCCCACCCCAGCCACAGCTTTAGCGCCCAACCTCGCCACCCAAACCATGTCCACGACCATGTCAAACTGATTCACTACACTACCCACGACCAGGGGCCAGGCCAAGAGCAACAAATTCCTGGCGATGCTCCCCTGAGTCCAGTCTCGATCGAAGGAACGCCCCGGCCTCCCCTGAGCGGGCGGCGCTGCAGCCGTTGCCGGTTCCGGTCTTTGTTCAGGCATTATTTTGAACCCTTCGCTTTCGCCTCAGCCCATATCCTCCCCCACCACAAGCATACTTTATACCACCTCTTCCCGCTTACGTCAAGGTTAAGTTGGCTTAATTCGGCGTCTGTGGCATGGGATTCTTTCCCACAGCGAAGCATCCTCTCCAAATTTCCGCCCTTCAACTATGGCATTCGCTAAGCCACTGCGATACAATCATCTTGCATTACTTTCACACGCCAAATGTATACCCAGGCAAACGACCAAGGGCCAACCTGGCTGAGGATGGTAAATGTCAGAAGAAGATTCACAGGAACTCCAAAGAGCCCCACATAAGCTAGGCATTCTGTGCCGCCGCGCTACGTTGATATTGGGCATACTCCTTTTTCTCCTCAGCGCTCCAGTTGTTATCTATCAATGGGTTTACAGCCAGCGCATCTTCCCCGGCGTGCGCGTCCAGATCATAGATGTAAGCACACTACGCGTGGAAGAAGCACAACAGTTTATCGCTTCCCACTCCCTTGAATACTCCACGCAAACGAATCTAGCGATCAAAATAGAAGGAAAGACCTGGCGATTTACTCCGCACCAGTTGGGGGCAAGCTATGACATCGAGGAGACCCTTGCCAATGCCTACAGGGTGGGCAGAGTGGGCGGCCCCTTCCAGCGGCTGTCCGAGCAGGCCACCGCCCTCACCAAAGGCATTATGGTATCCCTCGCCTTTGACATCGACAAGGAGGGGCAGGAAAAGCTGCTGACTGACCTAGCGAGCAGGGTCTCTCAACCCATGCAAAATGCCAGATTAAAGATCGAAAACCTCAAAGTCATAACTACCGCGGCTGCACCCGGACGGGAGCTCGATCAAGAAGAAATGGCAAGACTCCTGGGTGAGCGTTTTGCCTCGCTCTCCCAGGAGCCGCTGGAGCTAGCCCTAAAACCCGTCCAACCAACGATTTTGGAGTCAGACCTCCTTACTGCCAGAGCTAAAGCCGAGCTAATGCTCTCCGGTCCCTTGACAGTGAAATATACAGAACACAACTGGATATGGCAGGATGGTCCGCTACCAGAGACAAGGGAACGTAGCTGGCAACTGGACCGGGCAGCCATCGCCGACATGATGGACTTCAAAGAGATAGCTGGCCAAGACGGGCATTCTCAAATCACGGCGGCGATAGATAAGGAAAGAGGCGCCGCTTACGGCACAAAGCTGGCACTGCAAGTTGATCAGGAGACACGGGATGCGCGTTTTCATTGGGAAGACGACCGCTTGACACCCATCATCACCAGTCAAGAGGGACGAAAGCTGGACGTCGACACTTTGGTGGAGCGCTTAGAGGCTGGGGCAGCCAGCGCCACCGCCCGAACCATCGAGCTGCCGGTAATCGTCAGCAAGCCCAGAGTGGCCATGGAAGATATCCAAAAGATGGGGATAAAGGAGAGAATAGAGGAGCGGAGCACCGTCTATAGCTACTCCGGTGATACGTTCACCGAGCGGGCCGCCAACGTGAAGTTGGCAGCACAGAGGCTACACGGAGCGGTTATACCGCCAGGCGAGGTCTTTAGCTTTAATGAGGCGATAGGCGACGTATCAGAGGAGGCAGGCTACAAAATTGGATTTGCCATCATCGAAGGCAAGACCGTGCCCGATGTGGGGGGAGGGGTCTGTCAAGTTTCCACCACCGCCTTTCAGACCGTCTTCTGGGTAGGCTACCCCATCGTGGAAAGGCTCCCCCACGCCTACCGTATGCGGCGCTACGAGCCACCCCCAGGCCTGGATGCCACCGTTTACCCTCCCATAGTCGACCTGAAGTTCAAGAATAACACCGCGACCTTCTTGCTGATCCAAGCCCGCACGGACGACACCAAGCTATACGTCTCCTTGTACGGCACCAAGCCCCTTTGGAAAGTGGGGATAGAAGAGCCAGTTCTAGCCAATATAAAGCCAGCAGACCCAACGGTCATAACGGAATATAGCCCCGCACTGGCCAAAGGGCGTCAAATCTGGGTGGAGAGGGCAGAGGACGGAGTGGACATCACCATCACACGTGTCATCACTCAAGAGGGCAGGGAGAGCATCCGCGATAAGTTCTTCAGTAGCTACGCGCCTCAGAGAAATGTACTGGTCATAGGGACTGGGGAGTAGCCGCAGTGCTATTCTCCCCATTACCCCCTTTTTCAGCGTGGGCCCGCTTAAGTCGTTGGAAGTTAGCCTGGTACGACGCTGTGTTGATCTTATCGGTGCTCATGAGCAAGGCATCCTCTTTGTTGTCAGTGTAGTAGCCTCGGCGCACCCCCACTTTATGAAAGCCATATTTCTCATACAGCGGCTGAGCCGCTGAATTGGTGACCCGAACCTCCAGAGTAACAAACTCAGCGTTTCTTTCCAAAGCGGCGTTTATGGCTGAGATAAGCAGTTGCTCCCCCACTCCCTCACGGCGATGGGATTCCCCCACGGCGATACTGGTCAGATGCGCCTCACCGGCCACGAACCAGAGGCCGGCAAAGCCAAGAATTCGCTCATTAGTTGCGGCCACTTCAGGAGATAATGGCTCACCGGAGAGAAAGTCCTTCACTTCGGATAGTAGTCGCCCAAACCTCGACCGGGCTGGTGCTGCTGGCACCTGGTTTTTCGATGTCGGCTCCCCTCTATAGTCCTCGTTCTCATAAGCCACGATGTAGGCGGCCGTGCTGCTTTCCAATTCACGTTTGAAGGAGGTAGTAGGAGCCTGAGTGGGAAAGGCCTCGCGCTCGATCTCTTTAACCTGAGGGATATCTCCTACCTCCATGGGTCGAACCGAGTAAGACATAGACTTTCTCCTCCGAAATCATCAGAGAGCGAACAAAACTCTCCTATTTTAGCATATTTGCTCGTTTTCATCATCTTTTATTCCTTAGGTTCCAAGAGGGCGTAAATTCCGCCCCCTAAACAAGAGATGGTGCAATCTAGTTTTTGGGAAAGTGTGACATATGTCTATCTTGTTAAGCAAAACCTCTTGACAAGGGTGACACTTGGGATTAAAATAAGATATATCGAGATATGACATGATATATCTAGATTCGCTCTTGGAGAAGACGAGCTATGTTTGACAAAGACAGGTCTTTTCAGGGCCCTTGGCGAGCGAGTCCCTTTCACAGAGGGAACCTCAAATACGTTATCTTGGACTTGATAAAGGATAAACCTCGTCATGGTTATGAGATTATCCGTGCCCTTGAAGAGCGCTCCCATGGTTTCTACACACCGAGTCCCGGCGCTGTCTACCCTACCCTCCAAATGCTTGAAGAAGCGGGCTATGCCAACGTCCTGGAGCAGGACGGGAAAAAAGTCTATACTATAACCAAGGAAGGCAATCAATTTCTGGCCGAGCGAAAGCATCTAACCGATGAAGTCGAAAGCCAGATGAGGCATCACTGGAATCCGGAGAATATCGGCGTCATTGGCCAAACGATGGGTGAGTTCCGCAAACTGGGGAGACTAATAGGCCCCCGTCTGCCCCAAGTGGACCCTGAGAAGATACGCCGTATCCGTGAGGTTGTCTCCCGCGCCCATCAAGAGATTGAGACCATACTAGAAGAATAGCGTAACTTTGGGGGTCGTGACGTCAAGTGACCCACGACACTGAAATGGAATTTATGAAAAAAGGAGGTAGTGGAGATGTGGTGGAGAGCATCACGATGGCAGATGCCATGGCAGAGAGGGGCATGGTCACAGCAACAACCATGGCCACGGGGAGGACCCATGGGCCTGCACCGGCGTTTTGTGAGCAGAGAGGAAAGGATCGCGGCGCTGGAGCAATACCTCAAGGACCTTGAGGGCGAGGCGCAAGGCGTCCGCGAGCGCCTGGCACAACTGAAGAGCACCACGGGGGAAGCCAAATAGGCTCCCCCCACTTCCCCACCGTTTGCCTGCTGGATGCCGTTTCGCAACAGACCCCTGGCAGGGGAGTTGCGCTCCCCTGCCATCCTTCACAAGTGAAGGCTGGGGGACAGAGGGAGTTGAAAAGCGTTTCTAAACGCTCTCCCCGCTTTACAATTGACAAAGCGACAGAAGGTGCTATAATTTTACGTTGTCGTAAGGTAGAGACATATGCGCATCCTATTAAGACTGATCGGCTTTTTGAAGAAGTATTGGCGTTGGGTGATCGTCACCTATGTGTGCCTGCTGGCGGGCGTTGGCTTCCAGGTGGCCGTCCCCCAGCTTATCGGGCAGGTGATCGACGTCGCAATAGCCCGGGGAGAAACCCGCTTCCTCATCTTCTCCGGTTTGGCCATCATCGCCGTCAGCGCCTTCAGAGGAGCTTTCGCCTACGGCCAAACCTATTTGGGTGAATTTCTCTCCCAGAAGGTGGCTTACGATCTTCGCAATGCTATCTATGATCGCCTGCAGCATCTGAGCTACGCCTACCACGACAAGCAGCAAACGGGCCAACTCATGTCTCGGGCTACCGCCGATGTGGAAGCGGTAAGGATGTTCACCAGCATGGGCACCCTGCGCCTAGGCTATATGGCCGTCCTCTTCATCGTGGTTTCCTATCTCCTCCTCGCTATGAACTGGAGGCTGGCCCTTGTCAGCTTCGTCTGCTTCCCCTTTATCGCCTACCGGGCAGTGCTGGTGGGTCAGAGGTTAAGACCTGTCTGGATGATGATTCAGCAAGGGATAGCAGCCTTGGGAACCATATTACAGGAAAATCTTTCCGGGGTGCGAGTGGTAAAGGCCTTCTCCCTGGAGGGACACGAAAGCGCCAAATTCAAAGATAAGGCAACTTACGTCTATGGTCAAAACTTGGAAACTACCCGCCAGCAGGCTTTCAACATGCCTCTGATGACCTTCCTTTTCACCATCTCCACCGGGCTCATCCTCTGGTACGGGGGGCGAGAGGTGCTGGGGGGAAGGCTTACCGTAGGCGAGTTGGTGAAGTTTAACCTCTTCCTGCCAATGCTGGACATGCCGGTGCGCATGCTAGCCATGATGGTTAACATGATCTCACGGGCGATGTCGGCCGGAGAGAGGGTTTTCGAGGTCTTGGATGCTGAGTCGGCAGTGAAGGAGATCCCCAACGCTATCGAGCTACCCCGGGTTAGGGGTGTGGTACGCTTTGAGGGTGTTTCCTTTGGCTACGATGCGGTGAGCGCGGTGTTGAAGAACATCAATTTTGAAGCCCAGCCCGGACAGCTCGTGGCCCTCTTGGGCGCTACCGGCAGCGGCAAGAGCACTGTTGTCAACCTCATCCCCCGCTTCTACGATGTCACTGGTGGACGCATCACCATTGATGGCATCGACATCCGCGATGCTACCCTCGCCTCCCTGAGGCGCAACATCGGCATTGTCCAACAAGAGGTCTTCCTTTTCACCGCCACTATCCGCGATAACATAGCCTATGGGGTCGTGGAGGCCTCCGAGGAGGATATCGTGGCGGCAGCGAAAGTGGCCCGTATCCACGATTACATCGAAGGCCTGCCTGAAGGCTATGACACTTGGGTGGGGGAGCGCGGTGTCACCCTGTCCGGCGGACAGAAGCAGAGGGTGGCTATTGCCCGCACCTTGCTTCTGGATCCGCCTATCCTTATCTTCGACGACTCCACCTCCAGCGTAGATACGGAAACCGAATACTTGATCCAGCAAGCCTTGCGCGAACTGATGCAGGGGCGAACTACCTTTGTCATCGCTCAGAGGCTTCGCACCGTCAAAGATGCCGACCAGATTCTGGTGCTGAAGGATGGCGAGGTAGCCGAGCGAGGTACCCACACTGAGCTCTTGGAGAAGGACGGCATATATCGGCAAATATATGACTTGCAACTACGCGATCAGGAAGAGGCTCTGGAAAGAGTCGTGACCTCAAGAGGTAGCGACCCCAGAGGTAACTCCTAAAAGGGGGGAAGGAAAGAGATGTTCGGCGGCGGATTTGGCGGCGGGTTTCACGGTGGCCCACCTCATGGCCCAGGAGGACACATGGGTGGAGGACCGCCTCCGGGAGGCCTTAGCAGGTCTATAGACGAAGATGAGACGCTGGGCAAGATCTACGACCGAGAGGTGATCAGCCGTCTCGTCAAGTATTTAGCGCCCTATAAGCATTGGGTAGCAGTGGGCATCATCTGCGTGGTCATCGTCACCCTGTCCAGCGTCGCTCAAACCTGGATCATACGGGCGGCTATCAACTCCGTCACCGCGGGCGTAAAGGCCCAATCTCAAGGCGATGCAGGAGCTGCCAGTCGCTATTTCCGGGAGCTGACCATTATCTTCGCTATCTTCATTGGCAACGGCCTATTGTACTGGCCCGCCAGCTACTTCCAGAGGATGTCTATGGCTTACTCCGGCCAAGGCATCCTCCTCACCCTCCGCACCCAGATGTTCGACCACCTACAGAAGCTCTCCCTGAGCTTCTACGACCGCAACGAGGTGGGGCGAATTATGTCCCGCGTTCAAAACGATATCCTCGCGCTTCAGGAGCTAATCACCGCTGAGGTTCTGATGCTAATAGGCGACGCCCTGATGTTGGGGTCCGTCGTCTTCAGCCTGATCTTCATGGATTGGCAACTGGCGCTCATCACCTTAACGGTGATTCCCCTACTAGGCGTGATCCTGATCATTTGGCAACGGTACGCCAGACGCGCTTTCATACAGGTCAGGCAAGCCATCGCTGTGGTCAATGCCGAGCTTCAGGAGAACATCTCCGGCGTGCGCGTCATCCAGAGCCTATCGCGGGAAAACGTAAACATGCGCCTCTTCGACAATGTGAATGAGGCTAACCTCGGCGCCAACCTTCAGGCCACTCGCCTCACCGCCGTCATGCAGCCAACAGTGGAGGTGTTGACGGCGGTGGCTATTGCCCTGGTCATCATTTTCGGAGGGATGAAGGTTCTAGCCGGGGCGATGAGCGTGGGGACGCTGGTGGCCTTTGCCTTATTTGTCCAACGCTTTTTCCAACCCATTCGAGAACTCACCATGCTTTACACCGAGCTCCAGCGGGGTATGGCCGCCGGGGTGCGCATCTTTGAGGTCCTGGATACCAAGCCCGAGGTAGAAGATGCGCCAGATGCCATTGAGCTACCGCCCGTCAAAGGCGCGGTCCGCTTTGACCATGTCAGTTTCGAGTACTTGCCCGGCGTGAAGGTATTGCAGGACATCAACCTTGACGTGCTCCCGGGTGAAACCATCGCCTTTGTCGGGCAGACCGGGGCCGGCAAGAGCACTATGGCCAACCTTATCGCCCGTTTCTACGATGTCACCGACGGCTCCCTTACCGTGGACGGCTACGACCTACGCCAGGTCACGCGCCATTCCCTTACCCGTCAGATAGCCATAGTGCTGCAAGACCCCTTCCTCTTCTCGGGCACCGTGAAGGATAATATCCGCTACGGCCGCCAGAACGCCACAGACGAGGAAATCGTCGCCGCAGCCAAAGCGGTGGGGGCTCACGATTTCATCCAGCGCCTGGAGAAGGGCTACGATACCGAGATGCAAGAGCGAGGCGGCAATCTCAGCGCTGGCCAGCGCCAGTTGGTCAGCTTCGCCAGAGCGATTTTGGCGGATCCGCGCATACTCATCCTCGACGAGGCCACTGCCAATGTGGATACGCAAACCGAGATCCTCATTCAAAATGCCTTGCGCCAAATTCTGGCCGGAAGAACCTCTTTTGTCATCGCTCACCGCATTTCCACCACCCGCGACGCCAATCGTGTGGTGGTGATGGATCAAGGCAGGATAGTGGAGATAGGCAGCCACGACGAGCTCCTCGCCAAGGGCGGCCTCTACACTAACCTATACACCATGAGCTACGCCACAGTGGCGTCCACTGCCTCGTAAGAGAAGCCGAAAATGTTAGGTTCATACATGGGTGTGGCTATTCTTGGCCTACTGCATGGGCTGGAACCTGGGCATGGCTGGCCAGTGGCTTTGCTATATTCAACCAGGACAAAAAGACCCCTCTTCCATGGGTTACTAAGCTCCAGCACCCTCGCCTTTTTCCACTTCATATCATCAATAGCCGTGGTCGTCGCTTATGTCCTCCTGCGCTCCGTAGTTAGCATCCCTGAAGCACCCTTAAGATACGCGGCAGCGGTTGTACTAACCATCCTGGCCTACAGGTTTTTCAGGGAGAAGGTGGGGGACGCGACCGAAACACAGCACGGTCACATACACGATAACAAGCGTGAGATGGAACATGAGCATTGGCATGAGCACCCTGACGAAGGTGGGCACAGCCATCGGCACAGACACGCGAAACGGGTGGTGTTGACCCTCTGGGGGCTAGCCACCTTCGCCTTTGCTCTTGGCTTTGCGCATGAGGAGGAATTCGCTCTTTTGGCCCTTATCGCGGGAGGTATTAACCCATGGGTGCTGATGATATCCTATGCTACATCCGTTACTGTGGCACTGATGGGCATCACGTTAGTCAGCATTAAAGCGTATGAGACGATACGGCCTAAAGTTCAACGTTATGAAAAGTATATCCCCAGGATAAGCGGCTGCATCCTTTTGATCATGGCTATTGCCCTTGTCTTTGGTCTGGCATAACATCCCCTTGCTGAGGTAGGAGAAGGGAATCATGAAACTCATTTTTATCCACGCCTCTGGAGCTACTAAAGAGTCCTGGCATTATCAAACGACATATTTCAAAGATTCTGAAGCCATCGACCTGCCGGGGCACTCCGAGGGGAAGCCCTGCACCAGCATCAACGACTACGTCCAGTGGCTGCGTGGCTACATCTACGGGCGAGAGTACCGAGAAGTAGTTTTGGCTGGTCACTCCCTGGGTGGCGGCATCGCTCAGCTATATGCCCTCGAATACCCAGAGGAACTAAAGGCACTGATCCTCATTGGGACAGGGGCCAGATTGAGGGTGTTCCCCAATGTCCTAGACGCCCTCGAAGTGGCCCTCGATGACCCGCAAGCCTGGGCTAAGAACATAAGGGTGGACTACCCCTTCTTCACCCCTGAACAAAGGGAAGCTTTGCGTCAGAAGAGGGCAGCCATGGGCCCCAAGATCGTGCTGAACGATCAGCTCTGCTGCGACCGCTTTGACATCATGGACCGGGTGCATGACATCAAGCTCCCCACCCTGCTCATTTGCGGGACTGAGGATGCGCAGACTCCAGTGAGGTACACGGAATACCTCGCCAACAAGATCGCCGGTGCCAAGACGGTCATAATAGAAGGGGCTACTCACGGCGTGCCCCTGGAAAAGCCCGACGAGGTCAACCGCGCCATTGAGGAGTTCCTCAAAGGCCTCTAAGAAATCCCGGAAACTATCTCACCAACCGTAGCTTAGCCTCTCAATGAGGTGTATGGGCAATCCGTGTTGCATCATACGCTGTTGAGTAGCAGCAACATCGTAGGGGACACGATAATGGTAAATCGCCTCATCGTCGCTATCGTAAATAGCGTAGCTGGCACGGGGATCGCCGTCCCGAGGCTGCCCAACACCCCCGGGGTTGATAATCAAACGATGTTCGGCCAACTTCAAGGGAACCTCCACTGACAGTGAGAGCAAAGAGCAACCTCCGCTCTCCTTATTCTCCTCAAAGACCAGCGGTACGTGAGAATGTCCCACCAGACAAAAAGGGCTGTCAAAGTAGGCGAAATTGACCCGCGCGCTGGCAGTGGACAAAAGGTACTCCCAGATAGGCTCGCGGGGGCTGCCGTGAACAAGGGTGAAATCGCCCTCACCTAGTCTCTGCGGAAGGCTCTTAAGATATTCTTGCTCCTCCTGACCTAGCTGTTGAGCCGTCCAACGACAGGCAGCCGCCGCATCGGGGTTGAAATCCGATATATCCAACAACCCTACCGCTGCACAATCGTGATTGCCTATGACACAAAGGTGTTCGTAGCGGCGCAGAAGCTGGATACACTGACTGGGGTCGGGCCCATACCCCACAATATCCCCTACGCACCACAACTTGTCCACCTCACCCCTTCGTTCTGCATCCGCCAGCACCGCCTCAAAGGCGGTCAAATTACTATGAATATCCCCCAAGATAACATAGCGCATCCTATCTCGTCTCCCTGGCTCTAGCTTCAGCCAACTATACCAGGTCTCGTCTCTTCTGACTAGCCGAAGTTGTCGCGATGGTGAAAAAAGTCTATAATCTGGCCATGAAGGTCTCAGAACTGGGCGAATTCGGGCTTATCGAACTCTTGGCCGACATTGTCAATAAGTCAACAAGCGCCAGCGCCACTAGTGGATCTGGATACCATCTCCTGCTGGGCATAGGCGATGACGCCGCCGTTTGGCGTGCCGATGCATCCATCCAGATGGCCACCACCGATACCTTAGTGCAAGATGTGCACTTTACCCTGGACACCGCCACCTGGGAAGAATTGGGCTGGAAGGCGCTAGCCATCAATATCAGCGACATCGCTGCCATGGGAGGCGTTCCCCGCTATGCTCTGGTTACCTTGGGCCTACCCAGCGACACCGAGGTAAAGGATGTAGCACAACTCTATCGTGGAATGGAGGAGATAGCACAGCGGTACGATGTGGCCATCGTCGGGGGAGACATCATCGGCGCACCGCTGGTTATCATCAGCGTGACCGTTATGGGGAGCGCCACTGGGGAGGCCGATTACCCCCACAACATCCTAACGCGAGCGGCGGCGGTCGTGGGTGACCTGATTGCCGTAACCGGCTATTTGGGGACATCCGCCGCCGGATTGCAGATGTTGAAATCTAACATGCAATTCGATAAAGAGACGACCTTTCTTCTCCGGCAGGCCCATCTCCGACCCGTTCCCCGCGTGACCGAAGGTCAGATATTGCTCGCGGAGGGTGGCCGGGCAGCCATTGACATAAGCGATGGGCTGGTAGGCGATCTGGCCAAGATGTGCCAGGCGAGCGGCGTGGGCTCTCGCATAGGAGTGGACAAGGTGCCCGTTCACCCCACAGTGCGAGCCGCTTTTAAGGATGATTGCTTGAAACTCGCCCTTGCGGGAGGGGAGGACTATGAGCTCCTTTTCACCACCAGAGCTGAGCTTATGGACAGGGTAAAGGGGCAAATCTCTTGCCCGGTAACGGTCATTGGCGAGATAGTAGCAGATACGACAAGCCAAGTGC
>Ga0299912_10003426_pt1 | contig 12939 bp, 16 predicted proteins | sample RVTome_2_FD_207667 | JGI IMG/M metagenome (GOLD analysis project Ga0299912, IMG submission 207667) | Soil microbial communities from uranium-contaminated site in the Upper Colorado River Basin, Wyoming, United States - RVT95D214 (version 2) ...
TATGCACCATGCGCAACGACTATGCACCAGACGCAGGGCGCACTGGATGGGTGGTATGCATGGTTCTATGAGGCGTGGCGTATATTGAAGCCTGGAGGGTTGTTGCACATCGTGGCACCTACCGCGTTCTCTCTGCAAGCCATGAGCGATCCGAGCCACACACGTTACATTGTGCCGTCATCGTTTAGCTATCTGTCGCCAAACCCGGATGCCCCATTCGACTATCAGATAGCAGCGTGCTTCGAGGCAGTAGACAACGTCCTTGTTCGATACAGCGATGCGTGGAACTCAATGATTGACGCAAAAATGGTTAATCCAGATCAAACGCATATGTATTCAGAGCTTTACAACAACGTGATGGTGGAGATGTATATCTGTCTGAGGGCGATTAAAGACGAATGAGGATAATGGCGAAGATACAAGATAACGGACTGGCGCGCGACCTGGAGAAGGCTGACAAGAGCGTAAAAGTAAAAGCACCCAAGACCGTGCGGGCCGCCAGTTTCGCGGTGGAAAAGCGCGTAAAAATAGACATGCCTGTAGACAAAGGCCGCGCGCGCGCATCTTGGGGACACTGGACACCAGCTGACGTTGTAGAGCACGGACTGGAAAGCCGCAAAGACGCACACTGGATAGTAAAAGACGACGGGCTGACTATCGAGCAGGGCTCAAATGTGTGGTACATTGCAAAGTTGAATCAGGGCAGCAGTCGCCAAGCGCCAGCGGGGTTTATCGACAAAGCGGCAGATGTGGGCTCGCGGGTGTTAACTGAAGAGTTGGAGAAGTTGATCGGAGACGTTTTGGAATGACATTTGAGCACAAGTTTGGCACATACAATGTCGAGGGCACGCTCAACAATTGGGTACGTGTCAACCTGACTGCTGCCGGTGTGCCTGTCTGGATGCCATCCGCGCGCGTGGTGTTTGACTATCCTGAGACGCCTCTTATCTCTGGCCACAGTGGGCACGCCTTTAGCGTGACACATTTAGGTGCTGAGGTGGTTGGAACATTCGAGGGAAACAACACCGTGGCTGGCAGCGCGGGACAGATGATGCAGGGCATGATGGAAGTCAATTGCTGGGTAAGCAAGCAGCAGGCTGGTGGGGCGTGGCCTGGGAGATTACGACAGATGGGCGACATGGTTGGTCGATTGTTTACCAGCGGAAGCCAGGTAGAGATTACTAACCTGTACACCAGCACCGCCGCGCCTTCTGGAGCCGGTGGGTTAATTAACGTAAAGAGAGCTTATGAGGTGCAGGTTGCGCCGGACCCGAACCCGGACATTATGCGGCGTCGGTTTTTGACCACCTATCGGTGGATAGAACGAGTTTAGTACGGAGGGATGAATGGCTAATGCACATGAGGTGAGAGTTTTTGCGGAGGGCGCGTTACGGTGGATCGTGGCAAGTGGTTCAGCTACTACCGCCATGACGACAGCCAGCGCAGCGCAGTCGGCACTTGTAGGATTTGTCCAGGCTGGCACACAGCAGACAAGTGCGCAGACGGTTGCTATGATCAAGGAGCGTGGTGTACCACATCACCAAAAGTTTGTTGGCAGCGAGGCAGTACAACTGCAAATCAAGTTTTTGCAGGCCGTGACAGCTAATGATGCCGCACTAGCTATGGCTACCGGCGCCGGGAATGGCGCAAGTGTCCCGATGGTACACATGGAGCTTAAGTCTAACGCCGTCGAGTTGGGGGCTACCAGTGCTATCTATCGCCAGTACCTGTTTGGGACATTGATTGATAATCCGTGGACAGAGGGCGAGCAGGGTAATGAGTGTGCGCAGACATGGCAGTTTGTCCGCATGGTGGGCCCAACTGCCAGCGGTTTCCTGGGGTAAATCATGGCGGAAACATTCAGCTTTGCTGAGGGCACTGCTTACTTTGTGACTGGTGGCGCCACGTCTACGGCTCTGTTTGCGCGCGACATAGCGGGCAAGATGACCGTGGGTTACTTCTCCTATCGTCCCCCGTACTCGACCGTATACCAATACTTAGAGACGGGGCGCGAGGCTACGCTGACAATTGGCCAGGTATACTCGCAAAAGCAACTTAGTACGATATTCAACGGTGCTACTGCTGGCGGTGTGCATGTCGGCATTGTACATGTAGCGGCGGGAGTAACCGGTACGATATGGTTGTACTCGGGCGTTATCGATGGTCACTCGCTTGATGGCACAGACGGAGACGTGATGAAGCGCTCAATCGCTGGGCGATTCCAGACATGGAGCGAGGCATAATGGCAACCGATAGCCTTTATCTGCAATCGTTGGGTACTGTCGAGGTGAGAGGTATCACGCCGGAGGAAATGGCGTTGTTGTGGCGTAGCGCGCAGCGCACCACGCGGGGCAACATTAAGGCTACTAAGTGGCTGTTGCTAGTGGGGAGTTTGGTGTTGGGTGTCACCAGCCCGCGAATGAATAAGAAAAGAGCAGAGTCGTTTATCAAGAAGAACGCTAAAGACGCGGCACGCCTAGCTGAGGCGATTATCAGTCTAACAACGAGAGAGCCATGATTAAGCTCGTCAGGGTTATTCTGTCCGCAACGGTTGATCCGTTTGTCGGAGAAATAAAGAGAGCGTTAGGCGTTTTTACCAGTCTGACATCTGGCATTGCTACTGGCGCGCGCTCAGTTGTTGGTTTCCTGGGCGACATCGGCAATATCATCAGCGGCGTCAAGCACGGCTTTGATATGCTGGCAGGTGCAGCGCGCGGTCTATGGGACACATTTATCCAGGGTGCTATCGATGAGGAGCGTCTCGGCCTGACGATGAAGTTCCTATCAGGCTCTGCTGAGATGTCTGCTGATATCATGGAGCGCCTTGACGATTGGGTGGTAAAAACCGCCACGGACGGCAATGAGGCGGAGGAAGCCATACTTGATATGGCAAAGGCACTGCGCTCTACAGATGGATCAGTGGATCCAGACAAGCTATTCAGGACAATGGATCTCCTAAAAAGGCTATCGCTCGTAACTGGCATGAGCGTAGCTGAGATGTCAAAGGTAGTTGGACGCGCGATGACGGGCGATGTCGAGATGCTGGCGCGTACACTTGGAATAAGTAAGGAACAATTAGCCAAGCTGTCACCAGAGTTTGCAAAGTTTATGGAGACAGCTGAGGGCGCACAAGAAGCGCAGCTTGGAGAAGTAACCAGGCTGGGGGGCGATGCCGAGACTGTAGCGGGCGATGCGCTAAAGGCGCTAGATGAGATTACCAGTGCATTAGGTGCTGGTCAAGAGGCTATCGCCGAATATGCCAATAGCGCTGGTGGGGAAGTAATATCTCTCCAAGCGCTATGGGACAATTTTACAGAAGACGTAGGTAAGCAACTGCTCCCAACCATACAAGAAGCGCTAGAGAAACTTATAAACTTTATCACAGAACACAAAGAGGACATAGATAAGTTTGTGGAGGCATTTGGAGATATAGCGTCTGGTGGTTTCGAGAAGCTGATGGAGTGGATAGACAGCGGGAATGCAAAGAAATTCTTTGATGATATGTCAAGCTTTTCTTCCGAGCAATGGAAAGTGTTTGCTGACGCATTTGCTAATATTGACTGGAAGTTGGTTGCAGATACTATATCTACTATCGTGGATGCTGGTAAAATAATTTCAGACGTTAGCAAATTTGTCGGGCCTGGTAACGCAATATCAAACATAAAAAAGGGTATCGACAATCTAACGCCTGGTTCTGGCGATATGCCTGGGCAGCAATCCGCACAAGGGTTTTCGTTGCCGTCGTTTTTTGAATCGCTACTAGGTAAAGCGCAGCCCCCGCAACCGTTAGAGGTTAAGATATCAGTAGATGACGACATGAGATTGCGTGCAGTATATGATACTGCGACAGATGGGAAGTTAAGCGAATTCGTAGAAGCAACAACTGGCGGTAAAAAACAGAAGGGAGGCGATCAGCAATAATGGGAAGCTTTAGCCTGAACGGTGTTTTTACGTCAGCACCAGACCCCGATAGCCAGCCATACGGCACGCCCGAGCGTGGTAGGTTTATCGGTGGAAAACCAATACGGCAAGGATACGAATCGGCGCTGCTGAAGTTTCCGCCCATGACAACGGGAAGCTATAACGAATTGCGAGCGCGATACGAGGCCAATAAGAACGCGCAGACGAGTGGGAATGTTCCAGCCACATCTGGCTACAACTGGCGCGCCTGTTCCGCGTATTGGCATGAGCCACTCCCTGCCGGGTGGGATGGGCCTATTGTTTTAGGTGTAACGATGACAGTTTCATATATTGGGTATTACTAATGGCGTTCTCTTCTACTCAGATAGGCTATCTCAAAAATGCTGACCAGCGTTTTACCGCGCATGTCGCGTTATTTCCGGCCTACTCTCCGGTTATTACTACCCCGGCTCCGGGGAACGGCACAGCGCTCAATCTAAAGCCTATGCCTATGGCGTCACCACGTTACAGCGTTGTCGCCAACGATGGCTCGATAACATTGTATGCGACCGATAGTTACAACAGGGGAGGAACATACGTAGGAAACGCCAATATCGCCTGGGCAAACACGGGCGGGGCCGGTGCGCTGGTAGATAATGGTGATGGCACTGCAACCTATACCGCGCCAGCTGATGGGGCTGGGACTAACCTGATCACCATGACTGCCACAAACGCCAACGGAAGCAAAGCTGCAAATGTATATGTGGCGTACCCAAAAACAACGTATGACACTCTTGTGTCTGAAGTGGCATCTATTAGTGGAGGATTGTCACAGCGTGGATGGAGTGTGCTGTTTCGTGTGCATGGAGACACATCAGACTTTGCTATCGGCAAGATTGTGCTCCTGCACGTAGAGGATACATGGGGAGTAACAACATCTACGTTTGGGGGTTACAAGTACTCAGAAAACGTTTTCACCGGGTACATCACTCAAATGCAGTACTACGAGGACTCCTCTGGCTTGCGATGGTTGGGCGTCGAGGCTAAATCGAGCTGGAGTAAATTGGAGAACATGCAGCTGAGTGAGACAATGTGGGGGAAAACATCTCGAGTTGGACGGTACTACCGCAACGACTTCGTACCCGTTGATGCATTGTGGTATCTTTTGTCAGAGACAACAGACTTTTGCAGTCGACATAATTGTACACTGTTTTATGATACAAACTCTATCGATGACTTGATAATTGGACGCGGTACGGATAGTCAGGTTAGCTTTGCCGATATAGTGGCAGACATTATGGCCAGGGGGTTGGCCATAGCCTATACTGATCGCTATTCATCCTTAATGTGCATTCCTGATCCTGACGTGCGTAGCGCCGAATGGTGGGGTACACCGTCTCCGGAATATGATGGCAGTAATCCTCTTACAGAAAAGTTATGTACGATGTACAACATAACGAAGTTTGAGGTGCCGGTTGTTAGACGTTTGGCATTAGTTGCGTTTGATAGTTATCGTCTTGGAATGTGGGCAGCTTGTCAGGCTTCGGCTGGCACACCGGGGCGCGAAGAGAAAATACCTGGCTTGCTATGTGACGACACATTAAAACTAGTCTCATGGTGCAGCGAGAAACGAGCACAAATGAACAAGCCGTGGGACATTACTGTTGATTTACCACTCAATCACACAGTTGATATTTGCACCCCATTGGTAGCTATTATGACAGCGCCATCAAATTCAAATGCGCCTACGGCATCTGCTCTTTGTTGGGTTGACAATGTAGGCTACCGCCCATCTATGGATGGGGCATGGAATGGCAATTGGCACCTAGTAAAGAATAGCCAGGGTGACACAGGGCAAAATGGAGAGGTATCCGGATGGGGAGGATCTGGACAGTGGGGGCAGAAAGGTACTGGGGTAGGTATAGCGCCCAGTGGATGGAATACTGCCATACCGCAGGGTGACTTAACGTGGGTGCATAATTTTAACTTTACCGAAACGTCTGGCGGGTGGATTACAGGAAATTACTATAACTGGTATGGATTGACTACCGAAAAATTCGCGACAGATCCAGTCGGCACGTGGGTAACGGGGTATGGATGGTCAAGTAATATCGCAACCGCTGTTACTGGTGAATTTTCCGGTATTACAACTCTCGAATTAGACATTGCCAGATTTTTCTCTGAGCGTTCGATCACGGCCTTCCGGCTGTGGTGGAGTGCGCCAGCGGGACCACCCACAAATGCCGAGTTCTCAATACGTAATGAATCCGCGTTCTTGATTACACAGCCAGCCGCCGAAGAGGGAACGCAATCATCATACCTGATTAGCTCTTTTAGCGCGTCTAGGTTATGTATGGTGTCTACGTTTGCGGGGAATACTGGCGTGGTATACAAAAGCGCGCAAATGGCCGGATTAGGAACAGATCCTTTTGGATAGCATATGTCAATACAAGGGATGGCGCAAGATTTAGCTAATCATATAAAAAAGGAATCGTCTGAACGTTGGCCAGGCGCAACGCTCCTGACGGTAATCGACGGCTCTGGGCAGCATACAGATGGGTATGTTTGGTGTGATCTGGCAGGCTCTACGGTGCGCTGCATTACACCTACTAACGTAGATCTGTCTGGCGGATCACATATTATCTATGCTATTCCAACGGGCGATGGCCCAAGTAGTGATTATATTTTTATAGGCGCATCATGGAATGGGCTTGATGATGGGCGCATACCAAGAACACGCACAACAGAGATCCAATCCGGAAGCGATTTACGAATCACGTGCGGCAGTGGACACACATACACGCTAACCAATACTGTGTACAACGATTTGCAGTTTGCTGTATCGCAAGGAAAGATTCCAGCATCTAATGCTCCCAACTGGGAGGCGCTTACAGCTAATACCTTTGAGTATGCATTTGATGTTGATGAATATATCGACCTTGGTGCGCAGGAATTGCCTCATGGATGGAAAGAGGGAACGTCAAGTGATATCCATCTTCACTGTGCAATAAAAGCAGCCAATTCGTCAGGGTCGTCTCAGTACGCAAAATTTACGGTTTATATTGCTTCCGCTAACTATCAAGCAGTGTGGGCTGAGACAACGTTAACAGCGGAGCTAACGGTACCGGACGGGGCAGGCGCGTTGCAATCATATTATTTAGATCTTGGAGACCTATCTCTTACCAATAACATACTGGGAACAATGATAAAGGTACGTATTAAGCGAATCGCCGCCACAGGTGGGACAGAATATGCATCCAGTATGTTTATCGGCCAGGTGGGTGCACACTTGCAATATGATACGATGGGAAGCAGATTGGAAACATCTAAATGAGACATAGAGGATTGAAAACACGATACAAGCTGCTGCTCGGGCTGGTGGGGGGCGGGGTGGGCAACCCCGATCCTCTCTACACGTTCCAGCTTTTCGGAGATTCGCACATCGGTTCAATATCTCAAGCACGCCTGGATGCCGTAACGAATGACAAGCCAATCGCTCCGCTGTGTCTCGTTGGCGCGGGAGATATTACAGAAGACGGCACGGATTTGCAAGATGCCGCCGCGATTGCATGGATGGCGAGCGTCAACGCTACATCATACGTCGTAAATGGCGGCCATGATGTGCAAATCCACACCCCGGCGCAATTCGCCACTGCGTATGGTATGTCGGGCCAAAACTGGACAATCGAGTTATCCTACTGTTTTGTTATTGGCGTTGGTATGGATTCCGCTGGCTCATCAACACTGTCTCAAACGCAACTAGATTATCTAGACACTCAGTTGTCTGCTGCTGGCACGAAGCCATGTGTAATCGTTTGCCATGTTCCACTATTTTATAGTCATCGCAACACAGACCTGACACACTATCTCAGTTCTGATCAAACCAATTGGTACATTTTGCCAGACACCAACATACGCACTGTTCTGGCAAATTACGCCTGCGCTAAGGCATGGTTAAGTGGACACATCCACGCACCGTACACGAGTATAGATTTTGTTAAAAACGAGATGGTTGGCGATCACAATGTCGCCGTCATCGCTGGGTCGTCTCCGTTCTATACAGATATAGTAACAGGTGAGGCTGGTAGTCTGATCGTAACACAGTATGTAACCGTAACAAACAGTGGCATCGAAGTTCGCACACGCGATCACGGCAACAGACGGTGGTTGGCCTATTATAACGCTCCATATGTTGTGGATACGCCAGTTTCCCCCTCGTTTAACATGCAGTTTAGCGCAGATGATGCAGCACCAATATCTGTGTACACTCCTGCCGATGTCGGCGTGTTACAGTCCTATGTGCCCAACGATCTGATTGCGATCAGCGGAGGACGCCTTGTAGCTAATGGCTCCAACGCCTCGCATCAATACTTTTTCTCTATACCAGTGATGTACCGCAAATGTGGTCGTTCCTTACGTCTTGACTATCCCGTGCGGACAACCCCTGCTGATTGTACCATTCGATTACTGTACGGGAATAATACCTACCTTGGTTTGCAAACACAGGGAACCACGCAGGTACGTACTCACAACTTTTCTGGTAATGTGGTGACTACTGACACCGTAGGAACAAGCGCGTCATGGTCGTTTTTGCTAATCATGCAAACGACTGGCGGATTTATTTGTGCTAGGGACGAAGGGGATACAGCGAATGTTTGGAAACTGTTGTATGTGCGCAATGACGGTCAGATGGCATTGCAACCACGCCTACACCTACCGCTTGCATCAATGAATGTTGCTTTTGACAACTACAAGATAGAAGACCTGTCTGGCGCACTCACTACACAGTTTGGCATCGCCACGGGTAGAGTGGCGATCTCGTCCAACGGAGAGACACTTGCGGCAACAGCGGACGGCATTTTTGAGCATACCATCGTCGCCGCGACTGGCGTTACTCAGGAGTTTATGTTTAGGCGTGTAGATGATGATAATACGTGGATTATCAGAATGGATCAAGGTGCGTCTACTCTCGAGGCGTTTAGTAAGGTGACTGGTTCTGAGACATCGCGCGGTAGTGCTGTGCAGGCATGGACAAACGGCACATCGTACAGGATTGTCATTAGTGCGCGTGGCAGCTTAATCCAGGTATGTGTTGCAGATCAATATCGGTCGCTGTCAATCACAAGTACGATTATGGCAACCAATGCTGGGTTAAAGGTGAGCCATGCCGGGACGGAGTTAGTAGCGTGGCCTGCGACGCTTACGATTTAGTAAGTCGCACCCGATAACTTGAATTATCACTGGGTTTTTAACAAGGCTTTGGGGAGCCATACGAACGACTTAGCACCGCCAGCGTGCGGATAAGGCATTTATTTTATGGACGAGTTGACATTACTTAAAACAGCCTTGGAAGCAGGAGGTATGATCCTGCTGGCTGTTATCGTGTGGCAATTCATCGGCGTGTTGCGGCTGGCGATGAACAGTCAAAATAACGCATATGAGAGTCTGCGTCGATGGTTCGAATCAGAGTTAAAGCAGCGCGACGCCGATCTAACAGTCGAAAAGGCGGAGCGCATGAAACTTGAGACACGATTTGATGAACAATGCGAAGAAACAGATCAACTAAAAACACGCATAGCTGAGCTTGAGGCTCAAATTGCGGAGAAGATCGCTGAGATATCTAGCCTTAAGGATGATATCAAACATCTCCGCCAGTCCGACGAAAAGAAAGACGAGCGGATCAGGGAGCAGAGCGAGCGGATCAATGACCTTGAGCGTGAGCTTAAACAGGTTAAAAAACAACGCGACGAGCTAATTAGGAGGCTTGACGATCTGCTTGCAAATGATGTGAAGAGCAATGGCGGTGATAAGAAGGTATCAAGTATAGCAGATCGTGTTGATGAGCGTCCTCCTATTTCTAGTGAAAGTGACGAGAAAAAGAAAAGCCGAGGTTCAGATGTCAGCAAGTAGCTATCGAGTAAGCGTTATACTTGGTGACGCACCAAAGGCGCTTAACGCACTGATCGCATCTGGTGCTCGCCCCCCCGTTGTCAAGATCCACAACAACATCAGCCACGCGCAGTTACTGCGCGAGAAACTTGGCAACGACACGATCCTCATCGTTCGCATGACTGGGATGGAATCGGTGTTCAATAGATCTGCATCTGCCGCAGCCAATGCAGTTGACTGGTGCACCGTCATGGAGTCGTCGTTTTCTCAAGCGCCTTATGTGTATTGGGAAGCAGGACCTCCGCTGCAATCGTGCGACGAATGGTATCGAGACTGGTTGCTGGCTGCGATGAACTGGTGTCACGCGCGTGGGTATCTGTTGTGTGTAATGACAACTAGCGAGGGAACGCCAGACTTGCCGAGTGCTGGCGTTGACGGCTGGGCTCCCATGTGGCCAGTCGTACAGCTTGCCGCATCGTATGGCTACATACTTGGCCCTCAAGCGTACTGGATAGATGGGAATATGGATGTCAACGACGATTGGCACATGTTCCGCATCTACCGCGCTTTTCGAGACTATCCTGGCAAATGGATGTCTGGCACGCGGATCGTTTTTACAGAGACGGGTATCGATTTGCGCAACGGCCTGGGGTGGCGCACGGCACTGGGCACAGACTGGCCACGCTATCGTGCCGGATTAAAGTTGCTGAGTGATGAGATAAAGCGCCGTCCGTGCCCACCGGGTGTCAAGGTAGTGGGCGGTACGGTATTTGCTATTCACGATGTGGATAACATTTGGCCAGATTTTAACTATCGTGAATACATGCATGAACAATGTGCTGACATTGTGGCGGAGCAAGGAATTGTCGAGGTGCCACCCGTTCCAGAGACTGAAGGAATAAAAGAAGTTGTTATTTACCAAAATGGCTGTAATCAGCGCGAGCAGCCTACAAGCGCCAGCACGAAGCTGGGATATATCGCACAGGGGACGCATCTGGTGGTACAATATCCACCAATCAATAATTACGTTCGTGTCGTAGATAGGGGTTGGGTATACGTACCGAACCTACAGATTGTAAAATAAGGAGAATAACATGGAAAACTTTCTAACTTTCGTAGAGGTCTTGTTGACTTTCATTCCTGCCGTTACGGGGGCCGCAATTGCAATCGCAGCGATTGTTGACGGATTGAAGAAGATAGGGTGGCTCCCGGACGGATACGCACCTTTAGCCAGCGGGGTGCTAAACCTCGTGGTATTTGTCGCGTTGTTTTTCTTCGGCGACCAGTACGGCAAGGAAGTACAGAGTGTGCTTGACGGTATCGCAATAGTCGCACCTGTTATTGTGTCTCTGTTGATTGCGTTGCTGTCAACCAGCAAGGCGCACGATCTGCTAAACAGTATCGGACTTGGTTACAGCCACACAGATAAAAACGATGTGAAGCTGCACGGATGAAGCATCTGTCTGTCCTCCTTGCTTTGGTTGCGATGTCGGGGTGTATTATCACCCCGACAGGCGCGACGCCTACGAACACGCCAAGCGCCACGCTGACGGCGACCGGCATAGATACACCGTCTCCGTGGGCTACCGTGCGTCCTGGGCCAACGTGGACGACTACAGCCACATCAACGCCACCATGGAGCGCTACGCCAACGCTGATTACGCAGACGCATGGCATCATCGAGGTGACGCAAATTGGCGGCTACCCGACGCACGCATCGGGGCAAAAGATGCAGGACATTGAGGGCGAATATTTACCGTTCGGCGCGCTCAATGTGCGCTCATGTCCTGCGGTGTCAGTCGGTTGCGGTGTTCTGGAGCAACTGTCGGGGAGCGTCGCGGTGCAGGTTTGGGGTATGGTAGTGGTGTACCCACCGGGTGATGTGTGGCTGTGCATTGATGGCCATCCAGCTCCATACGTCAGCAGTCAGTGTGACCGCGTGGTGGCATACATCATCGCGGGAAAAGAGTTTGGCAATCTTGTTTTGAGATAGGGCAGCATCGCCGGGCCAGATAACCGCGCGCGCAGTCGTACAAGATCGGCGATAACGTCTGCGTGATACACTCACTGGTGGCTACGCTTTCGCGGGTGCGTTGACTACGCTGCAAAATGCGCAGGAAAAGCCACTGCCCTATTGGGCGATCCCCCACGCGGGGAAACGTTAACAGGTGCGCCACACTAGACGCACCAAGCATTCCACTCCCGACGGGAGATGGAGATCTGGATACCCTTCCGCCCTAGTATCACGTGCCACGTGATGCGGTAAAGGTGGCGGGGTATCCTGCATTTTACTACACACGATTACAATCATAATGATTTGCATATTCACTAGAATCAAAAAAACGCCCGCCATGCTCGGCGGGCGTTTCTCACTTCTTACCCCATCGGGCCTCGGCATCTTCCTTGCGCATGACCCATTGGCTTCCAACCTTTAGAGCTGGTATCCACTTATTTAGGCACGCGCGGCGGATCACACTGACCTCTCGGCTATACAACTTAGCCGCTTCACTGACTGTGATGTAATCGTCAAACATGGCCACTCCTCTATTGTCGATAAGATGACTTATCACTCGTGATTATCCACACCTCCGAGGGGGGGCGAATGCCCCCGACTGCTATATACTGTTGGCTAGATCGTCAAGCGTACTGTTATCTTTGGAGATGGTTGCGATCTGCTTTTCAAGATCGGCAATTCTGCGCTCGGTCTTGATAAACTCGCTATACCAAAATGCTCTATTGCAATCTGGGTACTCAAGATAGCGCCTGCATGTGATATAGTTGCGTCGCTCAAGCGATAGTGCTTCCTGCGCCTTTTGTAGTGCGTCCATGTTACACCTCTCATAAAATAGTAGCGGTGATTAGCCGCCCCTCGCGGTTGTGGACTGTGCTAGTCTCTGAGTAGGGGGCTATGCCCCGCTACCTTCAAGATACCGCAAGCCGTCATCAGTTATAACCCATCCTTGACCTCGCTCGTAATCAATTAACCCCACCTGGGCTAACTGCTCTGGTAGTGCCATTTGTCATATTGCTTCCGACTGCGCGATCTGCTATACTGATTATGTGAGGCCGTCGCTGGCCGGTGTCGATTTATGCTCAGCAGGAGGCCCTTAGCCTTACCCCTAATCGAGGGAACAGCGACAGGGCAAAGGG
>Ga0299912_10003427_pt1 | contig 12937 bp, 8 predicted proteins | sample RVTome_2_FD_207667 | JGI IMG/M metagenome (GOLD analysis project Ga0299912, IMG submission 207667) | Soil microbial communities from uranium-contaminated site in the Upper Colorado River Basin, Wyoming, United States - RVT95D214 (version 2) ...
GATCCTCGAAGGGGGGCGGGACGATCGTCACTTCGACCACTTGGTCGCCGACGGCCTTCCGGCCCGGGATGGGCGCGCCCTTGTCCTTGATCCGGAAGCGCTGCCCGGATCTCGTCCCGGGCGGAATTCGGATGGTCGTGCGGCCGTAGAGGGTCGGAACGTCGATCTTTCCCCCCATCGTCGCCTCCGGCACCGTGATCGGGATCTTGGCCGTGATATTCGGTCCCTCGCGTCGGAACAGATCGTGGGGAATGACCTCGATCAGGATATAGAGATCGCCGGACGGCCCGCCCCGCCGATCCTGGTGGCCCTTGCCCGCGATCCGGACTTTGGACCCCGAGTCGACGCCGGCCGGGATGCGGACGTTGATAAGATCGGACTTGGCGACCAGCCCCCGGCCCCGGCAATCCCGGCATTCTTCCCCGGTCGTCTCGCCGCTCCCCCGACAATCCGGGCAATGGGTCGAGAACTTCATGGTCCCGCGCTGGAAATAAGCGCGTCCGCTCCCGCGGCATGTCGCGCAGGCGCGCCGGTTTCCGTGCTGGATGGTCCCCCGGCCGTCGCACGTCTCACAGCGGACCATACGGTTGAGGCGGATCCGGGTTTGGACGCCGTGGACGGCGTCCTTAAACCCGATCTTCATCGTGTAATGAAGGTCCTCCCCCCGACCCTCCCCTTCAGCGGGCGGTTGGGCGGCCGAGCGTCCGAACAGGTTCTCGAAAAAATCGCGGAAGGAGGTCGTCCCGTAGCTGGAGAAGTCGAAGCCCTCGAACCCCGAGCTGAAAGGCTGTTCGCCGCCGGGAGGAGGATGGTCGCCGACGAATCCGAACTGGTCGTACTGGGCTTTTTTCTTGGGATCGATCAGGACCGAATAGGCCTCCTGGATTTCCTTGAAGCGGGCCTCGGCCGCCTTGTCGCCGGGATTGAGGTCGGGGTGGTACTTGCGGGCCAGCTTCCGGTAGGTTTTCTTGATCTCCTGGACTCCGGCCGTCCGTTCGACCCCTAAGACCCGGTAATAATCCTTGTCCATCCTTTACAGTCCTTCCGGTCCGATCAGGAAGGACCCTCCGGCTTGAGTGAGCGGCAGCCGTCGGCGCCCGCTCAGCTTTTGCGGTCCTCGTCAACGACCTCGGCGTCGATAACCTCTTCCTCGGAGGGAGAGGAGGCCGCGCCGTGTCCCTGGCCGGCCCCTTTGTCCTGGGGCTGGGCTTGTTGATGCCGGGAAGCTTGCTGGTAGAGCATTTCCGTCATCTTGTGGGAAGCGTTAGCCAGGGATTCCACGGCTTTCTTGATTTGCTCCGGGTTTTCGCCCTGAACGGCCTTCCGGGTATTTTCGATCTCGGCCTGGACGCGCTTGGCGTCGTCGTCCGAGATCTTGTCCTTGTTTTCTCGGAGGAGTTTTTCCAGCCCGTAGATCATCTGGTCGGCCTGGTTGCGGGCCTCGATCACCTCCCGCCGCTTCTTGTCCTCGGCGGAGTGGACATCGGCCTCCTTGACCATGCGCAGAATCTCCTTCTCGTCGAGGCCGCTGTGGCCGGTGATCGTGATCGCCTGCTGCTTGCCCGTTCCCATGTCCTTGGCCGAGACGTGAAGGATGCCGTTGGCGTCGATGTCGAAGGTCACCTCGATCTTGGGCACGCCGCGCGGAGCGGGCGGGATCCCGTCCAGGTGGAAACGGCCCAGCGTCCGGTTGTCGCCGGCCATCTCGCGCTCGCCCTGAAGGACGTGGATCTCGACGCTCGGCTGATCGTCCGAGGCCGTCGAGAAGACCTCGGTCTTCTTGGTCGGGATGGTCGTGTTGCGGGGAATCATCCTGGTCAGGACGCTGCCCAGGGTCTCGATGCCCAGGGTCAGGGGGGTTACGTCGAGGAGGAGGACATCCTTGACCTCGCCGCCCAGGACGGCGCCCTGGATGGCGGCGCCGACGGCCACGACTTCGTCGGGGTTGACGCCCTTGTGGGGTTCTTTGCCGAAAAGCTCTCGGACGAGGTCCTGGATCTTAGGGGTGCGGGTCTGGCCGCCGACGAGGATGATCTCGTCGATGTCCTCGGGTTTGAAATTCGCGTCGGCCAAGGCCTGCTTGCAGGGAGCGATCGAACGCCTGATGAGCTCATCCGTCAGCTGTTCGAGGTTGGCCCGGGTCAGCTTCATCAAAAGGTGCTTGGGGCCGGAGGCGTCGGCCGTAATGAAGGGGAGGTTGATTTCCGTCTCCATCGTCGTCGACAGCTCGATCTTGGCCTTCTCGGCCGCCTCCTTAAGTCGCTGGATGGCCATCTTGTCCTTGGTCAGGTCGATCCCGGATTCCTTTTTAAACTCGGCCACGAGCCAGTCCTGAACGCTTTGGTCGATGTCGTCGCCGCCGAGATGAGTGTCGCCGTTGGTCGCCTTGACTTCGACGATACCCTCTCCGACCTCGAGGATCGAGATGTCGAATGTGCCGCCGCCGAAATCGTAGACGGCGATCGTCTGGTCCTTCTTCTTGTCCATGCCGTAGGCGAGGGCGGCCGCCGTCGGCTCGTTGATGATCCGGATGACCTCGATCCCCGCGATCCGGCCGGCGTCCCGGGTCGCCGTCCGCTGGCTGTCGTTAAAATAGGCCGGGACGGTGATGACGGCTTTTTCGACTTTCTCGCCCAGGTAATCTTCAGCGGCCTTCTTGAGCTTCTGGAGGATGAGGGCCGAAATTTCGGGGGGGGCGTACTTCTTGCCGAGGGCTTCGACTCGGACGTCGCCGTTATCCGCTTCCTCGACTTTAAACGGGACCTGCTTGATTTCCTGGCCGACTTCGCGGAAACGCCGACCCATAAAACGCTTGATGGAATAGATCGTGTTCTCGGGATTGGTGACGCGCTGTCTTTTGGCGACCTGGCCCACCAATCGCTCCCCTTTAGACGTGAAAGCCACCACGGACGGCGTGGTCCGGCCGCCTTCCTCGTTGGGGATGACCGTCACCTTATCGCCCTCCATAACGGCAACGACGGAGTTGGTCGTTCCAAGATCAATTCCGATTATTTTCGACATAATTGGCCTCCTAATTTAGTCAACTGTTAATATATAAGTTGAGCGTTGTTTTGTCAATATTAAATTAGAAAAATATTTGTTTTTTTAATTTATTTATTTTCAGTTGTTTATAATAAATATATTCTGACCTTCGGATATGATCCAATAGAGAGCCTGGACTTCTATTTTATCCGCGAATTGCAGCTCCAAAGTACTAAAGCGCTTTTTTTTTAAAGTCATAAAAAGGGTTATGAGGGGAAGATAAAGAGCCCGTCCTGCTCTGCCGAAAATGGAAGAGACTCCTCTCTTTTGGGGGCGGAATTGTATCGTCAGGCCCGAATCGAGAGCGAGGCTGAAGCGTTCGGGCATGTCTTGGACTTCCAAGGCCTGGAGGTCGTAAGCATCCGTCGAGGTCGCCTTTTTTGTCTCTTCGGGCTTGGCGGGCGGCTCTTCATCCGCTTTTTCCGGGATGATTTTGGAACGGGTCGGTACGAAGGGGGCCGCTTTTTTCTCGATCGAATGGATTCCCTCGGCGGCCCTGAGTCCGGATTGACGAATGTCGCCGAGGGGCCAGCCGCGGAGGACGATTCCTCTCGCTTTGAGCTCGAGAGTCCGGGCTTTGATGTTCAGGATGAAATAAAACGCCGGAGACCTGGCGAGGGAAAGCTCCGTTTCCAAGCGACGGACGTCTTGGAGCCCGACGGATGTGTTTTGACCGAAGCCGGGAATCGTGAAAAGGACGAATCCGACGATCGGGAGCCGGAGGATGTTTGGCCTACGCATGGTCAGAAAATATAAATCTTGGCGCCTATCGGGACGGCTTTATAAACGGTTTCCAGGTCCTTATCTCCGACCCGGATACAGCCGTGGGTGACATTCCGTCCCAACAGGCGCGTGTACAGGGTTCCATGAATAAAATAGCCGTTCCCGAATCCCAACGCGTAATCGCCCAGCATCCCGGTGTCAACGCGATCGTTGAAATTTTTGGGGGGCGCCTCCCCTTCCTCGATGAAGGCCCAATCGGGCTTAATCCAATCAGGATCGACGAGCTTGGAATTGACGCTGAACTCGCCCCGCGGGGTGTCGAACACCCAGCTTCGTTTCCCGTTCGGTTCTTGCAGGATGTCGCCGCTCCCGCAAGAAACGACGGCCGTCTGGAGGATTTTGCCGCTCTTCCGCATCGTCAGAATGTTAAGGCCCGAATCGATGACGATGAAGAGGCCTCGCGGCGCCAGGCCGGAAAGCTTACGCTCTAATTCTTTTTTCTTGGCGGGCAGTCGAGCGATGTCTTTGTCGGACAGGACGGCCGAGGCCGGCGGCTTGCTTCCTCCGATTGTTCGGCGCATCAGGATGATTCCCGCCGTTTCCGCGATCAGGAACAGGGCGACCAGAACGGCGGCGCCGATGAATATCCTATTTCGGATTCGGGAGGGCGGCCGCGGCGTCGGCGCGGGGGCCTGAAACGTCCCAGGCTCCGGGCCCCGGGGGGCTATGGGCATTTCGTCGTTCATTCAAGCCTTTTCTTGACGGCGGCGAGGATGGGATGGTCGGTTTCAAGGGCTCCGACGATGGTGACGGGCGTTCCGACGGTCGCCAGGTTGAAGACGACGTCCATGTCCGTGTCCTCGAGACCGATACAGCCTCGAGTCAGGGTGTCTTTGCCCCCGCCGTGGATTTCGATCAGGCCGCCGATTCCGGTCCGGGAATCGAGGCTTCCGTTTTTCCTGGCTCGTTCGAAACGAGCCCGATCCTCTTCGTTGGGATAATTAATGAGGAGCGCCTTGTAAAACTGGCTGTTGGGTATCTTCTTGATGATCTTGTAGAGGCCTTCCGGGGTCGCGTTGTCTCCCGAGTGGAGTTTGTCCGAGAATCCGTTCATCCCCAGGCCGACGTCGAAACTCCGGACGGGCTTTCCCGCCCTGAAGACGGTCATGGTTCTCTCGATTTTATTGACGACGAATGCCGTGGTTCCGGCCCGTTTGGAATCCTCGATGGTCCGACCGACCCAGCTTTTCCACATCTTGACCTGAGCCGGGTCCAAATACCTTTCCAGGAAGGCGGCTAGGGCGGCCTCTGATCGGCCGATCATGCCTCGTACCGAGACGAGCTTCCCGGGGATCGTCTCGAAAGCGGCCTTATCGTTCAGGGTTTGAACTTCGGCCATGGCCAGTTCGGCTAGAGCCAAGCTTCGCCGGGCTTCGCCTTTTTCGTTGAGACGGAGCGTGATCTCCTGGAGCTCGATGATTCTTCGGGCTAAAAATTCGGCCTCGGCTCCGAACGAATCCGCTTTGGCTTTTTTTTGGGCTTCAACCCGGGCCAGGATGTCCGCTCCCAAGGCCAGAACGGCCCGGAATTCGGCCCCGGCTTTTTGATGGTCGCGGAACCAGCCCAGTTTGGCCGATTCCCGTTCAAGCCCGGTCTGGGCGGCCTTCAATCGCTCGCGAAATCCGCCGTAGGCCTCGGCTGCATAAACAGAAGCACCGGCCCTCCAGAGGCGCAATTCAAGCTCAAAGGCTTGCTTGGCCTCTGGAGGAACCGGTGGTCCTGTCCTACAACCGAAGGCGAACAGGGCGGCGACGAGCGCTGCAGTCAGTCGCGTTCGGTGCAAGGGTTCGCTGTTGTTATCTCTTGCCCTTGACTTTTTCGATGGCCTGCTTGACCTGCTCGCTGATGGCCGCGGCCTTGTCCTTGATGGAGACGGCCTTGTCTTTGGCGCCGAAGTAGTCCTGGGCGTCGAGGGCGGTCTGGATCTCGGCCAGTGCGGTCTCGGCGGCGCCGAGGTCGGCCTTCATGGCCTCGATGTCGGCCTTGGTGCCCTTGCCCTTGGGGGCCTTCTCGAGAAGGGCCTTGGCCTCGTCGACGGCCGCTTTGGCTTCGTTCTGCGCGGTCAGGGCGTTGTTCTTGGCCTCTTCGATCCGGGCCGGGATGAGGGCCTTGACGGCGTCGGCGTCGGTCACGAGCTTAACCAGCATTTCCTTGGCCTTGCCGTACTTCTTGAAAAACTTCTTGCTTTGCGCGGTGATCTCGTCGTTGGCGGCCTGAAGGTCGTCATTGAGCTTCTTGAGATCGTCCGGGGCGTAGACATCGCCCTTCTCGGCGACGACGGCGTCGATCGCGGCTTTGGCATTGTTGAGCTCCTGGGTGGGCTGCTTGGCGCAGCTCGTGAACAGGATCGCAACCGTCAAAGCCAGTACCAGGTGTTTCATCAAACGTTTCATGATACCTCCTTTTTGGTAGTGTTTGATGGGATTGAGAATAGAGAAAATATTGTATTTTATTGCTGTTTGTTGCCTCCGGGCCATTCTCACCTCCATCCCTTCTCCGACTGAACCTTCGACTACGCCCGGGCTCCCGCCTCGTGGGCGGGCCTGGTCGTTCGTTAAGGCTGGATTCGTTGTCAAACGGCTAGGGCGGGGCGAGATCATCTCCCGAGGAAGAAGAGCCCACCTCGCTGGCGCGATGTGAGCTTTGACCTGTCGTTACCATTTCGATTCTTTCACCTATTCTAAGGAAGGAGAATTATATCACACACTCCCCCGCCCTTGTCAAGGAAACGGCGGGGAGCGGTACGTTCCGGCCCCTCACCTTCGTTTTGCGATCCGCGGCTCCGATCATTTGTCGGGGTCGAGGATGAACTTCTCCTTCATCATCCACTGGACCTCGGTGCGGGCCTTGCGGATCGCCTCCTCGGCCATCTTGAAGCGGACATCGGCCGGGAAGTTGAAGCGGGCGACGCCCTGCTCGATGGCCTTGCTGCCGACGGCCACGGCCTCGCGCGGAAAGACTTCCCACTCGTCCATGTTGGGGACGATGTACTCTTCGTTGATGCCCTTGTCCTCGGCGACCTTGGCCAGCTCTATGGCGGCGGCGATGCACATCTCATCAGTGATCGTCTTGGCCCGGACGTCGAGGGCGCCCCGGAAGATGCCCGGGAAGCCGAGAGAATTGTTGACCTGGTTGGGGAAATCGGAGCGGCCGGTGGCCACGACCCGGGCGCCGGCTTCCTTGGCTTCCCAGGGCCAGATCTCGGGAATCGGGTTGGCCTCGGCGAATACGATGGCGTCCTTGGCCATGGTCTTGATCCACTCCGGCTTTATGGTGCCAGGCCCGGGCGTCGAGCAGCAGATCAGGACATCGACGCCGTTGACGGCGTCGGGAATCTGGCCCTGCTTGCACTTCGGGTTGGTGCGCAGGCAGATGTCCCACTTCTCCTTGAACTTCGCCTGAAGGTTGTCCCGGTCGGCGCGATCGCGGGAGAGAATTCCCTTAGAGTCGACGGAGAGCATGTTCTCGGGGTTTGCGCCGGCGGCCATGATCAGGCGCGCGATGTTGATGCCCGAGGCGCCCGATCCGACCACGGTCACCTTGACCTGGCGGATGTCCTTCTTGACGATCTTGAGGGCGTTGATCAGGCCGGCGACGGTGACACAGGCCGTGCCCTGCTGGTCGTCGTGCCAGACCGGGATCTCGCATTCGGCGCGCAGGGTATCCAGGATCTTGAAGCACTTGGGCTGGGCGATATCCTCCATGTTGAAGCCGCCGAAGGAGGGCTGGAGAGCCTTGCAGATATCGATGATCTTATCGGCGTCCTTTTCGGCCAGGCAGATCGGGAAGGCGTCGACGCCGCCCAAGTATTTATAGAGCAGGCCCTTGCCTTCCATGACCGGAAGGCCCGCTTCGGGTCCGATATCGCCGAGCCCGAGGACGCGGGTGCCGTCGCTGATGACGGCGACGTTGTTCCACTTGTTGGTGTACTCGTAGGCCTTCTGCTTGTCGACGGCGATCTCCTTGCAGACGGCCGCGACGCCGGGCGTGTACCAGATGGCGAAATCGGTGAAATCGCGGACGCGGCACTTGATGCCGACGCCGACCTTGCCCTTATAAAAGGCATGAAGGCGCGGAGCGTCCTTCGCGGGTTGGGCGGCTTTGGCAAGAAGTTCTTCCACGGTTACTTTTTTCATGGGGTCCGGTTTCCTCCTCAGGAAAAATTGAAAGAGTATTATAGTCTTTGCCGGTCGAAAGTCAATCCGATTTCAAATTTTTCGGGAGGGCGCCTTCAGGATTTCGGGGTTGGGATCCTCCGGGGATTTTCAAATTATTGACATGGACGGGCTTTTTCATGATAATAAAAACCCCCGCTCAGACAGATGTCGAAAAAGGTCAAGGAACGATCTGGTTCGCGACGAATGTCCGTCGTGCCGGCCGCGGTCTGTATCGTTCTATCCGGCGTCCTGATCACGGCCGGCTGCAAGCGGGCTCACCCTCCCGAGAATTTTATCTTGATCACGCTCGATGCCCAGCGGGCCGACTACCTCAGCTCCTATGGCGCGACTCATGTCAAGACCCCCAACCTCGACGGCCTTGCCCGTCAGGGCATCTTGTTCGAAAACTGCTTCAGCTTGATTCCGATCACGGGGCCCGCCCACGCGGCCATCTTATATTCCCAGCCCCCCCACGCCCTCAATCTCTACAACAACGGCCAGGAGTTTCGGAAAAGCCGTATTGGGAGGGATAAACTTCCCTTGGCCGGATTGTTCAAAAAGCGGGGCTATGCGACCGCGGCCTTTATCTCACTGGGTGTCCTCCACTCCAGGTTCGCCCTGAACGGCGGGTTCGACGTTTACGGCGACAAATTCCCCGCCGATCGTTGGTACTTGACGGCCGAGGAAATCAACGCCCGCGTTTTCCCTTGGCTCGAAGCCCACAAGGGGGAGAAGTTCTTCCTCTGGATTCATTACTCCGATCCGCATGATCCTTACGCTCCGCCCAACTCGCCGTCCGACCTGAAGCTCTACCAGGACGACCGGATTTTAGGCGATTACTGCCTGAACAGTTACTCCCGTTATACGGTTCCGATCAAGATCCCTTCGGGGAAGAGCCGGATCCGCTTTGACGTCTCCAATACCGGATCCGAGGGCCAGTCTCCCTACCCGGCCCGGCTGACTGAGTATCATTTTAATCCCGCGCTCGACTCGAAGACGATCACAACGGACTTTTCCTCGGATTGGTATCTACGTTACGCCGACAATAACTTTTTCTTTAAGAACGGAGCCGCCATCGACTTCGTCAACCGCGGCAAACCGACGTCGGGCGAACTCGCCTTTCGCGGCCGTCTCAACCTGAAAAAAGCCGGGGTGCGAAGCCGCTACGGCGCCGAGGTCGAGTACATGGACGGCGAGATCGGGAAGCTCATCGACACGCTTAAGGCCCTGGGGCTTTTCGATAAAACGGGAATCCTGGCCGTCGGCGATCACGGCGAAGGAATGGGCGAGCGCACGACGAGCGCGGGACTCCCCCATTTCGGCCACATCCACTATCTCTACAACGGTTATCTCAAGGTCCCCCTCATCCTCTACATCCCGTCGCTCTCGGAGCGGGGCGTCCGCCGCAGCCCGACGGCGACGCTCCTCGACGTGGCTCCGACCATCGCCCATCTCATGGGGTTCAAGAATCTGCCCGCCTACCGGGGCCGCGACTTGCTCCGTATCGAGGACGAAAAGGATTTCACGGTTTTTGAAGAGACCTACCGTCCCGAGGCCTTCAAGGACCTGTTCGGGATCCGGCGGGGCCCATGGCACCTCATCCTGTCTCCCGAGGACCGACGCTACGAGTTGTTCGATCTGATCAAGGATCCCGCCGAGCAGAAGAACGTCTTCGAGGAAGCTCGAGGAATCCAGGAGGTGGCTGTCCTCAAGCAGACGGTCGACGACTTCGCCAGGAATGCCCTTAAGGTCAAGACGCCCTATCAGATCGACGGCGAGACCGAGCGCATGCTCCGGTCCCTGGGCTATATCCGCTAAACATTCAGGATATGGAAGGCGGAGTTCTTGGCTTTGAGGGCGGCTTCCATGACCCCTTCGGACAGGGTTGGATGGATGTGGATGGCCGACGAGACATCCTGAAGGGCCAAACCCCGGTGAATGGCCAAGGTCAGCTCGGGGATGATCTCGCTGGCGTGGGGCGAGAGGATATGGGCGCCGATGATGCGGTCGTCCTTCCCGGCCAAGACTTTCACTAATCCTTCCGTGCTTTCAAGAGTCATGGCCCGGCCGCTGGCATGGAACGGGAATTTTCCGACCCGGACTTCAAGGCCGCTTTCTTTGGCCTCCTCTTCGGTCAGCCCGACCGAAGCGAACTCGGGATCCGTGAAGACGGCCATGGGCAGGGCTTCGTAATGCATGTCCTGGGCGGCGCCGAAGGCGTTTTCGACGGCCAGGATCCCTTCGTGGGAGGCTTTATGGGCCAGGAGTTTCCCTCCGATGACGTCGCCGACGGCGTAAACGCCGGGGATGTTCGTTTCGAGTTTCGAGTTGACTTCGACGAATCCCCGCCGGGTGACCGCGAGCCCTGGCAGGCCCCGGCGAAGGCCTTCGGAGTTGGGTTCCCGGCCGGCCGCCGCGAGAACCTTCTCGGCCCGGTATTCGAAGGGCGTCCCTTCTTTGAGGCATGTCCCCTTGAGGAAGACCCCTCCCTCTTCGACACGGCTCTCCTCGATTCTCATCTGGGTCAGGATCTTGACCCCTTGCTTGATGAGGATCCGCTCCAGCCGCTGGGCGATCTCCCGATCCGAGCCGGGCAGGATGGCGGGCAGGATTTCGAGGACGAGGACATCCGTTCCCATCCGGCGGTATATCGTGGCCAGCTCGAGGCCGATGGCGCCGGCGCCGATGACGATCAAGCTCTTGGGGACGGCGGCCAGCTCGAGGGCCTCGCGGCTGGTGATGATCCGGATTCCGTCCGGTTTGAGAAACGGGAGGTCGGCCGAGCGGCTCCCGGTCGCCAGGACGATCCTGGAAGACTCGAATTCCCGAACGTCTTGGGAGGCGGCGACGGAGACCTTGTCCGGCCCGACGAACTCGGCCCGGCCTTTGATTATGGCGACGCCGTTCTTCTGGAGCAGGAACTCGGTGCCTTTGACGAGCTTGTCGACGACCTTGGCCCTCTCCTCCTGGACCTTGGCCCAGTCGCACAGGATCCGGTCGCGCGGGCCCTCGAGATGGCGGGCGTTCCCGACCTCCGCGAAGACTTGGGTCAGGTGGAGCAGGTGCTTGGTCGGGATGCATCCCCAATTCATGCAGGTGCCTCCGACCTTGTCCTCCTCGATGAGAAGGGTCTTCTTCTTTAGCTGGGAAGCCCGGAGGGCGGCGACATAGCCCCCCGGCCCCGCGCCGATGATAATGACTTCGTATCGATCCGCCATGTCGGTCTCCTAAGGAGGCCCAAATTATAACATCTTGACAGTGCCGGAGAAAACGATAAAGAATATACGGCACATGGATCATGACAAGCTTGGTTTTCGCGGTCGATTCGGAATCCGGGCGGCCGTCGCGGTCTTTTTCTGGCTTTGCGCTTCCGCCGCCGCGGACGACGCGGCCTCGATCTGGGGCCGTCTCCAGGGTGTTGACGGAGCCCCGGGACGCAACCTCCTGGTTTTATTGAACGCCAAAGAACGCAACTTCTCGCGAGCGATCGAGACGGATGATGAGGGATTCTTCAGCTCCGCCGGGCTCCCCGTCGGGCGTTACGGTCTGCGTATCGAAGGCAAGGCGTTTCCGGGCCTTCCCGCCGAGAAGGAGATCGTCCTCCCGATGCCCCAGACCTACTTCCTGGAGATAGCGGTTCCGGGAAAAGCCGGGGACGGGGGGATGACGGTGAGATCGTCGTCTCCCGATTTTCCATTGTCGCCCCATCAAACCTTTATCGGCCGCGAGCAGATCGACCGGCTTCCCTCCGGCAACGACGTTTGGACGGTCATCGAGAATCAGGACTTCTCGGCGACGATGAACCGGATCGACGTCGGCGGGATGTGGGCCGCCCGCCCCGGGCTGTTCAGCGCGCGCGGGGGAGGTTCCTGGACGCAGACGGCCTACAGGCTCAACGGCGTCGATGTGACCGATCCCTACCAGCCGGGGATGCCGCTTCTCTGGCCCGATCCGTTCGGCCTGGAATCCTTGAGACTCATCAACTCCGCTCCCCCGCTCTGGATCTCCTCGCCGGGCGGCGTCCTTGACCTCGAGACCGGGGAGGGCGGGCGCGAATTCAAGGGAAGCATGTCCGTCTACGGCACCGGAAGCCCGTTCAGTTCCGACAACATCACGCCCGCTCTTCGCAAAGAAGGGATTCGGGAGAGCCACAGCCTCGATCTTGGCCTCGAGGGAAATTTTCGGCTTTCGGGGCCGGTCCTCAAGGACAAGCTTCATATATTCACGTCCTGGACTTCGTTCAACCTCGTCCGAAACACGGCGGACTACGAAAAGCCCGACCGGTCTTATCTGGCCTCAGGGCTGGTCCATCTCACCTATCTCGCGCCCCGAGGCCGGTTGAAGTTTCTTTGGTCCGGACAGCGCCTCCAAGAGCCTTCCTTCGGCGCGGGTCGGGGCGTCCCATTCACGGCCACTTCGGACCGGGATACGGCTTTTGACGCCGTCCAGGCCGTCTGGGAGGGTCGACTGGCCGACCGGCATTTCTTAAGCGCCGGCGCTTCCTATAACCGAGGCCGACTCGTTTCGGGGTTCCAGGAAGGCGCCTCGGGATACCACGAGGTCGAAATTCTCAAGAATAGTCCGGCCGGCCCGGCCGCAGCCGCCTCCGAGTCCGTCCGAAGCTCGCTCACCCTGTTCGCGCGCGGTACGTCCCTTTTCTCGGGCCGGGCCTCGAATTATCACCGCCTCGATTACGGCCTCGAACTCCGCTCGACCGAGGCCGACACAACCGAGAAGGTGATGGGAGGGCGGCACCTCCGTTTTTACCGGGGAAAAGCCCTCGAGCTTGTCGAATTCGACCGCCCTTCGTTTTCACACCGGGAAAAAGGGCTTGTCCTGACCGCCGCCGTTCAAGAGCGTCTGACCTTCGCCCATTTCCTCTCGCTGTCGGCGGAGTTGAACTTGTCGTCGTGCTTCGGGCACCCGCGATCCTCGGGGCAGGACGGATCTTTTTC
>Ga0299912_10003428_pt1 | contig 12934 bp, 12 predicted proteins | sample RVTome_2_FD_207667 | JGI IMG/M metagenome (GOLD analysis project Ga0299912, IMG submission 207667) | Soil microbial communities from uranium-contaminated site in the Upper Colorado River Basin, Wyoming, United States - RVT95D214 (version 2) ...
AGGTCTCGGCCTTGTGTTTCTGGCAGGTGGCGTCGTCGGCCTGGCACTGGGCGGGTATGGTGGTTTTCGCTTGGGGAGATCCGGTATCATAGACGAATGTCTGTATAAAGACGCCAGGGCGATTCAGACACACGTGGTCATACTCAAACAGGTAAGGGCAACGCAGACGAGCCAGGCAGTCGAGCTGCTCGAAGCTCAGCTGGATGACAATTTGATTTTATTCGCTCCATGGGAACCTTACCCGCGCCTCACCAATCGAACAATCTCCGCCATGAACAAGGCGATAAGTGAATCCAAAGAATATCGGTCAACACATCCCCGCACATCGAATCGTCCGCATGTCGACGCGATGGTTGCCAACCTGTTCTCGTGTGAGCCGTATAAGGAAAAATGAAGAGGGAGTATGTTCATCCCGACAATGCAGAATGTACAAAACCTCGTCAGCCGGCAAGCCGCGCCCATCGCGCAAGGCGTACGGCGTAGCATTTAACAACAAATAAATGAGAGGGAGGAAAAACATGGATGAGAAAACCGTATATCTGGAAAAGATGCAGGCGCAAGTAAAGGACTGGGCTGCTAAGATCGATGCGCTCATTATCAAGGCGGACAAGGCGGCGGTTGGGAAAAAGGCCGAGTATCAGGAGCATATTCGGACGCTGCAGGCAAAGAAAAAGATCGCCGAGGAGAGATTGCAGATACTCAGGACGGCCGGTGGAGACACCTGGCGGGACGCCAAAGAGGCCATGGAGAAGATCTCCGGGGATCTCCGAAGCGCCTTTAACAAGTTCCTGCACGGAGAAGAAGACAAAGCCAAGTAAACAATAACCGAGCAGCTGAGTACTGGCATGAGGCATTTCGGAACGAGGGATGTTAGATCGTGCTATACACCCCTGATGGCAAGCAGTTAAAACGTGTACCGCATGACGCAGAATTTAAGAGAGCCGTCCGTCTGCTAGGCGCAAGCCGAGCAAAGGGGGTGCGACGCGCCTTGAATCGCCTCATCGACGAAATGCCCCCTGATAAGAAGATCGGAGCGCGTACCTTCGGCACTTCCCAGGTAGCGTCTCAGTTAGAACCGTGGCCATACCCGCTTGCCGGTCTGTATGATATCGCCTTGGAGATCGAGGGGAAGGATGCGATTGGGCGGCAGGTATATGATCGAGCCGGGCTTATCTTCGGCCTATTTGTGTGGGAATGCCTCATGGGGCGTAAAGAGAGATGGGTGTTGTATGATCACCAGGCCGGTTCATCCGGCCCTAACCAAGAGATTATGGGCACGATCTATCAAGAGCTTGGATTGGAATAAAACATCTTATCGTGAGAGAGCGAAGGGATCGGCCATGCCTGACAAGCACCCTCGACTAACAAGAGAAGATAAGACGGTTGCAGCGATGATCCGGCTGCATTGTTGCTCCCTGCACCATGCCCCAAATGGTCTCTGCCCGGATTGCCGTGAGCTCTTGGCATACGCCAGGGAACGGCTCTCCCAATGCCCATACCAGGCAGGGAAGACAACGTGCGCCAGGTGCCTGATCCATTGCTACAAGCCCGCCATGAGAGAGAAGGTCCGTGCGGCGATGGGATATGCAGGCCCCAGGATGATGTATCGGCATCCCCTCTTGGCCTTGTATCACCTCATTGATGGGATTCGCAAGGAGCCGAGCAAACCCGTGCCCTTTGGAGACGACAAGGGGAGATCCGCGGAGAAGGGTACACAGCGGAGAAACGACTAAGTATTTAGATGAGCGCCATGAATCCAAAAACGCCGAGGGCCTTGGTTCAGTTTGCCGCTATCCTCGTGGTATTGGGGGTAGTTATCATGGATCCGCTTGCCGGCCTATCCATCCTGGTGCTTGCAGGAATTCTCAGCGCCATCGCTTTCGCCTTCGGCTCCAAGAGGGTGCGCCTTGCCGCCCTCGTCCTCTTGCTTATCATCACCGCTTTTTCGGTATGGAAGTATCCCGATGCCCGAAAGCACTTAGAGCGTTATCGAAGTCGGCATCTTGCGGATAGGCATGCGATTACGCTTCCCCAAGGCGCAGCGCTTGACAGGGGAGAGCGAGTAATATTATAAATAAGCCGGCGGCCATAGTTTTCCTCGTGAGAACTACAACCTTTCCACCCTCATAGAGGATGCAATAAGCCGTGCTGCCGATATAGGCGTTAGGCAAATACTATTGACGGAGGTCGTATGAAATTCCTCATGATAGTCTTGGGTCTCACCATGCTCGTTTTCGGGCGGAAGCTCTTTTGGCTGTTTGTCGCCATCGTGGGGTTCCTCGTGGGCATGGAGTTTACCGATCTGCTCCTGGTTGATCAACCGATATGGGCAAAGCTGCTGGGCGGTCTGGGGGCCGGTCTGCTCGGCGCATTGCTGGCAATCTTTGTTCAGCGCATTGCGTTCATCATCGCGGGGTTCTTTGCAGGGGCTTACTTTGCCCTGATGCTCGCCCATCCTTTGGGTGTCGAAGGAGCCGGCCTGCTCTTGGCCGTTGCCGGTGGGGCGATCGGAGCGATCGTTGCCGCAATGCTCATGGACTGGGCGATTATCGTGCTCTCGTGCCTGGTTGGAGCAGGTGCAATCGTTTTCCGATTAGGGTTACGGGATGTGAATACCGCAATCGTCTTTCTTGTATTGGTGATCGTCGGCATTCTGGTCCAATCAAAGCTCATGGAACACGCCGAAAAAAGCTAGTCGCGATTACATGACTATCGGTATCGCCATTTGATTTTAAAAAGAGAAAAAAGGAGCGAGTGTACGCTGATTTTGTGAGTATCAAATTGTTTATTCTCCCTGCCATCAAGGGATATACTGTAGTAAAAGAAGATTTGCCATCTATTAACTCATAGGCTGTCAGAACAGAGAACAGCGATACAGGGAGGGACGTTTATGAATCTGCCTTCAACTGTTTTCCTTTTGTTGCTCGGACTCATATCGGGTATTGCCTCAGGCCTATTCGGCATCGGCGGAGGCGTACTCATCGTTCCCGGGCTCGTATACTTGCTCGGCTTCTCGCAACATGCGGCTATCGGCACGAGCTTAGCCATCCTGCTGCCGCCCGTGGGAATCGCCGCCGTCCTTGAGTATTACCGTCACGGAAACGTTGATCTGAAAGCGGCCTTCATTGTTGCGGCGGCTTTACTGGTAGGCGCATGGCTCGGCGCACTCGTGGCGAATCATCTCAAAGGCCCCTACCTCAGATTGGCATTCGGGGTCTTTGTCGTGGGCCTTGGCTGCTACCTGGTATTCGGCTCCTTGCGGCGGCTCTCTTGGATTTGAGACAGCCCAAGGCCGGAGTAACGCCATGGATAAAAATGCACAATCGTGTCAAGGCCGAATCAGGAAGGAGAAGATATATGAAGAAAAAACACCTCGACAAAACGATTAAAGAACTCCATGCCGAGCTCAAGAAAACCGAACCGGCTGATGACCACGTCCGGGGTCACATTGAGCGGCTGCTCATCGAGATCGAGATGCTGAGGGAAGAACCCGGAGAGATCCCCTTGCATCGGTATCAACAGTTCCTTGAGCGGCTCAGGGAATCTATCCGGCATTTCGAGGCATCACACCTCCAACTGACGCTGGCCGTGGGGCGCGTGATAGATGCCTTGAGCAACATGGGGATATAAGCGCTACAGCCTTATTCGCCGCCGTTTTAACAGCGCCCAATCCGTGGAAGGATGCAGGAGGCCAAAGGCGATGCATCACCACGGCAGAACGCCTGCCTGTACTCCTGAGGGGGAGTGCACGTCGCTACCCTAGAGCATCAACACTTCCTTGCATCGTCATTGCACAAATCAGAAGCATGTGTTACTATTTTTATATAAGTCTGGAACGATCATACCTAGACCATCAAAAGGAGGAACGGCATATGAAGCAAAATATGGGCACAATCGACCGAGTTATTAGAGTAGTTCTGGCTATCATCGTATTGGTGCTGTATCTAACGGGCAACATATCGGGCACCGCCGCCATCATCCTCGGTATCTTTGCGGTGATCTTTTTCTTGACGAGCCTGGTGGGCTTTTGCCCGTTGTACGTTCTGATTAACATATCGACGAAGAAAAAAACAAAGAAAAAGAAATAATATAGGACCGTTCCGCTCTTGCGAGCGAATTGGGCGCTATTTCCCGCAAGCCCTTTCCCAAGGGCTTGCGGGAGAGGGAGAGAGTTGCATTAAATCTCTAGAGCAGCATCGGGGGCTACCGCTTTAATCGGATAGCGCTCAGCCGTAACTAATCCAACCGGACGCACAACCTCAGTGCTCACGAAAGACGTGAAACGAAAGTCAAGCCCTATCGAATGCCGTTCGCACGCCGTCTGTTACCATAGGATTCAGAAAAGGCCATGACCCTGCGATAGATGATATATTAGGTGCAGCCTTGTTGAGCCTCAGTTATAATAATATCATAGGCGGGAAGGGAGAAAGGAGCGTTGACGTCATGAGATACCTCATCTGGGCACTCTCTATGCTCGTAGCCGCGGGATTAACAGTATGCCCCGCGGCACAGGTAGGGCGCGAGATCCGGGAGTATGAGGGGAAGCGACTCGATCCCTTTGACAGGGAGTACGATAATTCCATCGCAGGCCCCCAGCGCGTGGATATCAAGCAATACCGGCTCAAGGTGACTGGTTTGGTGCAAGCCCCCCAAGCCCTGACCTACCGGGAAGTGCTGCGATTGCCCATTGTCAAGCGGGCCGTCACCCTTTACTGTGTGGAGGGCTGGAATGAGCGTCTCCTCTTTGAAGGGGTCCGCCTGGTTGACCTGCTGGCCCTGGCAAGGCCCAAAAAGGGGGCACGCACGATCATCTTCTATGCGGAAGACGGCTATTCCTCCTCCCTATCCTATGACGATGCGATTCGTCTGGACGTCATGCTCGCGGCCAAGATCAACGGGAGGGTCCTGGATGCCAAACGGGGATTTCCCTTCCAGGTGGTGGCCGAGTCAAAGCTGGGATATAAATGGGTGAAGTGGGTCACCCGGATTGAATTATCGGAGAAGCCGTATAAAGGATTCTGGGAAGACCGAGGCTTCGATAACGATGCGGACGTGCAAAAGTAAGCTGCCTAGAAAATAACTTTCTTTCCTCTCCCCGAGGGGAGAGGATGAAGTCCCGCTCCGCTATGCATAAATTAGGGAAACCGGGATGTCGCAAAGCGGCAGTGAGGGGGAAAGTTATAATCATATCCACTGGCCAAAGGGCTACCTTCGGCCTCACCCCAACCCTCTCCCGCCAGCGTGAGAGGGGGGTTGATGATATTTTTCCCGCCACGCCAAGGTGTAGCGGGATGCGTGGGTGGCAAACCCGTTATGAGACATTGCTCTAGAAATAGTAGGAAAGGCTGCAATAGATAAATAGCCCCTTTAAAAAAAGGAGCCCTCACATGCCGAAGACACAGGCAAACGGCATCGACATAGCATACGAGACCTTCGGTAACGCCGGCAATCGCCCCCTCGTGTTGATCATGGGCATCGGCGGCCAAATGGTCGGCTGGCCAACGGAATTCTGCGAAAAGCTGGCGGCAACAGGCCACTTCGTGGTCCGGTTTGACAATCGCGACGTCGGGCTCTCCACCAAGCTGGAGGATGCCGGAACCCCTGACATCTGGGAGGTTCTTACCGCTGTCGAAGCAGGGGGTAGCGTAGACGTGCCATACCGGCTTTCCGATATGGCCGCGGATACGGTGGGGCTGATGGACTCCTTACACCTTACTAAGGCGCATATCTGCGGGGTGTCCATGGGGGGCATGATCGCCCAGACCATAGCCATCGCGCATCAGCACCGTGTTATAAGCCTTATCTCCATGGAATCGACAACCGGCGAGCCCGGCTTGCCAAGCGCGAAACCCGAGGTTGGGGAGGCCTTCTTAAAACAGCCTCCGGAGAAGCGGGAGGCCTACATTCAACACATGGTTCAGGTCTTCCGGCTGCTTGCCGGCGGCTCGGAAAAGTTCGACGAGGCTACCCAGCGAGAGATCTCCGGGCTCTCGTATGACCGCTCATTTTATCCCGCCGGATTCGCTCGCCAGCTTGCCGCCATCCTGGCATCCGCAAGCCGGAGAAAGGCATTGGCATCCGTTCATGTTCCCACACTGGTCATACACGGCGCCGATGACGCCCTCTTCCCGAGGGAGCACGGGCAAGATACCGCAGATGCTATTAAGGGAGCAAAATTTCTGCTGATACAAGGGCTTGGCCACGGAACGGCCTATCCCGGCCTCTGGGACGAGATCGTGGCGGCGATAGCAGCCCATACAAAGGCAACCGAGACTTAACTCCATCTATCCGCGCGCGATTCGAAAGACGAGGATCAGGCGTGTGCCTTTCCCCTGATAATCTCTAAGAAGACCTGGATCTGTTTTTCCACCTGCTTCGGCGCGTAGCTCCGCGAATCGGTGTGGTCCGCCTCGATGATCAGCCCGGGCTTGCCGGTGGCTTTTGAAACCTCCCGTTTGATATCGTATTGGCCGATGGAGTAGGATTTACAACTCCGGTTGGAATGCATGATAAAGCCGTGGGCCCCATACCCTTCCACCAATTCGATCATCTTCTTTATCTTATACGCCAACCCCAAATTGAGGTGGATCGTGACGTGTGATCGGGCAAAGCCCTCCAACGATGGGGTTCCATCCATCTGATCGTGCGCCCAGGCCGATGTGTAGGTATCTCCCACCAGCACTGCCCCCTGGGAGGAAAGGATCTTTGAAAGGTTCCTGATATCGTACCACACAGGGATGTTATCCCAGATAAGGCGGATCTCCTCCCGGGCAAACGCCCCTTTCCCTTCCGCCACCCTCTGCTCAATCTCCCTCTTCAGTTTCCGGTAATACCGCACTGCCCAGCGCGTTCCCCGCAAGGTGACGATGGGGGCCATGTGGATAAAGGCATCAAACGCGGGAAAAGGGGCAGGACGGTTTTTTGACAGCTCGATGATCTCCTTCCACAGCCTGATGGCCGCCAGGGACCGGGCGCCGACCCGGTAAAAGCGTTTTTCTGAAAAAGGGCGTTTGAGCTGTTGTTCGAGAAACGCGATATATCCCTTCATCTGCTTTTCCACGTAGCGGAGGGTATGATCATGGATCTCATCATGGATAAACGGCGTGTCCAGGAAAAAGACCGGCACGTTCAAAGCGCGGGCCTGGATTTCATACCATTTGATGACCGTCCCGCAAATATTATTGGCACAGACGAGAAAATCCGGTTTGGGCAGTACCCCGAGGGGGCCTTTGCCGGTGAGGTTCGAACCGATATCCGTCAAGGCATAGGAGCAGAGATCCCGGGAGTATCCCTTCTGCTCGGCAGCCTCACTGAGTGCAACCGACATGCGGCTGGCCCCGCACATGGCCCCGTAATTTTCCGGATAAAAAGGGAGAACCCCCATGGCATAGAGGGGTTCCACCGGCCCCCCGCTGGTGATCCACGCCACCTTTTTCCCGAACCATCTTGCATGTTTGACCATGAAGTAATATGCCGTCATCAAACGACGATAAGCAGCAGTGGCATGTATCTCCCGATACGGGTTGGCTATAATCTGATCTTCCATCGGCCTCTACCTCACGCTTGTCATCAGACGCTTTTTTAAAGCGGGCTCAGCATCTCCACAAAGGCCTGGATTCTGATCTTGAGCTGCTCCATGGCTTGAGAAGGATCCTCCACCTCCAAGAGCAAGGTGGAAATCCCTCTCGCTTCAAGTGCGGATTTGAGGTCCGGATAATCAAAAAAACAGGCCTCGCAGTATTTGTACAGCAAAAAGATGACCCCTTTTGCCTTGGAATCCTCAACCTCCTTCAAAAGGGTATTGATATGGGCCTGCGGGCCCATATACTTCGTCGGGCAGAAAAAGGATTGGAAGTAACGCTCAATCAATGCCTCAAGGGGATCACGGCCTTCCGCAACCATCAGGCGAAACGTTCGCGCCCCGCTGCAGAGATCGTCCTGAACCACGATGGCGCCCGCATCTTCGATCAACGAGAAATAGGTGTCGGCATGGATCATATTCCCCGTTAGATAGATGGGTACAAGGGAATCGCCCGCTTCGGTTTGAGTGGGTAAGCTATCTATCAACCCTTCAAGGAGCTCAAGATAACGGACGCGATCCATCCAGTATCCTGCGCGGATGATCCGTGCAAAGTAGTCGCCGGGAATCTGCGCCATCGATGTTCTTCTCAGTTGATAGATCTCGCCGAGCCTCTTCCGTATACGATTGAAAAGCCGAATGGAGGCCTTCAGCTCCCGGGAAGAAATCTTTCCAACATTGGATTCTAAAAAATCCTTGAACCGTTTCATCTCCGCCCGAAGGTATGGACGGGCATATTCTGAATCCAAATGGGTTGGGATCATCAGGTTAAAGTGCAAGGGGACAATCCCCTGACGGGCCCAGATATCCGAGAGACCCTGCATGGAGTCGCACGTTTGGCAGAATACAATCCCCTTCAGAAAATGGAGCTCCCCTTGCAGCAGGCTTTCCAGCGATGCCTTTACCAGGTGGCAGCAATACGGAGGGAGATGGGCCTGGGCGTGCGTTATCTGTACCGACGTTCCCATGAGACGGAAAGGCAGGGCGCCGGCGGCATGAATAAGCTCTTCCGGCACTAAGGGGCAGAAGAATCCGATAGGCATACGATCCTTGGGGAGCAAGGAGACAATATCTCGATAACTACGGGAGGTAATACTTTCGATCTCTTTCCGTATCGCGTTAGAGGAGGTCTGCTTGGTCATAATATTGAGGATACCACATTAAAACAAACTATTGCCCATATGGCAACAGGGAAAATGAGACGCCTGATCACCACAACGTCTGTTTTAACGAACCCAAGCACAAAAAAAGGGCCTTTCCCATAAGGCCCTTCTCCTCTGACCCTTTTCTCTCTATACAATTTAAAAACGCCAGGTAACGATGCCGTGTGAGGTATCATAGGGCGAGACACTTATCTGCACCCGGTCGCCTTCCATCACCCGAATCTTTCTCTTCTTCATCCGTCCGCAGAGCACGCCTCTTACAATGGTATTATTGTTGCACTCTATCTCCAGGGTCCCGCGGCCCATAACCTTGGTCACCACCCCTTCCAGTTTGATCAAGTCATCTCGACTCACTATACCTCCTTTAAAGGCGCTATTCTTCTGTTGTACTGTACCGTTACCTGTTTAGCATAATAAAACTATTCTGACAAGCAAAAACAAAGATTTCTAAGGTGTTTCAGCGGATTTGTCGCCGTAAGAACCTGTTTAGCGGGTTAGGGCCGGGGGCTATAGAAAATTCGGTTGCGGTTATCTTGGATGAGGTTTTTGAATCTCTTTTGTTACTCGAACTTAAACCCTTTATCCTTAAATACCCCCAGGCAGGCTTCGACAGCATCAGGATCATAGAGGATGCCGCTGTTCCTGGCAATCTCATCCAGGGCAATATCAATGCCGTGAGCGTCTCGGTAAGGCCGGTGAGAGGACATAGACTCAACCACATCAGCTACTGCCAAGAGCCTCGCCTCCGCAAGGATCTCCGTACCAGAAATCCCCTGGGGATATCCTGATCCATCAATGCGTTCGTGATGCTGCAGCACGATTTGCGCGATCGGCCAGGGGAATTGTATCTCTTTCACTATGTCGTAACCGCTTTGAGGGTGAATCTTGATTGCCTCATATTCGATCTCTGTTAATCGACGGGGTTTAAGGAGTAGTTCGGCAGGCACATTCATCTTGCCGATATCGTGAATCAGGCCGGCCAGACGCAGCCCCTCAATCTGCTCCTGAGCGAGGTCCATCTCGCCGGCGATGGCGCACGCCAGACGGGTAACCCAGCGTTGATGTGCGGCAGTGTAAGGATCTTTCATTTCGATTGTTGTTGCCAGGGCATTGATCGTTGCAGCAAAGGTTTCTTCCAGGTGGTCGTTTTTTCTTTGAAGCTCTTCCCAAACGCGCTTGCGCTCACCCAGCTCGTGTTGGACCTGAGCACACATGGTTTCATTGAGCAGCACAACGGAAGCCAGCGCGGCGAAGCGGCTAAACACGGCCATATCCTCTTTCCCGAATGTTTTCCCTTCTTCTGTATGGGCAAGGCCAAGCGCACCCATCACCTGCCCATCGAATGTGAGCGGTAGTGCAATGACAGCTCGAATTTGGCTACAGCGGGGATCAAGGTGACGCCCCTCCCAGGACTGGTAATCGTTCACTATCATCGGCTTGCCGGTTCTCAAAACCTTGCCAATCACCCCCGCACCCTGCTCCATCCGATACCCTACTTTGCTGGAGCACCCGAGAGCCCTTTTCAGCTCAAGGGCGTCTGCGTCGGGATTGTACACGTAAAAAAACGCGTGATCGGCATTCACCAGGTCTGCGGCGCTCGTGAGGATGACCTCCATAAGATCATCCACGCCTAACTTGCTGCCCTGATCGATCATGGTATCGTAGAGGGTGGGAAAACTATAAATGTATGTTTCAGAAATTTCACCTAAAGGTCTTCGCTTGATCGGTGTCGTCTGCCCTGCGGCGACCTTCTGGCGAAGGTGCACCAGCCCATTGATGAGTTGACCCGTGGTCTTCGATCGTGCTGACATCTCATTCACCTCTTGGAACGAGAATCAGTTCTCATAACCTATCCCACGAGACTACAATAAAAAACTAACCTCTTCTCGGTACTACCTTCGCGGGCCAGGGCACAGAAGCTAAGAAAAAAAACGGGGGGGGGAGGGCTCTGTGGCTGCCTTGACAAAATGTGTCAAAAACATAACGCAAAAATATTGGCATTGTCAAGCAAAATATTAATAATATCGGGATCTTGATATCTTAATAAGTGAAAATTTATAAAAAACAGGCTTCAGCACATTGAAAATACTGATATCCGGTCAATATTGCGAGATACCGCGCTCAGGATAAGGTGCACACCCACATCCTTACGTAACTCGGGTCAAGAGGCAAAAGAAAAGCGGCACACCGCCTCATAGTCACAATACCGGCAGGCATCCTCTTCAGTAACTGGGAAAAAGCGCGGGGCCTCCACCATATGGTCTATGAGGTAGCCCAGCAAAGCGGGAAAGGAGCGGGAGAACCAGGCGATAGAGGAGGCCTTGAGCCCATCAATCCTCTCCAAGGGGATAAAATAGCTCTCGCCCCCTCCCCTACCCAGCTCCACATAGGCCGACAGGGTGCTGCCCAACACCTCCGCGTTCCCCGATCCCACGAGAAGGCAATAGAGGGGGAGTTGGAGGTCTTTTATCGCTCCTTTGACGGCCTTGAGGCCTTCATAGTCCAGTTCATGAGGGATAGAAAAAGGAAGGATGCGCTTTTCGAAGTGTCCCTTGCCAAAGGCCTCTGTCCTCCCCGTCTTATAATCCAGGATAATCCAATGCCCTCCCCTCTTGTCGATCCTGTCCACCTTCCCATAGAAGGTAAACTCACCATGACCCAGGGAAAGCAGGAGGCGATATTCCTCCTCCAACGCCTCGATGAAGGTAGCCTCCGGCATCTGTAAAAGATAGCCCTGCAGGCGATAGGCAGCGACGTATTCCAGAAAAAACCGTTTCTCCGGGGGCAAACAGCGGTATATAGCCGATCCCGTGAAGCGCTCTTGGAATATGGAGATCAGTCTCTCGGAATCGTTGTCCGCGGCCTTGCGATACAGCCGCTTTCGATACGGCGCGAAATATGCCTCCAGGGTCTGGTGAATGATCTCGCCCAGGGCAGCGGAGTCCACATCCTCCGTGACGGCAATCGCGGGCTTGAGACCCAGGAGATAACGATAGTAAAACTTCAGAGGGCACAAGAGATAGGTGTTCAAGAACGAGGCCGAGAGCCCATACCTGTTGCTCCATTCAGAGAGAAACCCCTTGACCTGTCGGTGATCCCTCCCCTTTTTTGACAATCCTTCTTCCCTGAGCAACGATCGCCCGGAGATCTTAAGAGGGGCCTTCACCACAGCCGACTCCAGCAAGGTACCCCTGCGCTTCTCCTCCTGCCAGAGAAGCCCTTCGATAAAGCGGCTTCTCACCTTTTTCCCTTCCAGGCCGCCGGAACCCGGCATGGTGGATTCCTGCCAAAACAGGTGGGCCTCCTTTGCGCTGGAAATGAGGCGCTCAAAGTGGTAGCGGACAATGGCCTCTTCGCGCTCACGCCCTTTCAGGCCCAAGATTCCCTTGAGGGGCTCGGGCAGCAGCGGATTGACTTCCTCATGGGCCGGGATGATATCTTCATTGACATCGATCACGATCACCCGATCGAAGGAAAGGAGCCTGGTCTCCAGCAGGCCTAAGACCTGGAGCCCCACCAGGGGGTGACCTTCAAAGGGGGTGCGCGCCATGTGTATCACCTCCCGCAGCAGGGAGAAGAGGAGCTTGGCGTCCATGGGATGATGGGCAAAGAGGGCATCCTCCAGGCTGGGGATCACACTGCCTTCCAGCGTGTAGACAAATTCGTTGTCGAGGGGGTGATCGTGCAGGGAGTCCTCTGTGCCCACAAAAGGGGAGAAGAGGAAGCGCACCAGTCCCCTGAGGGCTTCTGCCAGCCCTCCAGGTGTCTCAACTGCCTCCCACGGTTCCAAAAGCTGCTGGTGGAGCCCCTGAACAAATCTCTGGGCCTCGGCGAGGTCCAGACCCTCGGTGGCGAGAAATCTTCTATCCCTCTCCTCATCCTCGGATATGGCGATGCACTCCACCAGCCCCTCCCGCGTCAAAAAGGGCTTGCCGTAGAGCCGAATCTTTTCTTCGAGAAAGTGAAGCACGATGCGCCCCTCCTTGCCTGAAGAAGTGGGGAGTCTCCGCAAATAGGGATGCCGCATCAGGGTGAGGTAGTCCTGGTGGTAGTAGGCCCCCTCCTCATCGCGCCCCTCCTGCAACCTCATCAGCTGTTCTAGAAGTGCTGAGATGGCCGTCCGTTCCAACGGATAACCGAGGGAGATGTTCACCGGCAGCCTGGGCGGCAGGCTGTAGAGCGCGGGGATCAG
>Ga0299912_10003429_pt1 | contig 12933 bp, 8 predicted proteins | sample RVTome_2_FD_207667 | JGI IMG/M metagenome (GOLD analysis project Ga0299912, IMG submission 207667) | Soil microbial communities from uranium-contaminated site in the Upper Colorado River Basin, Wyoming, United States - RVT95D214 (version 2) ...
AAAAACCTTGATGTCGAATGATTCGCGAACGATCGCCCGGATCTCTCCAACCGAGCCGACGTGCCCCAGGGCCAGGGCCTGGACCATGATGTTTCCGAGGGCGGTGGCCTCGGCCGGGCCCGAAATGACCGGAAGGCTGGTGGCGTCGGCGGTGAATTGACAGAGCCTCTCGTTCCGGCTGCCTCCGCCGATCACGTGGATCCTGTTGATCGATTTCCCGGTGAGACGCACGAGCTCGTCGAGTGTCCAGCGATATTTCAGGGCCAGGCTCTCCAGGATGCAACGCACGGTCTCGGACGGAGACAGGGAAGGCCTTTGGCCCGTGCGCCGGCAAAAAGCGCGGATGGCTTCAGGCATGCTCGGCGGGTTCAGGAAATCCGGGCAGTCAGGGTCGATAAAGACCCCGAACGGAAAAGCTTCGTCCGCGAGTCCGGTCAGCTCGTCATAGCCAAGAGCCCGGCCCGAGGACCATTCCTTGCGGCACTGCTGCAGCAGCCAGAGGCCGGCGATGTTCTTGAGAAAGCGGGTGCTGCCGGCGATTCCTCCCTCGTTGGTGAAATTGGAGGCCAGGACATCGGGGTTGATCAGGGGGGAGTCCAACTCCACTCCCATCAGGGACCAGGTCCCCGAGCTGATATAAGCCCAACCCTCTCCGGTCGCAGGCACGGCCGCGACGGCCGCCGCGGTGTCATGGCTGGCCGTGGCGATGACGCGAGTCTCTTTGAGGCCGGTTTCCCTGAAAACCGGCGGGCTCAATGTGCCGAGAAGAGTGCCGGGGGGAACAATATCCTGCATCAGCCGGGGCGGTGCCCCGAGCGCGGCAAGAAGCTCGGCATCCCAGGTCCGGGTGCGGGGGTTGAGGAGCTGAGAGGTGGAGGAGATGGTGAACTCGTTGCCTTTCTTGCCGGTCAAAAGAAAGCTGAAAAGGTCGGGCATGAATAGAAGCGCGCCGGACTGCTCGATCAAGCTCGGCTCCTGCTTGATCGAAGCGAAGAGCTGAAAAAGGGTGTTGAAGGGAAGGAACTGGATACCCGTCCGCTCATAGACTTGATTTCGGGGCACGCGCTCGAAGAAATCTTCCATGAGGCCCTGGGTGCGCGCGTCGCGATAGGCATAGGGAAGACCGAGGACACTCCCGTCGGAGCTCAGCAACCCAAAATCCACGCCCCAGGTATCGACGGCCAGGCTCTCCGGCTGCACCCCGGCATCTGCCAGGCCGGCCTTCATTCCCTTCTTGATCTCCTCAAGAAGGTTGTAGATGTCCCAATGCAGATGGCCGGACACCTGAACAGGCGCATTGGGAAACCGGGTCAGCTCACGGGTGGAGATTCGTCCATTCTCCAGGCGGCCGAGGATTGTCCGGCCGCTTTCAGCCCCCAGGTCAAAGGCCAGGAAGAAAGCCTTCTTCATCGCCCCCCCCTTATATAATCATTCGTTTTCGAATTCAAGCGCCGGCTGTGCCCAGGGCTTTAAAAGCAGTCCGGAATATTCTATTATGATAAGGCGATATCGAAGATGAATTATCCCGATAAACCGAAGGCTCCCAAGAAGGAGCGCGTCCCTAGGAACAGAGCGGAAACAATCGGCAGGACATGGCTCGAGATTGAGAGGAAGCCCGGCGTTTCCACCAAGGAAAAATTGGAGAGGCTGATCGCTCTGACCCGGACCCCGACGAGGGAACAGCCGGCCGTCCCGCGTCCCGAGCCCCAGAAAAGGACACCGCTGCAGGTTTTGGAGAACCACTACAACATCCACGGTCGCTATGGAAAGATCCCCATCTCGGCCGGTCTCAAGATCAGCGGCGAGGTCCTCGCCCTTCTCAGCCGGGACAGGAGCTTCTCCGACCTTGACCTTTCCACGGCGCTCTTCCTGGACCTTGAGACGACCGGGCTCTCGGGAGGAGTCGGAGTTGTCCCCTTTTTGGTCGGCCTCGGGTACTTCCGGGACGATCGCTTCCAGGTCAGCCAGTTCTTTCTCGGCGACCTGGCCGAGGAAAAGCATTTCATCCGGGAGATCGGGCAATTTTTCGCCCAGATGGGTTTCCGTTCGGTGGTGACTTTCAACGGCAAGGCTTTCGATATGCCCCTCCTGGAGACCCGGTTTATCCTCCACAGTGAGATCCTTTCCTTGAGCTCTCTCCCTCATCTCGATTTCCTGTTTTCCGCGCGCAGCCTGTGGAGCCATAAACACGAGAGCTGCCGGCTCTATCATCTGGCCCAACAGATACTGGAGGCAGACCGTGAGGAGGATATCCCCTCCGCCGAAATCCCGCACCGCTATTTCGAGTTCCTGAGGACGGGCGATTTCACGCTCATCGAGCCCATCCTCTACCACAACCAGGAGGACCTGCTTTCTCTGCTCGGTGTGGTCATCAGCGGTTCTGCCCTTTTCGACGAAGAGAAGGAAGACGGGTTTGAAACGGCGGCCGACGCCATGGACCTGTTTGGAGCGGCCAAGCTCCTGGAAAGGACGGGCGAGAGCGAGAGGTCGGCCAAGTTCATGCGGAGGGCGCTTGAAGGCCGCCTGTCCGGGGAGATCGCCGTCCTGGCCAAGATGAAACTGGCTTCTTACTTCAAGAGGAATCGGGATTGGCCGAGAGCCATCAGCCTTTGGCAGGAGATGAGACCGCTCAACCAGCTGACTTGCTTCCGTGAGCTGGCCATATACTACGAGCACACGGAACGTGACTATGAGAAAGCCAGGCAGATCGCCGAAGAGGGCCTGAGCGTTGCCTTTGGCACCTCCAGGAGCCTCGAGAAGGATTTCTCCCACCGTCTGGAACGGCTCCGGAACAAGCTTGAACGGAAAAGCAGGGAGAAGGACAGGGAATGAACGCGGAATTCGCCCGGTTCCAGGGGTACCTCCGCTCGCGCGGGCTCAGGATGACCCGGGCCAGGGAGCTGGTTTTCCGGGAGATCCTTTCTGCGCCCGGCATTCATCCCAACGCCGATGAGATCCGCAGGCGGCTTCGGGCCAAAAAAAGGGAGATCGGCCTGGCCACAATTTACCGGACGTTGAACCTTCTCGTCCGCAGCGGCTTGGTCACGGCCGTGGACCTGGGCGAGGGCCACAGTCATTTTGAGCCGGAATGGTACGAAACCGCCCACGGCCATCTCATCTGCTTGTCCTGCGGCCGGGTCCGGGAATTCGCCCAGGCCGGCATTCAGGACGCCGTCCGCAGAATCGGGGAGATGGAAGGATACCGTTTGGACAAGTTCTCGCTCCAAGTCTTCGGGTTCTGCCGGGACTGCGAGGCCAAGCGAAAATAGGAGGAGTTGTTCTAACGATCCGCCCGAGCCAGTTTCTTGCGCATCGCGGCTTTCACGATCTCCATGGCCAGGAACACAAAGAGGCTGAACCCCAGGATGGTCCCGATCATCGAGAGATCCGGTTGAAGGATCCCGAAAGAACGGCGGATCGCGGGGATCTGGATGAGCCCGGCAATGAGGACGACCTGGGACAGAATGGCCAGGATCAGCCAGCGATGAGGCGGGACCTTGAAGACGCTGAAACGGAGCGACCGGAAATTCATGGCGATGACCAGCTCAACGATGATGAAGAGGAAAAAGATCTCTGTCCGGGCCCGGTCGATGTGGTCGAAGTCATGAAAAAAGAGCAGGAAAAAAAACGGTATCTCGATGAGCAGGGCCAGCAGGATGAAGGCCTTGACTTCGCTGGTAAAAACGCTCTCCCGCGGATTCCTGGGGGGGCGGTCCATGATGTCCGGATCAGGGGGGGATATCCCCAGGGCCAGGGCAGGAAGGCCATCCGTCGCCAGGTTGATGTAGAGTATGGCTGCAGCCAAGAGCGGCAGATGGTCCGGTCCCTTGATCAGGACGATGCCTCCGATCACAACCACCTCGGTGATGTTGCAGCGCAGGAGGTAGGTCAGGTATTTCTTGATGTTGTCATAAATCCAGCGGCCGCGCTCTATGGCCTTGAGGATGGTGGCGAAATTGTCATCGGAGAGGACCAGGTCGGACGCGTCCTTGGTGACGTCCGTTCCGGTGATCCCCATGGCCACACCGATGTCGGCCTGTTTGAGGGCGGGGGCGTCGTTCACTCCATCTCCCGTCATGGCTACGACTTCTCCCCGGCTCTGCCAGGCCTTGACGATCTTCAGCTTGTCGATCGGCGAAACCCGGGCGTAGACTGTTACGCGTTCGACAATCTTTCCCAACTCCTCCTCACTCATGGCGGCCAGCTTCTCGCCGTTAAGGACAATGTCCCCTTCCTTGTAAATGCCGATTTCCTTGGCCACGGCGCGGGCAGTGATCTCATGGTCGCCGGTGATCATGACGGTCTTGATCTTTATCCGGTGGCAGGTCTTGACCGCTTCGATGGCTTCGGCCCGGGGCGGGTCCATCATCCCCATGAGTCCGAGGAAAACCATCTCCCGCTCGTCTTCTTCTCGGCAGCAGGTGACGTCCTGGGAAATCGGCTTCATGGCCACTCCGAGAACCCTCAGGGCCGAGTCGGCCATCTCCCGGTTGGCTTCGAGCGCATCCTCTTTGTCCTTGAATGAAAAGGGGACAATGCCCGTTTCGGTCAATTGGCGGTCGCAGCGGTTGATGACCTCTTCGGGCGCACCTTTCATGTAGGCGACGCGGCGGCCGTCGGGCTCATCGTGGAGGGTGGTCATCCGCTTGCGTTCCGAGCTGAAGGGGATCTCCTCGATCCGGGGATACTCCAACCTCGTATCGGTCACATGGATTCCGGCCTTGGCCGCCGTAACGACCAGCGCGCCTTCGGTCGGGTCGCCTTTGACCTGCCATTTCCCCTCGACTTGCTCGAGAGACGAATCGTTGCAGAGCAGGGCCCCCTTCAGCAGGCGCCCCAGCGGGCCCTCCCCATCGATGCCTTTGGAAATCCCCAGGAATTCACCCCTGGGCTCGTAGCCGACGCCGCTGACCTCGATCCATTTTCCGGCGCCGAAAATCCGGCGAACCGTCATCTCGCCTTTGGTCAGCGTGCCGGTCTTGTCGGAGCAGATGACCGTGGCGCAGCCGAGCGTTTCCACGGCAGGCATCTTCCGTACCAGGGCGTTCCTCTTGGCCATCTGATGCATCCCGATGGCCAGGGCGCCGGTGACGATGGCCGCCAATGCCTCAGGCACGGCGGCGACGGCCAGAGCGATGGCGAACATGGCCGTGCTGACCAGGAACTTCATCGTGACCTGGCCGACCAGAGCCTCGCGGAGTATGCTCAGTCCGGCTACGCCGACGCAGATGGCCAGAGATATAATGCCCAGCCACCTCCCGATCTCTTCGGTCCTCTTTTCCAGAGGGGTCTTCTTCGTCTCCGCCGCTGCCACTTCTTCGGCGATCCGGCCGAACTCGGTGTTCATGCCGGTCGATGTCACGGCGGCCTTGCCCCGGCCATAGGTAACGATCGTTCCCGCGAAGACCATGTTCAGCCGTTCGCCGATAGAGATTTGTTCGCCGAGGGCTGCGGCCTCTTTCCGGACCGGGACCGATTCACCGGTCAGGGCGGCCTCATCGCAATTGAGGGATCGCACCTCCACCAAGCGGCCGTCGGCCGGGATTTTGTCCCCGGCCTCGAGCAGAACGATATCCCCCGGAACCAGGTCCCGGGAAGGGATCTCCTCTTCCTTGGCATCCCGCAAGACGGTGATGGTCGGCGACAGCATCTTCTTCAGCGCCTCCAGGGCCCGCTCTGCCTTGTATTCCTGGATAAAACCGAGGACGGCGCTGAGCAGGACGATGGCGGCGATCATCAGGGCATCCACCCACTCACCGACCAGAAGAGAAAGGACGGTGGCCGCCAGAAGTATCACGATGAGCAGGTTCTTGAACTGGCTGAGGAAAAGCGAGAAAGGAGAGGCTTTTTCTTCCTTGCGGAGCTCGTTCGGGCCATACTCAGCGAGGCGCTTTCCGACCTCTTCTGGCGTCAAACCGCGGTTCCGATCAGAGCGCAGGCGGTGGAGGACCTTATCGGTTTCCAAGGTGTGCCAGGCCGGGATCTGCATAGCTTCTCCTTATTCGAACGAAGATCAGCGGACCGCCCATTATAGCAAACCCGGGCCGCCTGAAAAACTCCAAAATCGACGGGTCTGGCTGCGGCTAATCGCCAGGGGCGAGACGGAGGGGTTAAAAAGAGGAGGGCTTGAAGGGAAATATGCTCACCCGATTCATCGTGAGGGGGGATTGTCAACTATGAGGATAAGAAAGATAAATAGTATCGCCTATTCTGACGGGGCTCTGGCCCGAGATATAAACGCGGCGAACGGCGGCTTGAATTGAGCGACGAAAGAAACTACAATGGGCGCCTTAGGGAAAGAGACGGTCTTAGCCAAGGAAAGGGAAGTCCGCGGCACAGAACTATGGGTCGGTCAATCCGGTTCGTTAAGGGCGGAAGCAAAATGAGAGAACGAGGCTTTACATTAATCGAGGTCCTGGTGGTTGTGGCCATCATCGGCATCTTGCTGCTCACGGCTTATCCAAACATCAAGAACTCCCTCGAGGTACGAGCGCTGGAAAACGAGGCCAGGGAGATCCTGACGACCCTTCAGCAGGCCAAGTTCCAGGCCGTGAAGTTCAAGCTTAACCACCGGGTCAATTTTGACAACAGCCTGGGCCATTGGGTCTACTTCATCGAAAGGGAAGTCAGTTACAACACCTGGGTGGAGGTGCCCGGGTTTATGAGGAGGTCCATCCCCAACAAACTTACCTTCACCCTCAACCTGCCCGGCCAAGTCCTGGTCTTCTCGCCCCTGGGGTTTGTCCTTAACTACAGCACGACTCAGCACGACATCTCCATCCAGAGTCCAAACATCCTGCGCCAAGCCAAGCCGAGCACGAGGACGATTGTCATCTATGCCGGCGGCTCCATTCAATACACGAAATCCACCTAGAGCGGGGGAAACATGAAGACGAATATTGTGATCAACAGGCAAGGTCGAAGCAAGGGGCAAAGGGGTTTTTCTCTCCTCGAGGTCGTCATCGGCATCGCCCTGGTGGCCATCGCCGTACTCGGGCTGGCCCAGATATTCACCCTGGGCATCCTGAACAACCTGAAGTCTGAGAGGATCACCAGTGCCAATTTCCTGGCGCAGCAGCAGGTCGATATCATCAGAAACCTGAGCGGTGATGAACTGACGGCTTTGACCACCGGCAGCGGCGTGGACCTGAACGGTGACGGAGCGCCGGACATTGTGAAGGACGAGGTTCTCGACATCAACAGCGACAGCCTGCTCGACTATCGGCGGATCACCGAGGTCCAGGCCGACATGTCCGGGGCCAGTCTCATGTTTGGGATCACTGTCTTCGTCTTTTCCGCTGAACAGATGAATACAGACAAGGCCCAGCTGATCCTACAACCCGTGCAACACGGAGTGAAGTCAAAGGTCGACACCGTCGTCAGCCGGTAAAGGTCTGTCAGGCGAGGCAAATATGATAAGGACAATCATCAAGACAACAAGGAAGCGGCCGAAGCGGTCTTGCCGCGGGTTCACTCTGATCGAGCTGATCGTCGGGGGCTCGATCATGCTGGTCATCGTCGTGGCTACGCTCTCCCTCTACATGAGAAGCAACAAGGTTGCCGTCGATCAGAACCAGTATGCTGAGCTTCAGCACGACGTCCGCTCCGGCATGTATTTGGTCACCCGGGACATCCGGATGGCCGGTGTTGGAATCCCGGCCGAGTTTTTCGGCTACGTCCTGGAAGGCGTTGACAACGAGAATCAAGGGGTTGAAGTTACCCCGGACCGGATCAGGTTTCTGGGGAACATCGAGGACCCCCTCAACCTGCGTATAGATAACTACCAGGGATCATCGGCTAATCTGGCTGTGGACGATTATAGCCTTGAGCAATACCCGTATCCCGATGAGTACTACGAAAATAAGTTCGTCTTGATCCTCCCCAACCCGAGCTCCCCCTGCCGGGCCGGCGAGGTCAGACAGATTACTCATGTCAGTCATAGTTCCGGAGGGGACAACGAAAAGCTGAATTTTTCTCCCGGATTAGGAGAGGACTGGGGGATCAATCCTCCCGGCGGCCTTTCGGGGACATGCGGCAGCTCCAACGACTACGACGGCGGGCTGGTCACCTTCATCAACGTCTCCGAATACTGGCTCGATATAACGGGCAATTATCCGGGGCTGAGCGCCGGCCAGGACGGATATATCGGCAATAGCCAGGGGGCAATTTTCTATGTCACCATGAACGGCGTCCACTATCCGCTGGCCCAGAATGTCGAGAACCTCCAGTTCGAATACAACGGAGACTGGAACCCTCCGTATGACGGCGGCCTGGACGGGTTTGTACCGTGGGACAACGCCAATTGGACACTTGACAACGAGCTCGTCAGCCGGATCCGCCAAGTCCGGATCCTGGCCCTGGGAAGGACCCCCCGGCCGTTCGTGACTTTTTCGGGCAAGGCGCCGGAGGACCTCAACGTCTACAAACGTCCCCCACTCTCCAACACCGCCGGCGCCGCCCGGGCGGACAAACACAAAAGATTCCTACTGGAAACGACCTCCAACATTAGGAACCTTTCCTTGAACATGTATAACACGGGGACAAGATAATGAGGCCAAAAATGAACCGTCAGACAAGCGCAAAAGAGAGGGGCGTGACACTGATCATCCTGGTCATCGTCATCGCCTTCTTGCTGGCTGTTGGGATACTCGTCCTCCACATCACCGGCACCGGACCCATAGTCGCAGGCAACTTACGATGGCAGGAGCAGGCCTTTAATGCCGCCGAAGCCGGTTTCGACAACGCCTGGACGGAGATTGAGGGCAGTTTCGTCTCCGGCTGGACCAATTTTGACGGACACTATATCACCCTGCCCACTGGCGTCAATGATCCACTCGATGTCAATTATTTCAGGAAACTGACCGACGAGGAGCTGCTAGCCGCGATCAGCGTCAGCGACCCCAACATGATCTTTTACAAGATCCCCTATGTGCTGACGCCAAGCGGGACTCAGGACCTGCGCTACACCTTTACGGCTTTTCTGATCGACGATGAAGCGGGCGGCGGTGACCCGGACCCCTTCGACGCCCTGCTCGTGTGTATCGGGACGGTCCAGACAGGGGACTCTGTCACCACGTCGAGGCTCGAGATAGGACTGGCAATCGAATCAGGGACATAGAAGAAAAGGAAAAGGGAGAAGGAAAGAATGTATAAAAAGAAGAAAACTGCGGGGCTTTATTTTGCTATTCTCGTGTTCTTGCTGGCGATCGGAGCTATCGCCTTGAGGTTTTGGGCCCAGGAAGTGTGCGTCGAGCATCCGCTCTCTTTCACCGAGACGTTTAACACCACTGATTTCAAAGACGAGACTATTTTCGAAGGCGTGCCCATTACCTCTGTGGCCCATTGGACGGACGGGCCTCCTCCGGACCTGCCTGGCTACATCACCCTTAATAAAATCGGCGCCACCTTCGACATCACCAACCCGGGGTCTTTTCCCGCCTGGATCAACACCATAGCCGTCGGCGATTTTGACAACGACGGCTGGCCCGACTTTGTCGGCACAAGCTCAAGCTACAGCAACGCCCTGGTCTTTGTCAGGAATCTCGGAGTCAACGGGCAGGTGGGGAGTTTCGGCATAACCCATAACATTGATGGGACAGTCTGCCCCCTCTATCCGGCGACGGGCGTCCCGACTCGCGGAGTTAATAATACGGCGATCGACAACGATGCCATGGACGGAAGCGAGCACTGCGCTCTGACATCAGGGGATTACGACGGGGACTTTGACCTCGATTTTTTCTATGTTGTTTCCTACGGGAATTCTCCTTACAATATTAAAAGAATCTGGTTCTACGAGAACAGTCTGACCCAGACAGGGAGTCTATCGTTCACCGAGACCGTACGGACAAGCACGAGCCCCTGGGCTGCAACCCTCAAAGGCATCGCCTGGTCCACCACCGTAATGACGACTCTCGACTTCGACGCCGACGGCGACCCCGATATCGTCATGGGGAACAAAGCGGGAGAAATCATCAAGATCAACAACAGGAACAGGACTAGGACGATCAGTGCCAGCAACAAGTGGAACTTCGCTACGGTCTTAACCGGGGCCCAAACGGGATGGTCGTCCTCAGCGAACCGGGGAGTCAGCACCCTGTCGATCGCCGATTTTGATATGGCTAACGGACTTGACATCATGCTGGGGAGCGTCAGCTATGGGGAACTTCAATATTGGAAGAATGATGGGAACGGGGTTTTCTGGAAATACACGACATATACGGACACTTCGGGCGATACTTATAATAACAGCTATGACGGGGCCGCGACGGTATCGATCGCCAATGATTTTGACAGGGACGGCGATTTCGACCTGATGATCGGAACAGACAACTGGAACTATAAACCGGGGTCGGAGGATATCGGCGGCATGTGCTTCTATTTCCGGAACGCCGGGGGAGAGTTCACCCAGCGTCTGATTTTTGACGGAAGGGATGACAGCCCGCCCGTATACGACTTCGATTTAGGGGCATATCTGGATTACGACCGGGACGGAGATAATGATTTCCTGATCGCCGACGGCAACCACACCGAAAATTATTACCTGTTTATTAACAGAATTGCGGACGTCTATAACCTCGAGGGAACCGCCCAGTCGTTAAATATCACACCCGGCCTGGACCCCAACCTCCACGCCATCACAAGAGTGAGAATCATCAACCTAAACCAATCCGTGCTTGGCGGATCCAGCAGCGGATTGGCCGTGAGCTACTACGTCTCCAACAACGACGGCCGCGACTGGGAATTCTACGGCCGGTGCGAGGAGGATGGAATCCAGAACATCGGGACTTTCCCGGACGCGCAGAGCGGCGATTGGCACACCTTCGAGCATTATGGCAGCCGTTTGAAATGGAGAGCACTCCTGGAGGCCGAGGACGACAACATCCCGGAATTCCCGGATTCCTCGTACGAAACTCCCCGCATCGACAATATCGAATTCGAGATCATCTATGTAGACCGGAGAGAGTATTCCCGGACCTCCGTGGCTGCGACTATCGCGGACAACAGCGGAGCCGCCATCAAGCTCATCATCGGCGGCACCTTTTATTATCCGGGCTGGCAGGGCCGACTGATCGCCTACGATGTAACCGACATGAGCCCGGTCAACTCCTCCTACTCGGAACTTAGGACCGTGAGCCGGTCTGACCTATCGGACCCGACAGGAAGGGAAATCGTCGCTCCGGGGACGGAAATCCTTTGGGATGCGGGGAGTCTGCTGGACGCCCGGTCGGCCTCGGACCGCGTCATCTATACGGCCCTTCCCGACGGCTCAGGGAGCGGATTCAACCGGCTCGATTTCACGGGGGCCAACGTCGCCACCCTGGAGCCGTATCTTCAGGATGTGCAGGGCGATGATGGCGACCTGATCGAGTTCGTCCGGGGTGTGGGCCGCGATTGGAAGCTGGGAGATATCAACCACTCGAACCCCGTGGTCATCGGTCCTCCCTCAGGCACCCCCACCCAGATGGGCGCAGGATACGACGCCTTTAAGCTGGCCTGGGAAGACAGGCCGAAAGTCTTGTACGTCGGGGCCAATGACGGCATGCTCCACTGCTTCGATGTTTTTACGGGACAAGAGCTCTGGGGTTTTATCCCGTATAACCTTCTCCCCAGGCTCAAAAACATGTGGGGCGTCGACCCGATTACCCTGGACCGGTTCTTCGTCCGGGACGTCTATGTTGACGGCAGCCCGGTAGTCGCCGATGTCATGCTGGGCGGAAATTGGAAGACAATCCTCATATGCGGCCAAGGATCGGGAAAGGGGAGCGTCATCGGCGGAGGCACCAACTATTATTTTGCCCTGGACGTTACCGACCCGGAGAACCCCCTGCCTCTTTGGGAGCTAACCCATACTGCGATGGGCGAGACGTGGTCCGTCCCCCTCATCGGAAAGGTGACCAAGGATGGAGCCGACGCTTGGGTCGGTTTTGTAGGTTCCGGCTATGACAACAACGCAGATGTGGGAGTCGTCCTGGGCAATGTTCTCTATGCTGTCGACCTGGAGGATGGAAGCATCTTCTGGACGTTCGCGGCGGACGAGATCGATACGTCAGACCCGGCCAGGACCAATGATCAATTTCCTAACATCCAAAACACGCTGCCCGGCTCGGCTTCCTCCGTGGACATCGACCGCAACGGATACATGGACCGGGTGTACATCGGCGACCTGGACGGCCGGGTCTGGAAAGTTGATGTTACACCAGAATTCGAGAACACTGGTTCTTGGGATGCCGTAGCCCTCTATGTCGATCCCGATAACTATCCGATCATCACTGAGCCGGCGATCTGGAGAAACCCCGCCGGCGCTGCGGTCGATCCTCGTGTCTTCTTCGGAACAGGAGGGGATGATGGGGCGCCCAATGATGCGACTTACTCATTTGTCGCCCTGATCGACCGGGAGGCCACCTCGGAAATCGAATGGTACCTGGGCGTGCCGGGCGGGATCCGGACAGCTGAAAGGGATGCCGGAGACTTGGCGGTCGGTGAGAAAGTCTGGGCTGACCCCAAGATCGAAGACTATACCGTCTATTTCAGCACCCTCACGGGGAGCATCGAAGCTGTCGACCCGTGCCTCAACCTGGCCGGACTTGGCAAACTCTATGCCCGATTCATCATCTCGATGGGTGGATCGCCGGTCGGCGGGACGGCCTTCAAGGGACTTTCGGGGGCCATGGAAAGCCTGGACCTGGCCATTAAAACACGATCCGCGGTGACCCTGGGAGAGACGCAGACCACCACGGACGGTGTTAGGAAAAGGGAAGTCTACATTCAGGAATATGACTCCACCGTCCAGAAGCTGGAACAGTTGACAGGCGGGCTGCTGAAGATCAAGTCCTGGAGAGAAATCTATAAGGTTTTAAAGATAATCGGCACATGACAGGGCAGGCCGGGGCCTGCCCTGTTTCCTTTAATGAGCGGCCCGAGGCTATTGCACCC
>Ga0299912_10003430_pt1 | contig 12932 bp, 12 predicted proteins | sample RVTome_2_FD_207667 | JGI IMG/M metagenome (GOLD analysis project Ga0299912, IMG submission 207667) | Soil microbial communities from uranium-contaminated site in the Upper Colorado River Basin, Wyoming, United States - RVT95D214 (version 2) ...
CGGCACACCACCGCTGTGCTTCGCGATGGCGTCACACGCGGCCGCATCGAAGAGATCTGGATCGCCGCCGGCGATCGATAGTCTGTGTCTTATATAGTTAGGTATTTCTTCTGGCGCCAGCGGCGCTAAATGGTAGTTGGCGCCGACGCGCTGCGCGAACTGAACCAAGTCCGGCCGCGAAAGCGTCTTGCGCAATTCCGGCTGGCCCACCAGCACCAGTTGCAGAACTTGGTCCTTGTCGGCGTTGACATTGGTCAGCAGGCGCAACTCCTCCAGCGTCTGCGCATCCATGTTCTGCGCCTCATCGACGACCAAAACGGTTCGTTTTCCTTCCGCGTATTGGCGGACGAGAAAATCGACAAAGGTGTAATAGAGCTCCGCCTTGCGCTTGTTCTGCACATCCAGGTTAAAGGCGAGCGATACCCAATCAAGCAATTCGCCGAAGGCGCGATGCGTATTGGAAATCAAACCGATTGTCTGATCATTCCTCGCGTCGTTAAGCAGTTGGCGCACGAGGGTGGTTTTTCCGCAGCCGATCTCCCCCGTAACCACGGCGCAACCGACGCCGCCGATCAAGGCATACTCCAGCACGGCAAGCGCAATGGAGTGCTCCTTGCTGAGATAAAGAAAGCCAGGATCGGGCAACAGCGTAAAGGGCCTTTCCTTGAATCCGTAAAATGAGGTGTACATGGCGTTCTACACAGTGCCCATTTGTCGGTTGAGTACCGTCCCCAACACATTGGTGGTCTTCAGCATCTGAAGCGCATCTGTCACGGCGCTCTTCGTGGTCTCTCCGTCGGCCACCACCAGCAACGCCGCTTCGACATAAGGCGCGAACGCCAACGCATCCGCCGCTGAAAGCAGCGGCGGCAGATCGAATAGGACGACGCGCGACGGATACCGTGTCTTCAGTTCTTCAACCAGTTGCGCCATCTTTGCCGAGGCCAGCAATTCGGCGGAATTGAACACGGAGCGGATACCGGGCAACACCACCAAGCGTTCGATACCGGGATTGAACAGTATCTTCTGCAAAGGAATATCGTGCAGCAAATAGTCGGCGACGCCGAAATCCGGTTCGTAATCGAAGTGGTGGCAAATACTTGGGTTGCGAAGATCAAGATCGACCAGCAGCACGGTCTTGTCCACCTCCCGCGCCATGCTGATGGCGAGATTGATGGCGGTTAATGTTTTGCCTTCGCCTTTATTGGCGCTCACGATGGCCAACGAGTTCCAGCCCTGCTCTTGCAAGCGCTGAAGCACCTGGGTGCGCAGCATGTTGTATGCCGTTACGATGGAGTCATCATTAATACCGCCGATGATCTTGTTGCGTTTCAGCACAGCAGGCGCCACAGGAACGACACGGGTATTGGTATAGGCCACACGCCGCTGAATACCGGGCGCGATTACGGTGTTGTTCGGCTCCACCTTGCCGGCGCCATCGTCAGTCTCGCGCTCTTGCCTTGCGCGCTCCAGGGCTTGTTTTATTCGTTCCATTGCCTTTAACCCATTCTCAACATCATATGTGTCATGGGACCACTGTTCCGGCCCTATATTCCCAGCCGTTGCAGTCCGCCGTACCACAAAATATCCAATGGCATAATGAGCCAGTGAAATGCCGCGACGGCTGCACAAATCAGCACTAACAGGAAAATTATCCACCACCACATGCGCCGTCTCTTACGATGCAGCTCCTCGTCGTTGCGCATGGTGGGTATGGTGGCCAGAGGCGCGGCGCCCAGTAGCGCCTGCACTCCCTGGGCGCCGCGCACGGTCTCATCCAGCGAATGACTGACGACAACGCTGCCCGCGCCGCCCACAACGGAAAACACTGCGCCGAGAAACACCACCGCGAGACGATTTGGTTTGTCGGGCTCTTCCGGCAGTTGAGGCGGCTCGATGAGAGTGAATCGCTCGCCTTTCCGTTCCACCTCCAACACCTCGGCCAGTTGAGCTTCCATTTGCTTTGCGTTGATCTCTTTATATTTCACCGACGCATTTTCATAGTCCCGCATCAGACTGCTGTATTCGCGCTCGACTTGCGGCGTGTTGGTGAGGTGCGATTCATAGACCTGCTTCTTGGACTGTAGCTCCGCCTCTTTTATCCCCAAGGCGCGAGAATCCGCCTCGGCCGCTTCCAGTTCCCCTTGCAACCGGATATAAACGTTGTTATCCGGCTTAATCTCATTACCCTCGCCGAGCTCGATCACAGCCGGCTTGCTCAATTCCTCATCGAGTTTCGCGATGCTGCCTTGCAGTTGTTTTATCGTCGGGTGATCCTCGCTATAGGCTTTCTTGGCAAGGCTCAATTCCGTTTCCTTGGCCACCTTCTTATTCATCAGTTGCTTTTGGATGTCCGATCCGCCGGTCTGCTGTTCCAGCGAGGCGATCTGTTTTTTGATTTTCACAAGATCAGGATGATCCGGGGCGTATACGGCCGACATGCTAATGAAATTTGCCTGAAGGGATTTGAGACGATCCGCTGGGCCGAGCACCCGTTCGCCGGTTTCGGAATAGAGCGTCGAGTTCGGATTGATCTGAGCCAGCTCAGACGTGAGATAGATCTTGCGTTCCTCCACGGCCCGTATCTGCCGTTCGACCTCCAGCAATTGGGTCTCGATGCGATCCAGCAATTGAAAATTCAATTGCGTCAATTCCGGCAGGCGATTGACGTTTTTCTCTTTGAAGTCCGCCAGTTTTTGTTCAAGGTCAGTAATCTTGTTCCGGAGCTTTTCCGCCTCGTCTTTAAGAAAATCCGCGGCCTCCGTCGCCTGCTGGCGCCGGCTGGTAAGATTCTCGTTGAGGTACAGCGACGCCAATTCATTGGCCACCTTCTGGGCCAATGCCGGAGACTCGTTGTAATAGGTGAGAATAAAGGCAATCGTCGCCACGGTCGGTCTTCCGCTGCGAGGATCAACCACCTCCGCGCTGACCGTTTTCATCTCGATATCCTCGCGCATGTCATCGAGAACGACTTCCAACGGATCCTTCCGCTGTTCTTTCTTGTAGAGATCATACTTGCGCATGATCTCCAACAGATTTGCCCGCGTCATCACCCGTTGACTGATGACCTGGATGCGCTGATCCGCGAAACTCGTGACCGTCGAACGCACCAGCTCCTGTGGAATCTCCTGCTGTTCGATGAGAATGGTCGCGGATGAGCGATAAACCGGCGGCAAGCCGAAGGCCACAGCGACGCTGATCACGAACAGCCCCATCAATACGCTGAGCCAGCGGCTTTTCGTGCGACGAAGTGTGACCAAGTAGTCGCCGAGATTGCTTTTATGTTGTTTCATTCACTGTCGCCTCCGTCGATTCGGGGCGCCGTTTCGTTGTCATGCGTTAAGGAAGCTCTGATTTATTCAGGATGAATTGATCAGAGCTTACGAAAAGTGTTTTCGTGTCGAACCGATAAGCAATGTTGATTCCTATCTCATTGGAATCCACGCCGCGCTCCGCCGATGCGTACTTCTGCCATTGATAGGCATATCTGAGCGAAACCCGCCATGCCTCGGAAAACGACCAGAAGGCTTGTGCCGTCAGCCTGGCGTAACGACGAGAATCAAACGCCACGGGCGATTGCAGAGCATCGTTTTGCAAGTACAACCCATCGAGCCTGATTGTCCAATAAGGACTCAACCGCTCGGTAATCGCCAGGTCAAACCTGTCGTTCTGCACCAGCGTCCCGTAACCGCTCGGGTCGATCGTGCGCTGAGCCTGCGCCTTCCACGTTGTGCGGGCTCTTTCCTGAGTCAGCAGGACGCTGCCTAAAAAACCGTGGCGCGTGATTTCAAAGTCCGGCCCAGGGAGTTCCTGTGTCGTCTCCACACGATGCGCACCGATGGTAAACGTCCCGTATGAACGTTCGTAGAAGGCATGGGTAAAGCTTGCCCGGGCGCCAACGTCCATAACCTGATTGCCGATCTCCGGCGCATCGAGCCGTGATGCATACAGATCCGCCTGGAGACTATCCCGGCTGCTTCGCTTGAACACCAGAGTGCCTGCAAGCGAGCGATGACTGTAATCGGTAAGCCCGGTCAGCGACGCATCCTCGTAGGCGACATCCGTATAGTCCCAGCGCAATTGTCCTTCCATCCTCTCCGTGATGGCGTATTGGATGTAAGGATGAGCGCCGCGCGTTATCCTATTTTTATTGGTCTGCACTAGACCGGTATCCTCCAGCTCGCTGGTCAGCGTCGTATCGCGGCGCCAATCGAGCGACAACTCGGAAACGACTCTTTCTCCCAACAGTCGAGTCGACATTGCCATCGCAGCGACATCGCTATCCAGTTCTCCCATGGAAGAAAAACGGGATAGGCGATATTTCGGATTCAACCGGAAATCACTTTTCGGAGTCGCCCCCGAAATCCGCATGTCGAGATCGGCATGACGCCCCCAGACGGCCTCCTGCCGCTCTGCAGTCAGCCGCTGATTATCGTTATATTCCGACGACACTGCGGCATCCGATTCCAAAGTCCAACTCGCCGCCGGCGCGAGGCACGGCGCAGCAATCCCTAAACAGGCAACCCAGAGGTCTATACGCCAGAAATCAGCGCGTGCAAGGCCTGTCCACTTCATGATTCACAAGACGGCGACATTGCGGTCAAAATCAGGGGACAACGATCAGGGACAACGATCAGGGACATCGATCAAGGAACATCGGTCAAGGGACATCGGTCAAGGGACAACAACGATATCGCCGCTTTTCAGCACTATGTTCTGCTCCAGCGCCTGCCCACTCTCCACTGCGCCGTATTGAAAACCGAACACCCGCTGCTCGTCTCCGCTGCGACGCAGAATCTTGATGTCGTTCACTTCGGCAAACGCCGTCGTTCCACCCGCCATGCTCAAGGCCTGCATGACATCGACATTGCGCGTGACGATGAATTCGCCGGGACGCGCGACCTTGCCGATGATGTAGACCTTGTTTCCGCCAAGCTGGCGCACACCGACAAACACGTCGGTATCTGGAATGAGTTTCCCGAAACGAGCCAGCAATTCCTCACGCAATTCCGTAATCGTCCTGCCGCCGGCCGTGACCTCGCCGATCAGCGGCAGCGAAAAGCCGCCATCCGGCCGAACCAACACCTCCATGCTCAAATCGGTCTCTTTCCAGACACCGATTTGCAGCACGTCGCCGGGCTGAGCGCGATACATCGAACTGACATCTTCATCCGCCGCTGCATACACTGGGACGGCACAGACCGTCATCGTCACAAACAAACTCAATATTGCCGCGATACTCAAGCGAACCATGATCGCCTACTCTCTTCATTCACCGTGGCGACGAATTGCCGTACGCCACAAAGCCTGTAACATTACGCGACAATTATGACTGTCCAATGACAATGCCTTGCCCGTCCCGCCGCCCCATCAGGCCGGCAAGGACTCCATCGCCTCCGCTTTATTCCCCCCGCGACCGAATGCCCCCAACACCACCAAGGCCGACGACATCAACAGTAGCGACGCAGGAAGGGGCACATGGGAAACCGGGGCGCTCAGCGCCTCGACGCCGACGCCATACAAACCCAGATCCAGCGGCCCGCCCGCCACGCCATACACATTGGCGTAATAGGTAATGCCGGAGCTGGCCTCGAAATCGAACCAGCCTGCTCCCTCGATGAAGTTGATCTCGGATTTGTACGTCGTAATCGACAAACTCAATTGATCGAACTCACTCGGGAAACTGAAGTCCGTGAGCGTCACCCGATAGCTGCCGTCGCTGGCCACCGTGAATGAATCGCTCTCGTAACCCACGCCGCGGATGAATCCGACGTCTTCATACACCACCGAGGCGGCTTCCGCGCCCGCCATCCAACATGTCCCCATCAGCAACGCCCCCGCCATCACCCCTTTGATCGATCCAGTGTTCTTCATGATTACTCTCCTTATTTTCCATGTGTGTAGTTGTTTAATTTTCACTGCTATAAGTCACGCGCTTTTCTTCATCTCATCCGGCTCTTTGCTGACATAGCCGTCCATGTACTTGTCCAACAGATATTCCCGCAACACGCCGCTTGCAGCCTGTAATCCAGACTGCTTTCGAAGTATTTGGTTTAGGCGCATATAGACGTAGCTCTCTTGAAGCCCCGCCATCGCCAACAACTCGATATCCTCGCGAGCGACGCGTTTTTCTGGGTCGTCTACTCCTGAATTGATGATCTTCTCCAGCCGGGCCGTATCCAGCTCGAAATAGCTCGTCAGGTCGCTGCCGCTATCCGCGAATACCGGGACCAAATCCTTCCCTCGCACCTGCATGTCGTAAAGCGGGGCCAGCTTGGCAAGGGTGTTCTTCACCGCGAACCGGAATACATCGGAATCCCTCACCTGCATACGCTTGGCGAGCTCCTTGATTCTCTGCAAATCCCCGTTGTTCATGCGTACCGAAATGTTTTGCTTTTTGTTGTCTAACATTTGTTACTCCTCTTGTGTACAGGGTGACTACAACGCCGCCTCATATTGCGTTGCCAATGTAGCAATCTTGTTTTACAGAGGAATGAAGCTTTTATTGCAGCACAGAATTGTTTGCACGACATGCGTATTCCATTCGCCGCATATCTATTAACCCGGTGGCGAAATAGATCTTCCTGATCTATTTCGCCGTCGCCGGCTTTCAGCCCTGCGGCGGAACATCCATGCACCGCGTAATTAACCCGACGATAAACCCCGCAGGGTTAATGTCAGGCACCATTCGAATTGCTTACAAAGTGAATGCACGCATTGCGGCGTGCGAACAGGAATTGGCATCCGCCGATGCGCGGTGGATGCACATATTGGATGTGATCTACAGTGAGTTACTTGTATTTATGGAACTGTGGAACAGAGGAACTGCGGGATTGGTATAACCGACCTACTTCTTTTTGCCAACCGCAGGCGCGGTCGGCAACGACACGCCATCAGACGATGTAACCAATCTTGTCTTTCATGCGCGCATTCATATCGCTCTTCATTTCAGCCGTCACGTCCTTGCGGACTGTATATTCCTCGCCGAAGCAAGGATGGATACTCATTTCATTGCGCCTTCGGTCCAGGAATTCTTCCAGCGTGCAAAGCACCCTGGCCGGGTTCCCGGCGGCCACATGACCATCCGCGATATCCCGGGTGACGATGCTGCCCGCTCCGACGATCACGTCGTTGCCGATCGTCACGCCAGGAAGAATAATGGAGCCTGCACCGACAAACACCCGGTTGCCGATTTTGACTTTTCCTATCCGTGTGTAGCTCAGGTGCTTTTTTGTGCTCGCATCGTGCGCGAGTATGTGAACGCGGTGCGCCAAGGTCACGTCATCACCGATGTCGATATGCCATGTGTGACTACCGTCGATGATGACGCCCTCTTGCATACTGAAATTCTTGCCGACGATAAGGCCTGTTTTGATGAGTTTTTTGAGTGGGCTGCGGGGAAAAACACGGGAATATATCTTGCGCATGGTTGAGCGAAGGATGTTCATGTTGTTTATGGATTTCCTGACCATCACCCTCAATTCGCCGGTGACCTGCCAGAATCGACAACCTTGAGTTTATCGATACGGTATTTTGCCTCATCAACGATGTTTTCGATCTCCACGCGCTTGAGTTGTGTCACGGGCTCTTGCTGCAGCAACGCATCCCACACGCCCTTACTCTCATACTTGTCGATCATATCCAGCGTGGCCTGGTACAGTTCGCCGTTGTTTTTGCCGCATTCTTCCAATTCCACCGATTGCTGCGACGTCTTTTCCTGAAAACCTACCCGCTCCTGTTCGACATGCTTCAACGCAACGACCAGCTCCCGGTATTTATCGACCAGCTTCTGGAATTTATCGCGCATCTCTTCCATGCGTTGTTTTTGGCTTGCGACGGCCTCTTGATAGCGGGTAACCGTATCGGATGTATTCTTTAGCGAGTTGCTAGCACGTTCGATTTTTTTATTAAGCTCATCGATATTTTTGTCACGCCTCTCGATCTCTTCCTTCAGCCGATCCGATTCCGCCTGCAAGGCCTCTTTCTCCGTGGCCATTTCTCGAAGCATATACTGGGCCTTGGCCAGCGCCGCGCTGTCGCCGGGATCACGCGAGCTGACTTCTGCAAACGTTACCCCCGTCTGGGTCATCGCCAATAGGCATGACAATGCGATGTATTTTGTTTTCATCATCACAGAACCTCGCGGCTTAGAATTTCGCGGTCAAGTCTATTTGCAGGGTATCCACGCCAAACGGCGCTGAATCGATGGCATCCGAGGATAGCCAACGCAGTGAAAGCACCGTGTTGTCGATGAGGGCGTATTCACCTCCCAGGTACCAACCTTCCGCATCGGTACCGCCGAGGTGGAAATCGGAATCAGTAAAGGCATCGACGACGGCATCCCGCTCCAGGTGTTTGTATCCGCCGAAGAAGCGCCATGTCCTGCGCTCAGCCACCAGCGGCCAGCCGACGGAGACCATCATGTGATATCCAAGCGTCCGTTCCTTTAAAGGGTCTTCTCCTGATTTTGTTCCACCCGATCTTTCCACCTGCGCGCCTTGCGTCCGCTTCAGAATATTATCTTTGTTATAGCCCAGGTTTTTCACCACGTCCGCCGTCGCCACTACGTGCAGAGGCGCCCACTGGGCGAAGTCATACGAGAGCGTCAAATTCAATTCTTTGAATTCCGCTGCCAATGCCCACAGATCGGTATCCGTATCGTTGTCATTTCTGATATCAAATACCGTGTTGCCTTTTTGCATGTAGGATGGGGCGGTAAAATCGGTATCGGTGCCATCGAGTACCGGGTTGCGAACGCCGGTTATATTTCTGAACTGGTAATACGCCAGCCCCAGGTTGAATTGCGATTGATCGGTAAACACCATCTCTGTTCCAATCTGCGCGCCATAGATCCACTTGTCACGCACATCGATGGCCACTTCCTGGAGCGGGAATGCGCCTAGCGTGAAGAAGAGAGTTCGATCATGCTCTGACATGTCGAGCAGGTTATCGCCACCCCGAAGATTGCGCCGGTAGGTAGCGGCGATGCCCTCGAAAGCAAGGTCGCTGTCCCAAACCAAGTCGGTGGAAATCCACGGATTATCCATCCGACCGCCGTACACGGTGAGCCACGGATAGGCCTCGACATTCACTGGATCGTATTTCAGATAGGCCCTATCCATAAACACCTGGTATTGATTCGAGTATTGCCCCAGCGTCTGATTGGTCGATACGGGGTCTTTCTGACTGCCGGTGCTCAACCGCAGCTTAGCCTTCAGTTCCGTGTTGACCTTTGCGTCCATCGCCAGGCGGGCGCGCAGTCGCATCCTCTCACGATCTTCAGTCGTGTTGAGGAATGCGTCTTCGACATCAGTTTTCCCGTAGCCACCCTTGCTGTTGATGGTGGGAAAATCGTAGTAGCCCAGCGTGGCACCACCTCCGCTGTAGACGGCGTTGCCGTCGGCGTACACATCGGACTGAATACGCGTCCTCACGTCGCCCTTCCAGGTAATTTTGCTGACCCATCCAGGCAACGCCTGGGGCATGCCCCATTGCTCATTCTTCGCCTGAACCAACACATCCTGCACGACATCGGCTCGCAGCTCCGAGCGCACCTGAGCGCGGATTTCCTCTTTGATAGACTCAGGTATGTAATTTATACGCAGGGCATTCTCAGGTACAGGCGCTTCCTGCGTTGCTGCGCTTGCATCCTCCTGCGCGCGGATTTTCGCCTCGTCAATCAGCCTCTCGGCCTCTTGTTGCTCCTGAGCGGGAACGGCCGGAATATCGCCCAATTGAACAACAGTCGACTCGGGTGCAACGAATTTCTGCGCTTCCGTTGTCTCAGCCTGAACAGGCGCGGGAGACCGGTCTGTCTGCGCGGCGCTTTCGTCTTTGGTGGTTTCCACCTCCTGAGCCTGAACGCTCCAGGAAAAAATAAGGGTTGCCATCAACAGGCCGCTGCGAACTTTCATCTTCATGATCATGTGCTGGAACCAATTCTTGCTAATGTGAAAAAAATGAACAACCGTGAAATTGTTATATCCGCGAGGTGATGCGAATTCTGACCGGCTGCGGCAAATCGTCCGGCGGCTTTTCGCGCAAGCGGTCGATGCCGGCCAGCGCGGTCTTGAGGGAATCGTCCATGGTTTTGTCGCCGGTGGAATCCTGCAATTCGAAGCGGCGTATCCCTCCGCTGTTGTCGATCCACAACCGCACCACCACTGAGTAGCGTTTCTTGCGTACCTCGCCCTGATCGGACAAGAAATCCTGAATGTCGCTCTGTATCGCGGAGGCATACCACGCAAAGGCGCCGCCGGAAGATCCGATCAAATCCCGCCCGCCTTTTTTCCCAAGCAATCCAAACGCATCGCCACCGGCGACGCCGTCTGCGTCCAGCGCCAAGTCTTCGCCCATCGGCGCATCGTCCGCCATGGGATCAGGCGCCTCATCCGGCGTCGGCTCCGGTTCATCAAGTTTCACTTCTTCCTTGATTTCCGGTTCCGGCGGCTTCTCGACTTTTGGCGGTGGCGGCGGCTGAATCAGCGAAATCTGTTGCACCATTTTCTTGGTCGGCGGAGGCGCGACCATCATGCTCTTGACGAACACGATCAGAGCGACGCCGACGGCCACAACCACCAGCTCGCCGATGATTACGGGCGCGTTGCGCAGCCAGGTATTCTTGCCGAACATGATGCGTGCGCCGCCGACGCTGCGCTATTTAACCAGTCGCTGGGTAACCAATCCCAGTTGGGTGATCTCCAGGCGACCAAGCATATCGAGCACTTCGACGACACGCTGATACGCGATCATGCCGTCGGCCTTCACCACCACCGGCAGCTCGGGATTGGCGGCCTTGTATCCCTGCAACCGCGCTTCCAGGTCCTGCATCGTCACCGGGTAGGTGTCGAGATAAACGGTCCCATCCTGGGTGATGGTGATGGATTTCGTCTGCGGCTTTGCCAGGCTCGGCGCCTGGCTCGCCTTGGGCAGGTTCACCTTGATGCCCTGCACCGTGGCGGTGGTCATGATGATAAAAATCAGCAGCAGCACATACGCCAGGTCCAGCATCGGCGTGATGTTGATTTCATCATAGACATCGACGTCATTCTTCGCGCTCATCTCCTATCCCCAGTTAGCGGCCGTAATGCTCGGCGATTTTTGCGATGTATTCGTCAACGAACACATGCATGTCGGCCACGGCATCCTTGATGCGCGTATTCAAATAGTTGTATCCGAACAGCGCGGGAATGGCGACGGCCAAACCGGCGACCGTCGCCACCAGCGCGGCAGCGATGCCGGGCGCGATCGCATTGATGTTCACATCGCCGCTGGCCGCGATGGCCGCGAAGGTGATCATGACGCCGACCACCGTCCCCAGCAGCCCCAGAAACGGGCCACCGCTGATGGCGATGGTCAGCATCACCATCTGATTGGTGAGCTTCTGCGTTTCCCGCACCAGCGTGGCATCGAGAGCGGCGCGAATAGTGCCGATGGCTTGAACGGACAACCCCGTCGCCTGCGCGCCGGCCGCCTTTCCGAGACGCGCATTCACCTCGTGGATGCCGGTGTGATAGATGTGATACAGCGTCGAACTCTGGAAATGATCGTGTTTGCCGAACAAGGCCTGCGACACGGGCGAACCCTGAAGCTCGCGCTCGTCGTCGCTTTCGCTTTGATCCAGCTTGCCCGGGTCCGCCGCGCCCAGCTCGCGGAATTGGCGGAAAAACTCGGCGTCATCCTTGCGCACACGCTGAATCAACAAGCCCTTGCCCAACATCACGACCCAACTGACCGCCGCCATGATGCCGAGCAGAAAAATCACAGCCCAACCGTCCACCGTGACGTTTTGCAGGATGACGCCAAAATAGGACCCGCCGCCCTCGGCGCCTTGTTTCTGCTCATCACCGCCGTAGGTGAGCAGCGCCGATTCGCTTCCCTCGCTCCGCACCGCTGCACGCAGCCAAGCCGGGCTGCGTGCAGTATTGGATATGTGTACCTCATCCATCTCGCCAGAGAAGTGGGCGTCCTCGGATGAGCCACCAAACGTCACGTTGGCGCTCATCTCCATAATCGTTCCACTGGATGTCGCCACCTGTTCTCCGTTGACGTACAGAATAAGAGAGCTGTCCTTAACCACGAGAGCCAGGTGATTCCATATTCCTGGGTTCAAGACCGCCGTGCGCGGCGTCTCGAAAGACTTGCCGTTACCGCGAACACCGGCATAGACAACACCATCGTCCACACCCAACCGGAGCAGACGATCGCCGTCCTGCGATTCCATCACGACCATGTTGCCCTGGGTATTGGCCAGCTTGACCCAGGCGGAAAAGGTCCAGCCCTGCGACGGAATCAAGCGCATGGAAGGTGATGCAGTAATATTGATGCGTTTTCCAGAGGCATCGAATTGCACGCCCGCGCCGATGAGCGATGCGGGATTGGCCAAGGCATTTGAACTCGCCGGATTATTGCCGTAGGCCGTACGATCGACAGGCCCGGCACTCAGTTCATCAAAGTGGTAGACGAGCACCTGATTGGCGTCATACGTGCCCGCCGCATCCTGCCCGCGTTTGGCGGCACTGTTGCCGTAATACATCCAGATCTTGTCGGTATTGGTACCGGCAACCAGACTGGGAATCTTGACCCAGACCAGCGCCATCTCGTTGATGGGGTCAAACGTCTCAATATGAAACTTCAGCGGCGTCTTGTCATCGGCGGCCACAAAACGCAAATCGGCGCCGTCTTTCAGCATATCGAGAAAATAGCCGAAGTTACCGGTGTGCAATCTAACCAGAACCGGCGTCTCTTCGACGCTTTCCTGCAAATTAGCACCCGTCGCACTGGTATCCAGGGTAATTTGCTTGCGAAAATTCCACTCGTCGTTCCACCACGCCGAGGCGATGGCGGGAATGCACATCAATAAGAAAAAAGCGGCTCCGCGTTTAATCATCTTACTCACCCTGTAATATCGTTTTTCGTTCAGCGTCGTAGGG
>Ga0299912_10003431_pt1 | contig 12930 bp, 11 predicted proteins | sample RVTome_2_FD_207667 | JGI IMG/M metagenome (GOLD analysis project Ga0299912, IMG submission 207667) | Soil microbial communities from uranium-contaminated site in the Upper Colorado River Basin, Wyoming, United States - RVT95D214 (version 2) ...
GGAAAGGGATCCGATTGGCCTGCTCAAAGACCAGTTGAACCGATTAGACGAAATGTTTGGTCTTCATGCCAACCATGAAAATTTTAAACACTGGCATTCTGAGACCAAAATGATATTAGAGAAAGCCTTCAGCTCTAAATCGATCCATTATCAAAATTTCCTGGCCCTCCGATTTCATGAGATGATTGTCAAAGCCTTTGCTTCAACAGAGATCGGCAAGATTAATGCCGTACGCTTCAAGAAAGACCTTGAGAACGTAAAAAATATCATTCAATCAGCCATTAAAGAATTGACATTGGATCGAACCCTTTTTAAAAAAATCCAGACCACACCGAAGACGGTGGAGTTCACCCTCCAAGGCGAATATTATATATCTTCGGGAATCGAAGAGCCTGATTTAATCCAGGCAATCAAAAATGCTTTTGAAGGAAGTGGACTCATTTCAATCTTGGGGATGGAAGCCTCTCGAAAGGGAAAATTCCTTTATCAACGAATCGATCAGATCAAACGTTCCAAATTTGGAATATATGATCTCTCCCCCTCTCACAAAACAGAGCCCCTCCTCGAACTTGGGGCAGCCCTGGGTATAGGGAAAGAGGTTATTCTTATTTACAAGAAAGGGGCTCCTTCTCTTGAGAATATAAAACAACTTAATCGAATCGAATATGAAAATTTCTCTGACCTGACCGAGAAATTAAGAAAAAAAGTTCCAAGCTGAAGAAATATTTTCGATGAGAAAGAAATTCAAATGGACGAAATCCAGAAAGACATCTTGAAATCTATCTTCGATCAAGTCAACACAGATGATACCTTTTCCCAGCGGATTGGAGTGAAACTGATTGAACTCCTACCGGGGTTTGCCCGCTCAACCCTTCTCATTACCGATGAAACCACCAATATTTACCAAATGGCTCATGGAGGAGCGATCTTCTCCGTTGCGGACCAGGCATGTGAAGCAGCAGGGAACAGCTATGGAGACCCAGCCGTCGCACTCCAACAAAATATTCACTTTTTGGCTGCCGGCAAATCCGGAGACTTCCTCGAGGCCACCGCCAAGGTGACTCATCGATCCAACCGAATCGGTTTGATTGAGTTTGAAGTGAAAAATCGAGAAGGGCTCCTCATGGCCATCGGTCAACAGGTGATCTATTTCAGAAAAGGTGAGGAAGACAAAAGGTGAACAAAGGCCTCCAGCTCGAAACTCTTAGTATGATTCATGCCTAACGTATGATGAGGGCTGCTTCTCTTTCTAAGAAGAGGAGGGTTGAAAAAGAACAAGGGTGACGTCAGCGATAATCTGAGGTTGCATTCGAAAAATCCGAATTCAAAAATGAGATAGTCGATTTCGTCAGGAATGAGAAGAGACGGAGGGCTTCCATGTCTTACAAAAATTTAATTTACGAAACAGAGGAGGGAATCGGCATCATCAAAATCAACCGTCCTTCAGTGAGAAATGTCCTCAACTGGGAGACATGGATGGAGTTGGAGGAGGCATTGAAGCAGGTCCATTCAGAACCCCATCTCCGTGTAGGCGTCATCACGGGCGTAGGCGATGAAGCATTTATTGCAGGGGCTGATTTGCGCATGCTTAAAGACCGAACCCCTCAGGATGCAGTCAATGCCTCGAAGAGGGCCAATGAGATCCTCCTTTTTATGGAATCGATGGAGGAACCCATGATTGCCGCCATCAATGGCTGGGCATTGGGAGGAGGGTGCGAGATCGCCCTGGCCTGTGATATTCGAATTGCCAGCGAGAGGGCTCAGATCGGCCAGACAGAGGTCCGAGTGGGAATCATGCCCGGATACGGAGGGAATGTCCGTCTGATGCGGCTCGTTGGATCAGGCCGAGCTAAAGAGATGATCTATACAGGAAAGATTGTCAGTGCCGAAGAAGCAGAAAGAATAGGACTGGTCAATCGTGTGGTCCCACACGAAAAATTGATGGAAGAAGCGTTGGCCATGGCCCGGCAAATAGCCAAAGGACCCGCTTCCGTCCATTTAGCAAAACAGGCCATGTTTCATGCCTCCCAACTTCCTTTAAGAGAGGCATTGATGAAGGATTCGGAAATCTATGGGGAGGTCTACAAGACCGAGGATTTTAAAGAAGGAGTGACCTCTTTTCTTGAAAAGAAAAAACCTGTTTTTAAAAATCGATAAGATGATTGAATCTCTTTTTATAAGATACTTTTCCGATGATAGATTTCTCATCTTTTCTGAATATCAAAAACCTCTTTTTCCATCTCCGTTTCTATCTTTCTCTAATGGCTCATATCCAACCTCGGACGAGTGAAAAACCTTGACATGGATAGGAATTTAGGTATATAGTTTTTCTGTATACAGTATCCAAAACTTCGATCAGGAGGTGACCTTCCATGGATGAAGCTCAAGTCTTCAAAAATATTACCGTTTTAAGTCTCGAACAGGCAACTGTCCTCCCCTATTTAACCCTCCGTTTGGCTGAGGATGGAGCCAATGTCATTCGGATGGAACATCCTGTCTATGGGGATCCCAACCGACGAGTTGGTGATGATGTTTTAAAAGAAGATAGGATGTTCTCCTATTATCTCTCCATCAATGCGGGGAAAAAGGCTTTGACTCTGGATATAGGAACCCCAGAGGGGCAGGAGATTTTGAAGAAACTCATCCTCAAATTAAATGTGGATATCTTTGCTACCAATCAACTCCCCAGAAATTACTCCAAACTTGGAATCGAGTATGAGATGCTCAAAAAGATTAAAGAAGATATTATCTGGCTGGGAATGACTGGTTTTGGCCCCCAAAACAATGAAGCGGCTTATGATCCTGTGCTCCAGGCGAGAGGTGGATTGATGGAGCTTACCGGAGAAAAAGGAGGCAGCCCCCAAGTCATGGGTATCCCCCTTCCCGACATGGGCGCCAGTGAACATGGCTACGGTCTTCTGATGAAAGCCCTTTTCAAAAGAGCAGTGACCGGCCAAGGGAGTCGCATCGATCTATCGATGTTCGAAAGCACTGTTTCATGGCTTACTCAGGCAATCACCCACACGGTTACCTTTAAGAAAAAGGTCTCTCGAAGGGGAAATACGCATGAATTCTTTTCTCCTGTCTCTGTCTATGAGACCAAAGATGGCTATGCCTATATTGCAGTAGGAAATGATAAGCAGTGGGAAACGATGACAAAGATTCCAGGATTCGAATCTCTTTATAAAAAAGAATATGAGAGAAATGCCGGTCGGATTGCAGATGTGGACAATTTAAATAATGCGATTAACGCTATCACTAAAAAATTTACAACCAATCAACTGATCGATATATTTAATAAGGCAACCATCGCTATCTCTAAAGTGAACACGATTGAAGAAGTCGTAGAGGATCCCTTAGTCAAACCGAATTTGATCCGAAGCAAAGATTCCAAGACAGCTATTGAGATTACCATAGCGCCCCCTCCTATCAATAATCCTTATTTGAAATCAGTTAACCGGATGCTCACTTTTCCTCCCCGATTCGGAGAACACAATGGGGAGATTTATAGCAGCCTCTTGGGATATAGCGCGGCGCAATTGAAGGAGTTTAAGGAGAAGAACATTATTTAGTAATGAGTTCGGAGTTCAGAGTTTTCAGAATACTCATACTCCGAACGCCGAACTGAATTACTCCGAACTATTCCAACGAAAGGAGCAAATCCTATGGCACTTGATTTCAGCTTTACTGAAGAACAAGAATTCTTCAGACAGATGGTCCGAGACGCAGTGAACCGGTTGATCATGCCGAGGGTAAAAGAATTGGATGAAAAAGAAGAGTTCCCCTGGGACCTCTGGAAGGAATTTTCCGCCCTTGGATATCTTGGATTGAGGCATGACGAAAAATATGGGGGGATGGGTACGGATACCATTTCCCAGATGATCTTCTATGAAGAACTGGCAAGAGGGTCCTGTGGTTTCTCCATGTCGGCAACGATGCAGATTCTCATGGGAACTTACTTCATCGCCCGCTTTGGAAACGAAAATATTAAACAGAGAATTCTCGTCCCAGCGATCAAGGGCGAAAAAATTGGGACGATCTGCTTCACCGAAGACCAATCCGGCTCTGACCTGGGTGGAGCAAGAACCCTTGCGACCAAGGTGGATGGGGGCTGGAGGATCAATGGAAGAAAACAGTGGATCACCAATGGACCGATTGCTGATTTTGCCACGGTAATGGCCACGGTTGATCCTAAATTGGGGCTCAAGGGTCTTAACTTCTATCTTGTCGAAAGAAAAACAGAAAATCGAGATGGGTTTGTCCCAGGCCAGAGACTCCATAAATTAGGCTCTCGCTGTTCGGTGACGGGTGAGTTGGTCCTCGATAATGTCTTTGTCCCGGATGAGAATTTCCTTGGCGAAGAGATTGGGAAAGGGGTCCAATATGCAGGAGAAATTCTAAACGAAGTTCGTGTAATGACTGGAATGAATGCCTTGGCCATTGCCAAAGAAGCCATGGAGGATTCAAAGCAATATGCCAATAACCGAATCGCTTTCGGAAACCCCATCAGTCGGTATCAGTTGATCCGCGAAAAATTCGCTAAATTCTGGGCGTGGTATGAGACTTCTCGAACCTTCCTCTACAAATGTGCGTGGATGATCCAAAACAATATCCCTTGTATCAATGATTGTATGTTGGCCAAATATCATTCCACAGAGATGTGCATGTATGCCGTTGAAGAAGCAATGAGAATTTATGGTGGGAATGCCTTCTGCTCTGAATATCCTGTTCAACGATTTTGGAGGGACGCCAAATTCTTACTTTACGGTGGCGGCACCCATGAAGTGTTATGTGACTATCTGGGAAGAATTTACTGCAAAGATTAACAATACGTGAGAGCGGGAGGCGTAAGTCGGGAGTGGGTTTACTCCTTCCCCCCTACCCCCTCGCTCCTTACGGGTTCAGATTCATTGGAGGTGATGATGGAAATTTATGTCCTGGTGAAACAGGTTCCTGATCCGGAAGCGATCATAAAAGTTAAATCGGATTCTGAATTGGAGATCGAAAATAAATACTTTACCAACTTCTTCGATGAAATTGCGATCGAAGCAGGTCTAAAATTGAGAGAAAAGTTTGGTGGGAAAGTCACCGTGTTGACCGTCGATAATAAGAAGGTGGACGCCTTGAGAAGAGGAATCGCCATGAGTGCGGATGATGCGATTCAGATCACAGACCCTGCCTTAGAGGGCTCGGATCAGTTTGCCATCGCCAGAGCCTTGGCTGCTTATCTCAAAGATAAGCCTTTTGATCTGATTTTAGCGGGAAGACAGGCAATGGACGATGATTCGGGAATCGTAGGACCTGCCGTCGCTGAGGTGTTGGGAATCCCGCATGTCAATACGATCACCGGCCTCGAGGTCAATGACCCCAAGAAAGAAGTAAGGGTGGTTCGAGAAGTAGAGGGCGGAAAAGAAATCTTATCCTGTCCCCTCCCTGCCCTCTTCACCTGCCAGAAAGGTTTAAATAATCCTCGTATCCCTCAGGTGATGAACGTGATGAAGGCGATGAAGGCTCAGATCAAGAAGGTGGACCTGGCTGCTTTGGGACTGAGCGCAGTCGATGTAGGGGGTCAGGTTGTTAAGATAAAAGTTCAGAAATATTTAGCGCCCCCTAAGAGACCGCCTGTGAAAATGATAAAAGAAGATTTTCCGGAAAATGTGAAGGCACTGGTGAAACTTCTCAAAGAAGAAGCCAAAGTCATCTAATAAAAAAGTTTTGAGTTCGGAGTTCAGAGTTCGGAGCAAGAAAATCCACCGAACTACGAACTAAATTACTCCGAACTATTACGAAAGGAACCATGATGTCCAATGAGATATGGGTCTTTGCAGAGCAGCAGGAAGGAAAGGTCAGGAAGGCGACCTTTCAACTTCTTTCGGCTGGGATCGAATTTTCAAAAAAGATAAACCAACCTGTCGGGGTTGTCCTCCTGGGAAATAATCTTCAAGACGCAGTGAAGAGTCTCACCCCTTTTGCCGACAAAATCTATCTGGTGGATAATCCAGCCCTTATTTCTTACACTTCCGATGCCTACTTAATCCATATGACCCCTTTAATTAAAGAACATCAACCCTCTGTTCTTTTAGGAGGAGCCACCTCCACAGGAAAGGATCTTTTCCCACGGCTGGCCATGCACCTCCAAACAGGGTATGCCCCTGACTGCACCGGTTTAACCGTTGAAGAAAATGGAAAACTTGTCGTCAAACGACCCCTCTACGGAGGAAAGGTCTTTGCAGAAATAGCTTTTTCTGAAGCCAGACCCCAGATGGCTACCGTGAGAAACAATACCTTTCTCGTTAATGAAAATCCAAAAAAATCAGCTCAGGTTATTTCCATTCCCTCTCATATGGACCCCGCCGCATTAAAAAAGAAGGTCGTTGGATTGGAGAAAGCCGCTGGGACAAAGTTAGACATCACAGAGGCCGAAATTGTAGTGGCGGCAGGCAGAGGGATAAAAGCGCCTGAAAATTTTAAGATCATGGAAGAGCTGGCCGATGCGCTCAATGCATCGGTGGGGACCACGCGAGCCACCGTGGATGAAGGGTGGAGGGATTTGAAAGATCAGATTGGAAAAAGCGGTAAGAATATTTCTGCCAAACTCTACATGGCTTTTGGGATTTCGGGGGCCATTCATCATATTCTCGGCATCGGGACTTGTAAAACGGTGGTGGCGGTGGATACAGATCCAAATGCCCTCATTTTTAACTATGCAGACTACGGCATCGTTGGGGACCTCTTCCAGATTGTGCCAGCGTTGACAGAAGAATTGAAAAAAGCCCTGGCCGAAAAGTAGTACACTGAAACGCAGGCTAAAGCCTGCGACTACGGTTTTATAAGTTTCATTACTTTAAAATAATTTCGCTATGTGCTTTGGGCTTTGCACTGAGCGCCATGAGATGAAAGATGGATAAAGTAGACGTCATCATTGTGGGCGGAGGATTAGCAGGGCTTTCCTGTGCCTATGAATTGGCCGACGCAGGAATGACCGTGATCATCCTGGAACGAGGAGATTTCTCAGGAAGTAAAAATGTAACAGGAGGAAGAATCTATTTAAGCCCCCTCCGAAATTACCTCCCAGATCTCTGGAAAGAAGCTCCTCTTGAAAGGCATGTCACAAAGGAATTTATCACCTTGTTAGGTGAAACCAACTCGACCACCTTCGAGCTTTATAGTGACCGATCCAATCAAGAACCCTATCCCAGTTACACGATCCTCAGGGCGAAATTTGACAGGTGGCTTGCAGACCTTGTATCAGAAAAAGGAGTGTTCGTTATCCCTCAGAAGAGTGTGGACGACCTGATCTGGGAAGGAAGGAAGGTCATCGGAGTCAAGACCAAGGAGGAAGAGATTGGAGCAGACTGTGTCGTCGCCGCAGATGGGATTCTTTCCTTCTTATCCGAGAAGGCTGGGCTCCGAAAGCCCTTTCAGCCCCAGCATTTTGCTTTGGGGTTTAAAGAGGTCATTGCTCTTGATCCAAAGACGATCGAGGACCGCTTTCGAATGGGAGAAAAAGAAGGGGCCGCCCAGCTCTTTGCAGGAACGCTCACCAAAGGCATCATGGGAGGAGGCTTCCTCTACACCAATCAGGAGAGTCTCTCATTGGGAATCGTGGTGGGAATTCATTCTCTCAATCAGAGAGAACCCCGCGAGGAAATTTATAAATTCTTAGACGAATTTAAACAAAGACCCGAGATAAAAAACCTGATCAGAGGCGGAGAGATTGTTGAATACTCCGCTCACCTCATCTCTGAGGGGGGCATCCACATCAAACCAAGAGTCTATGGAGATGGAATTTTAGTCACAGGGGACGCAGCAGGTCTGGGTCTTAACATGCTGATCACTGTAAGAGGGATGGAATATGCCATGGCTTCAGGGGTCCTGGCGGGTCGGACCATCAAAATGGCAAAGGAGAAAAAGGACTTCTCAGCGTCCTCCTTGGCCCATTATGAAAAACTTCTCAATGAAAGTTTTATCATGAAAGAGATGAACAACTATCAAAACACCCTTTCGATTCTGGAGAACGAAAGGCTTTTCTCTAAGTATCCCCGGGCAGTCTCTGATCTCTTCGAGAAAGTGATGAGGGTGGATGAGAATCCCAAAGAAAGTCTTTATAAGACCATATGGCAGGCATTCAAAAAAGACTTTTTGAATTTCCAAACGTTTAAAGATTGGATGCAGTTTAGAAAAATATAGGACTTCGAAATAGAGATTGCTTCGGCTTCGCCTCGCAATGACAGGTGAAGGGTTGTCATTCTGAGCGAAGCCCTGAACCGTATCGGGTTCGGGGCGAAGCGAAGAATCTCTTAAAGGGAATGTTCAATGAAAATCACCGAGAAACTGGCTTTGGATGCTTTTAAAAATGACAAAGAAACTCATATCACGCTTGATCAAAAAATCTGCCATCTCTGCAAAGAACGGTTCTGTATTTATGCCTGTCCAGCAAACCTGTACTCTCTTAACGAGAAAGGAGAGACGGTGGTGGAATTTGCTGGTTGTCTGGAATGTGGCACCTGCCAAATCGCCTGCATCTATGGTTCCGTCAAGTGGAAATACCCTCAGAGTGGATTCGGTGTTCAATATCGATTTGGATGATGGAAAACAATTTTACGAGAGGTCATGCGGTTGCCCTGGTTCGTTATTCTCCTGATAAAAACTCCTTATAGAGGATGATCACCGTTACCGAAAATTTCTGGTAAGCCAACACAAAACCAAACCACAGTTCGATCTAACGGATTTTTTCGAATGAGGAGATTTAGAATGGAAGTAAGAAGAGTGGGTATCGTGGGCATGGGAACGATGGGGAGTCAAATTGGTATTGTTTGTGCTCGAGGAGGTTTTCAAACCGTGATGGTAGATGTCTCAAAGGAGGATATAGAAAAAGGGTTGAGTCACATCAGAAATTTTTTGAATAACCAAATTAAAAAGGGAAACATAAGTCAAGAGGAGGCAGGGAGAACCTCCTCTCTTATCACGACAGATATAGATATGAAACGGGCCCTGTCAGATGTAGACCTCGTCATTGAGGCCGTTTTTGAAGAGGTTGAGGTAAAGAAAGAGGTATTCAAGAAATTGGATGACGCCTGCCCTCACAAAACCATTCTGGCCAGTAACACGTCTACCCTGAGTATTACCGAATTGGCCGCGGTGACCGGACGACCAGAAAAATGTATTGGAACACATTTCTTGATTCCGGCGGCACTTACCCCAGTGGTTGAATTGGCGCGTGGTTTAGAGACTTCAGACGATACCCACCGAACCGCCATTGAATTCCTCACCCAATGCGGGAAGGAGACTGTTACTGTTTCGGATTCCCCCGGTTTTGTCATAAATCGTCTTTACCTTCCGATGGTTAACGAAGCCTTCTTTGTTTTGGAGACTTCTCTTGCCAGTCCTGAAGAAATTGACCGTTGTTGCACAAAAGGCCTTGGTTTCCCTTTGGGACCTCTGGCGGCGGCCGATGCCTTTGGCCTTGATATTCTCCTCGCCAGTATGAGAACCCTCCAAAAAGAACTGGGGGAAAAATATCGTCCCGCACCGCTGCTCGTAAAATTGGTCAAGGCTGGCCGTCTCGGTCGCAAGACTGGCCAGGGAGTTTATCGCTACCGTTAGTCCAATTCATTGATCGCCACCCCCTCTATCCGGGGCCCGGACCTCCGCTTTTTCCTTTTGGGATGACCGTCGTAAAAAAGAAGCGAACGGTCACTTCTTCACCGCCGAAATCCCTCAGTTATGGATGCAAATAAGTCGGAGTGGTCTCCCCTCCGTAACCTTGAAAAGCGGATCATCAGAAGTAGGGGTTTCGGCAGGTAGCGCTAAAGGGATCATTTTAAAGGCATCCGCTCTTCTGCCCATCTTTCAAAGGTGCCGCTTCAAGTTTTCTCTGGAGAGACCCCCCCGACTATGAGAATAGGATCTCCGACCGTAATTGAGGCATTACTCACCGCCCCATTTTTTCCTTGACAAGAAATTTTGGTTTTGCTATAAAATCGACCGACTGGTCGGATTTAAACCAAGGAGTCGGTTTTTTCCATTTTCGACCCCCTTTTAAAATCCTTTTATGGAAAGATATCTAAAACAGTTCACCCAAAAAGAATTGGGTAAAATGGCTAATATTGCCAAAGCGGCTGTCAAACTCTTTGACGAGAAGGGCTATCTGGAAACAAGTATGGATGATATTTCAACGGCAACCAAATTGAGCAAGGGAGGCATTTACCATTATTTTTCAAGCAAAAATGAGATCCTCTATTTTATATCCACTCATTTCATGGGTCTTCTTCTTGAAAATTTGGAGCAGGAATTAAAGGGGATCGAAGATAATTTTGAGAAAATTCAATTCATCATCTCCCGACATATAGGATTTTATACGAAATATATCGCCGAGGCTAAAACAACCCTCCATGAAGGGCATCTGCTCCCTCCAGAATATTTTAAGATTATCGCTGAGCAAGAAAGGCAGTATCACCAAATTGTCAACAAGGTCCTTTCAGATTTATTGGGCAGACAGATTTCAAAAGATCAATTGAAAGTGCTCACCTTTATCCTGTTCGGGACATGCAATGGAATCTATTATTGGTATGATCCTAAAGGGCCCATGACTCCCAAGGAACTTTCAAAGATTATCAGTGACATTTTATGCAAAGGTTTATTAGCCTTTGAGGCGAAGAGAAAAGTGAAAATGAGGGGGCAGAATCGCTGAGAAAGGGTTTAAGGAAATTTGGATTTACGATTGACGAAGGTGAGGGATGTTTGATCATACGAGTTTTTTACCGACGAGAGAGCTAAAGAATTTTCGAGGTAGGATTCAACAAGTCGCCAGGGATCAGATAGCCCCTCATGCGCCCTTGGTCGATGAGGAAGAATTTTTCAACCGTGAGGTGGAATCGTTATTATGGGATCATGGATTGTTGACCCTCACCTTCCCAGTGGAATATGGAGGTTATGGTAAGGGCCGAATCATAGCATTTTGCATCGCCGTGGAGGAGATTGCAAAAGTTTGTGCTTCCTCCGCTCTTTTATTAATCATCCAAGCGGTAGGAAGCTTTCCAATTATCCACGGTGGATCAAATGAATTAAAACAGAAATATTTACCGCAAATGAGCGGGGGACGAAAGCTGGTAGCTTACTTGGTAACAGAACCTACTGCCGGCTCAGATATTGCAGGCATCCAAACAACCGCTGTTCGGGAGGGGGGTGAATATATCCTAAATGGCTCAAAATGCTTTGCGACCAGCGGCGGCGTGGCAGGAATCTATTCTGTATTAGCTAAAACGTCAGAAGGGAAAGGAAATGGAAAGAGTTCTTTCTTCCTTGTCGAAAGGGAGTCTCCGGGTTTATCGATCGGACGAACAGAGAGCAAGCTGGGACAGCGAGGATCCAATACTACGGAGGTTTTTTTAGAAAATGTGCGGGTTCCTGCAGAGAATTTATTAGGTCGTGAGGGGAATGGGTTTCTGATCGCGATGAAGGATTTTGACATGTCACGACCTGCAATCGCCGCCCAGGCCCTGGGGATTGCGGAAGGCGCGTTTGAGGCCATCCTTCAGTTTATTAAAGAGAGACCTACCCTTGGGAAACCCATCGCTGATCATCCGGTCATCCAGACGATCCTTGCGGATTCAGCCATCTTGATTGAAGCCTCGCGGGGGCTTGTCTATCGCGCAGCCATCTTAAATGACGAGGGGAAGAATAATACAAAATTTGCATCCATGGCAAAATCCTTTGCAGGCGATGCCGCTATGAAAATTACCACAGAGGCTGTTGATGCCATTCAGGTTTTAAGTGGGTATGGGTTCTTGAAAGATTTTCAAGTGGAAAGGATGTTTCGCGACGCCAAATTGACACAGATCTTCGAAGGGACCAATCAGATCCAGAGAATGGTAATTGCCCGGCAGATTTTGAAAGAATGGATATAATTCAAGAAGAAAGCGATCCTCATGTTCCAGTTGGATGAAGAGCAGAGACTGATTCTCCAATCCGTCCGAGAAATTGTCCAAAAAGAAATCAAACCACGAGCCACCACCCTTGATGAGACGGGAGAGTTCCCTTGGGAAACCGTTCGGATTTTTGCCAAGAATGACATCCTGAACCCATTGCTGCCTCGAAAATATGGAGGGGTGGAAGTTTCCACCTATACCTTTTGTATGATCGTGGAGGAAATTGCAAAGGCATGCGCTTCCACCGCCCTCCTGCTCATCGCCCAGGCAGAGGGAACATTGTCCATTGTTTATGGAGCAGACGAATCCCTGAAACAGAAATATTTGAAACGCCTGGCAGGCGACTCCCAAGTGCTAACAGGTTTGGGGGCAATCGAACCATCTGTTGGTTCGGACATCTTTTCTCTCCCTACACGTGCGGAGCTTCGAGGGAATCATTACATCCTCCAGGGAGAAAAATGTTTTGCCAAGAACGGTTCAGTGGCAGATTTTCTGGTGTTGTATGCCTATACGGATCCCTCAAAAGGGACACATGGCGTCAGTGCTCTCGTCGTTGAGAAAGGGTTTCCTGGTTTGGTTCCTAAAAGAGATGAAAATAAGATGGGAATGCGAGGAACCATCTATTCGGAAATCCTCCTGGAAAATTTAGGGGTCCCCAGAGAAAACCTGATCGGTCAAGAAGGGGAGGGATATTCGAATATGCTGAAAACACTCAGCGCAAGCCGTCTCTTCACTGCTGCTCAAGCTATTGGGTTAGCCCAGGGGGCCATGGAGGAAGCCATCTCCTATGCCCGGAGTAGGGCCCAGTTTGGTAAGTCCATTTCTCACTATGCCCCCATCCAATTCATGATCGCGGAGATGGCGACGGGGATTGAATCAGCAAGGCTACTGACTTATAAAACGGCCTTTCTGTTTGATCAAGAGGAATGGAAAAAAACGGAAACATACGCTCCCATGGCCAAGCTCATCGCATCGGATACAGCCATGAAAGTCACGACGG
>Ga0299912_10003432_pt1 | contig 12929 bp, 12 predicted proteins | sample RVTome_2_FD_207667 | JGI IMG/M metagenome (GOLD analysis project Ga0299912, IMG submission 207667) | Soil microbial communities from uranium-contaminated site in the Upper Colorado River Basin, Wyoming, United States - RVT95D214 (version 2) ...
AAAAACCGGCAATAATAAGAATCAAGACCAGCAGGCGCATGTTCGTCACTAATCGCACAAGGGCTCTCCATGCTTCTTTGACTGTTTTTCCCTCACCATCAATGTTAACATTCTTATAATAAACGAACACAACAACAAGCGCGATCAGTGTCATAAATGCCGCATAGTAGTTAATTGATTGCAGACCGAGATTGACGCGTAACGGGTATGCGATTGTCTTGCCTGTGAACGAGCCAACATTGACAATACCATAGAAGATCGAAAAGGCTCGCGCGCGTGTGTCTGAGCTCGAGGTTTTTGCCACGGTTCCGGTGATGATCGACTTGATAAAAGAGCCGCCGAACATGAGTACCACGAGTGCCGGCAGAACGGTGGTCTTGTACGGAAACGCGCCGAGCGTGAAGTAGCCGATTGTCAGCAATACAAAGGCAAGGAGGATCGCTTTCCGGAACCCGATTTTGTCTGCGAGCGCTCCGGTGAACGGTGGAAGGAGATACAATCCAGCGGCGAAGGTGCCGCCGATCCATGCGGCGTTGATGTCACTGAATCCAACGACGTCGGTGAGATACAGCGTGATAGCGATAAAGACTGCGTAGTATGCCGCGCGCTCGAAGAGCTCCACCGTGTTTGCTGTCCAGAACGCTTTTGGAAAATTCCATGCAGGCATAACGGAACAATCGTTGAGAGGCGGCACCATTTCAAGGCAGGATGGTGGTATTGAATGAATGGAGGGTCGGGGGAATCAAGGAGTATACTGCAGTCGGATTTCTTCCGGGAGCACCTCGTTCATGGAACCGGTTCGATAGCCCTGCAAGTCGAGCGTGACGTACTTGAACCCGAGATCTTTCAATTTTCTAACAACCTGCTCCCGCACCCCGGCCTCCACAAGGCGGGCGATTTCCTGTATGCCAACCTCGATGCGCGCAGTCCGTTCGTCGTGAAACCTCACTCGTAGGAAACGGAATCCCAGGTCGCGCAAGAATGCTTCAGCGTGGTCAACTTTCGTAAGGTTCTCCTTTGTGATTGCCATACCGTACGGGAAGCGGGAAGAGAGACAGGCAAAAGCAGGCTTGTCCCATGTTGGGAGCCCGATGTGTTTCGAGATCTCGCGGACATCCGCTTTGCTCAGGCCGGCTTCAAGAAGCGGCGAGCGAACGTCCTTCTCGTTCCGCGCACGCATCCCCGGGCGAAAATCTCCGATGTCATCGGTGATTGTTCCGTCGGCGATCCATGCAATGCCTTCTCGGGCCGCGATGTCACCTAGCTTTCCGAAGAGCTCCGTCTTGCAGTAGTAGCACCGATCAGGGGGGTTCTCCCGGAATTTCAATACGTCGGTTTCCTCAGTGGTGACGACAACATACCGCACACCAATTTTCCCGGCGAGTGTCACGGCCTCCTCAAACTCGCGTGTTGGATAGGTCTCAGACCGGCCGATCATCGCAAGTGCACTCGGCCCGAGGACGTCCGCGGCAACTTTCAGCAGCAACGTACTGTCAACGCCGCCGGAGTATCCAATGGCAACACTTCCCATCTCTTGAAGTATTTGTTGAAGTCTCTCGTACTTCTTGCTGAGGTCTTGAGAAAGCATTCTTCTCTCCTGTATCAAAAACCGACAAAAAAACATATGCGCCGATCAACGGCCGATTACACTCTCACCGACCTGGGTCTTCAGAGGCCGTGAAATCAAACGGGGGAGGGTGATCACTCAGCGGCGGAGCAGGTTTCTGAACTCCCGCAAGGATTTCACCTCCGGAAACTCCAGCTCAAATTCCTTTTTCTTCTCCGGATCGAGCAGGAAGGAATTCCTGAGTGATTCAATCGCTTCGTATACGCGGTTGAGCACGAGCAGGACTTTTGCACGGCTATAGAAGGAATGAGCAGATTGGGGGGTTCCTTCGATTGCCTTGTCGAAGGATTTGAGCGCTTGTTTGAAGTATCCAAGCTCGAACAATGTCTCGCCGTAGTCATACCATGCCTCGGAGTTCGTCGGCTCCAGCTTGGTGACCATTCTGTAGCTAATGAGCGATTCGCGTCTCCTGCCCATATTGTAGAGCAAATCCGCCTTTGCGTACCAGAGCTCCGGGTAGTCCTTGCACAAGGAGAGTGCCTTGTTGTAGTCGACGAGCGCACGGCGATAGTTTTCGAGCGCGTCGTAGCAACTCCCGCGGCCGAAATATGACTCGTAGTGCTGCGGATCGTACCTGACTGCCTGCGTGAAGCATCTGATAGCCTCCCCATGGTCTGCAAGCTCCTCGAATGCATTCCCGAGGTTATGCCAGGCGGGCACATCCTTCTCATCAAGGTGGAGAGTCTCTTTGTAGCACCGGATCGCATCGTGGAGCCGACCCATGTTCGCGTAGGCGTTTCCTTTGTTGTACCAGGCAGCAGAGAAATTCTCGTGGATTGCAAGCGCCATGTCGTAGCTCTCGATCGCCTTGTTATAGGAGATCATTCTGCCGAGTACGATGCCCCGGTTGTACCACGCATTGTAATTGTAAGGGTCGACTGCCAGGTGTTCGTCATAGCAGCGGAGCGCCTCCTCCGGCCTGTCCACGTAATCATAGCAATAACCGAGCTCATACCAGGCATCCTTGTGCTCTGCGTTGCCGTCGATGATGAACTTGAACAGAACAATCGCCTCGTCGAAGCGTCCCACTTTCTCGAGAGCAATTCCCTTGTTCATCAGGGCATCTTCATTTGTTGGATCGATCTGGAGGGCGCGGTCGAAACACGCGATTGCGTCATCGGGGCGCTCGAGGTCGTCGAGTGCGATCCCCTTGTTGATGAGGAGTTCCGGATCGACGGGGTTCAGACTGAGCGCCTTGTCATAACATTCCAGACCCTCCCGGTAGCGAAAGAGAGAACTGAGGATGAGTCCTTTTCGCTGCCACGTGTCGGCACTGTACGGTACAAATTCAAGCAGGTGATTGATGAAATGGAGGGCCTCGTCGTATTTTTCGTTCTCGAAATAGTAGTTGACAATCTCTTCGAGTGCCTCGATGGAGACACTTGAGGACCCGTCTTTGAGCATGTCCTTGAACTTCTTCAGTTCGTCCTCGAGCTTCTCCTTATCCCTCTGCTCACGTTCAGGATCGTCGTCAAAGTCACTTGTGTTGAGAATGCTCATTCGCCGCCCTCTCTCGACTATTATCAAAGTAAACGAAAATTGACCTTAAGTCAAGATTCAGTATGGTGCGGTTTGGGTGCATGGATTCCGTGCCGTTCATGCGGCGAATTTTGCGTTGATTTTCAGAGGCGAATGGTATATATTGAATGTTCGATTTTCAATGATTTCCGAAAATATCAGGGCAGTACAGCATAGAATTGTAGCAGCATGTAAGAGGTCCGGTCGCGCTCCCTCCGATGTGACTCTTCTCGCTGTCTCCAAGACGTTTTCGGAAGATGAGATCCGGCAGACGGTCGATGCCGGCCTGGTCGACATCGGTGAGAACTATGTGCAGGAGCTCCTCAGGAAACGCGATCGCCTTCACGATCCGAACATCCGCTGGCACTTCATCGGACACCTGCAGTCGAACAAGGTGAAGTACATCGCCGACTGGATCTATCTGATTCACGCGGTTGACAGCATCAGTCTGGCAGAAGAAGTAAACAAACGGGCAGCTGTCACAGGACGAATCGTTGATGTGTTGGTTGAAGTGAATACCACTGGAGAGTCCTCGAAGTTTGGGGTGCGGCCCGAGGATACACTCGACTTCGTGCGGGAACTTGCGCCGCTGCATGGTGTCTGTATCAGTGGCCTGATGACGCTCGGAGCGTTCCTGCCTGATCCCGAGCAGTCACGACCCATGTTCCGCCTCCTCAGGCAATTGCGGGATAATACCGCGGCCTTGGGTCAACGGAACGTGACGATGAAGCACCTCTCGATGGGCATGACTGGCGACGTTGAGGTTGCCATCGAAGAGGGTGCAACGATTGTGAGGATTGGCACCGCGATCTTTGGCGCGCGTGCGAGACAGCACTAGAAACGTGGACGAAAAGCGTATGCCCAGAGGGACACGAGATTTCCCTTAGAGTGAATGCAATGGTTCCATTTTCACGTTGAGGGTTCTCGTCCGCGTCTCTAAACATCAAGACGCCTATACCACAGGTCCCTCAGCACAACGGAGGCACCATGAAAATAACACCACTGGATATCAAGAAACAGGAATTCAAGCGGGTCATCAGAGGGTACGATTCGGTCGAGGTCGATACCTTCATGGACATGCTTGTGGATGAGTTTGAAGACCTCTTAAAGCAGCAGAAAGAAATGCGAGACCGGGTTGTCGAGCTGGAGACGCAGCTCAAAGACTACCGACAATTGGAAAAGAGCCTTCAGCAAACGCTGTTGCAGGCACAGGAGGCGACCGGCAAGACGTATGAAGCGGCGCGGCGGGAGGCCGAGACGATTGTGAAGGAAGCCGAGGGGAAAGCAGCACGGACACTGGAGCAAGCTGCCAGCGATCTGCACAGGCTGACAAAAGAAATTGCCGAGCTCAAGGGCCGAAAGGATTCCCTTATCGGCCGGCTTCGCGTTCTGCTGAGCTCCGAGCTTGACATAATCAAGTCACTGGAAATGGGAGGCGATACGACGCTCGGGAACGCTGCTGCACTCGAGGGCACGGGGAGCCAGTCCATTGAGATTTCAGAGATTCTGAAGAACATCGACGATGACAGAACTCCGCCAACACATCGATGAGGCACTTGCCTTCCTGAGTACGAAGACAACGATACAGCCAGGAATTGGCATCGTCCTGGGGACCGGACTTGGAGGCCTTGCGCAGGAGATCAGGCCGGAGGTCGTGGTGGAGTACGAAAACATACCGCATTTTCCGGTATCGACTGTTGAATCGCACCACGGCCGTCTGATCTTCGGCAGGCTCGGGAACAAACAGGTTGTAGCGATGCAGGGACGATTTCACTATTACGAAGGCTACACCATGAGGCAGGTGACGTTTCCAGTCCGTGTCATGAAGTTGCTGGGCGTACACACCTTGTTGATCTGTAATGCCGCCGGAGGTATGAACCCCCAGTTCCATAAGGGGGCAATCATGATACTCACCGACCACATCAATCTTCTTGGGGGTAACCCACTCATCGGACCGAACGATGATACGATGGGCCCTCGCTTTCCCGACATGTCGGAACCGTACAGCAGGTCGTTAATTGCGCTCGCCGAGCAGGTTGCACTGGATCTGAAAATCAGGACGGAACGTGGTGTGTTCGTTGCGGTGCCTGGTCCGAATCTCGAGACCCGTGCGGAGTACCGCTTCCTGCGCCTCATCGGCGCTGATGCAGTTGGAATGTCCACTGTTCCGGAAGTGATTGTGGCCGTCCACATGGGACTGAGGGTTCTCGGCTTTTCCATCATTACGGATGAGTGTTTCCCTGATGCACTTCAACCTGCAAACGTGGGAGAAATAATTGAAGTTGCGATGAACACAGAACCGAAGCTCACGGCCATCATGAAGGGCGTCGTGGAAAAGCTCTGATGCGGGGTATGCGTATGCAGTCAGCGGGGAAAATGTTGATGATGGTGGGCGCGCTGGTCGTGCTCCTCGGTTGTGCGCTGACGTTCTCCGACAAGATTCCGTTTCTCGGCAAGCTTCCCGGCGACATCAGCATCAAGCGGGAGAATTTTCACTTCTACCTCCCCATCACCACCAGCATTATTCTGAGCCTCTTTCTCAGTCTGATCCTGTGGATTTTTTCTCAATTCAAAGGGCGGTGACAATGATGTGGCGGACACTCGCACTTGCGCTTGGAAAGATTCGGACCATTTCGGAGATGGTGAATGGTTCAATGCCTGCAGCATCCGGTGTGGTGATGGCCGAAGCAGCCGCTGCAGTCGCGTCGATGATGACCGGAGAGCAAGGCATCAACGCCCAGGCTGAAGATGTATTCGAACAGAAATGGTGATTCAAGACGCATGTTCAAAGAGCTGACAGACAGACTATCGTACCCGGCAATCGAGAAGGAGATCCTCTCGTTCTGGAAAGAGTATCGGATTTTTGAAAAAAGCATTTCTGTGCGGGAGGGAAAACCCGGGTTCACGTTCTATGAGGGCCCGCCCACGGCCAATGGCAGGCCCGGCATACACCATGTGATGAGCCGTACGCTGAAAGACCTTGTGTGCCGGTACAAAACAATGTGCGGGTTCCAGGTACACCGCAAGGCAGGCTGGGACACGCACGGACTCCCGGTGGAGATCGAGGTCGAGAAGCAGCTCGGGTTCAAACACAAAGACCAGATTGTCAAGTACGGCGTCGCTGAGTTCAACGCCAAATGTCGTGAATCGGTGTGGAAGTACAAAACCGAGTGGGAAATGATGACCGAGCAGATGGGGTACTGGGTTGACATTACCACGCCGTACATCACCTTCAAGAACGAGTACATCGAATCGGTCTGGTGGGCGCTGAAGCGGTACTATGACGACGGAATGATCTACAAAGGGTACAAGATCCAGCCGTACTGCCCGAGATGTGAAACCCCGCTGTCATCGCATGAAGTCTCGCTCGGCTACGACGACGTGAAAGATCCTAGCGTATTCGTACGCATGAAGCTGAAGCGACAGCCGGACACATCGTTCCTTGTATGGACGACGACGCCCTGGACGCTCGTTTCTAATGTCGCTCTCGCGGTTGCTCCTGATGTTGACTACGTGAAGGTTGAACACAAGGAAGAGCAACTCATCCTCGCCGAGCCCCGGCTTGGTGTTCTCGACGGCGAGTACACGATTCTTGAGAAGACAAAGGGCAGCGCGCTCGTTGGCACGGAGTACGAGCGCATCTTCGACTATCACCCTGTCGACAAGAAAGCGTTTTACATTATTGAGGCGGACTTCGTAACGGTTGAGGACGGAACTGGCATCGTGCACATTGCACCGGCCTATGGTGAAGACGACTATGAGATTTCCAAGAAATATAAGCTGCCGACGATTCACCCGGTGAACAAGAGCGGCGAATTCGGTTCGGAAGTGACCGATTTTGCAGGTCACTTCGTGAAGGATGCCGATTCCCTCATCATCCAGAATCTTAAGTCCCGTAGGATCCTTTACAAAAAAGAGACGATCACGCACAGCTACCCACACTGCTGGCGCTGCAAAACGCCGCTGTTGTACTACGCGTGCGAGTCATGGTACATCAGCACAACAAAATACGCCGACAGGATGATAGCACTCAACAAGCAGATCAACTGGGTGCCTCCTGAGGTGGGCGAAGGCCGGTTCGGGAACTGGCTGGAGGAGAACAAGGACTGGGCGCTGTCCCGCGACCGCTTCTGGGGAACACCGCTGCCCATCTGGATTTGCGACTCCTGCAAAAAGGAGAAATTCGTGGGGAGCATTGAAGAGTTCCGGCAGGGTAGGGATGTTCCTGACACGATTGACCTGCACAAGCCGTTCGTTGATACGGTGACGTTCGGCTGTTCATGCGGCGGAACAATGCGTCGGACACCCGAGCTCATTGACGTCTGGTTCGACTCTGGGGCCATGCCGTTTGCGCAGTGGCACTATCCGTTTGAAAACAGGGACCTGATCGATTCGGGCGAGCAATATCCAGCTGACTTCATCTGCGAAGGTATCGACCAGACGCGCGGTTGGTTTTATTCCCTCCATGCCATCGGGACCTTCCTCTTTGGTAAGCCGGCGTTCAAGAATTTGCTGGTGAACGAGCTTCTGCTCGATAAAGAGGGACAGAAGATGTCGAAGTCGAAGGGCAACACAGTCGATCCCTTCAGCGTGCTGGACAAGTACGGCGCGGACGCTCTGCGCTGGTACCTCGTCACTGCGAGCCCGCCATGGCGGCCGACCATGTTCGACGAGGAAGGTGTCGGCGAGGTGCAAAGGAAATTCTTCGGCACGCTGGTAAACATCTATGCGTTCTTTGCGTTGTATGCCAACATTGACAAGTTCTGCTATGCCGAGTCACGCACAGCACTTCTGGAGAGACAGGAAATTGACCGGTGGATCATTTCGGAACTGAATTCGCTCGTGAAGCGCTACGCACAGTTCATGGACGCATACGACGTGACGCGCGCATCCAGAAGTGTGAGCGACTTCACAATAGACCAGCTCTCGAACTGGTATGTTCGAAGGAACAGACGCCGCTTCTGGAAGAGCGAGAAGGGTGCCGACAAGACAGCGGCATATCAAACATTGTACGAATGTCTCATCACTGTTACGAAGCTCATGGCTCCGTTTGCACCGTTCCTCGCTGAGCAGCTCTACCGCAATTTGAACGAGGTGACGGGCCTGGAGCAATTCAGCTCCGTGCACCTTGCCACGATGCCGACGGCGGTTGAAGCCTCCATCGATACGGACCTGGAGTATCGAATGGTGCACGCAGAGAAGATTGTCATGCTTGTACGTGCGATGCGAATGAAGTCAAATCTCAAAGTAAGACAACCGCTGCGTCGCATCATTCTCCCGATTGCCCACGAGAGGGAGCGGGAGGAGGTCAGACAGATGGAGGAGGTGATCCTGGATGAGATCAACGTGAAGTCGGTTGAGTATGTGACCGATGAATCGGGGCTTGTGGGAAAGAAAGCGCGCGCGAACTTCAAATCCATAGGACCGAAATTCGGCAAGGCTGTGCAGAAGATTGCGCAGCGAATTAAGGAAATGAGTGTCATGGAGATCGGCGAGCTAGAACGAACCGGGACTTTCCGTTTGCCGGTCAATGGGGAAACGGTGACGGTAACGAAGGAGGACGTCGACATCGTCAGGGAGGATATTGCGGGTTGGCTTGTGGAGTCGGATGGAGATGTCACCGTTGCATTGGACACGACGCTCGACGACCGGTTGCTGGCCGAGGGATTTGCGCGAGAGTTTGTCAATCGGGTGCAGAACATGCGTAAGGATGCAGGATTCGAGGTAACGGACCGCATCAACATTTATTGTAGGGCGCCAGAGAAATTGCAGTCCGTACTGGAGAGCATGGCGTTGTACATTATGAATGAGACGCTTGCTGTGGAATTCTCGAGTGCTTACCGGGCGGGTGAGTACGCGTCGAGACTCGACATTAACGGCGAAGAGATTGATGTTGGCATAGAACGGAGAACATAGGGCGCCCATACAGTCAGGAAGGAGATCGATATCAATGGCAAAAAAGAGCACAAAAGCGATCGTGAAGAGCACGGTTGAGATCATGAAGAAGAAGGCTGCTGCCCATACCAGGCAGTTGAAGAAAGCCAAAGCCAATCTGAGGAAGGCGTCAGCGATTCGCAGCGCGACGCTGAAGCAGAAGAAAGCGATTGCGCGGAAGATCGCCGCCGTTGAGATGAGTCCAAAACGGTTCACTTCCGAAGAGCTCGAACGCTTCAAAAAGATCATTTTGGAGAAGAAGCGGGAGACACTGGAAGAGCTTGATACGCTGAAAGAGAGCATGATGGATGTGACGACCGGTGAGTACGTGAGTGAAAGCTCCACCTACTCACTTCATATGGAGCAGGGGACAGACGCAATGGAGCGGGAGAAAACATTCCTGTTCGCATCCCGGGGAAGCAAGTTCATTAGCCAGCTCGATGACGCTCTCGCGCGTATCGATGCAGGAGCATACGGTGTCTGCAGAGTCTGCAGCCTTCTGCTTCCCAAGGAGCGGCTCGAGGCGGTTCCCACTGCGCAGACATGTGCGGAATACAAGAACACCAACATGCCGTGCGAGCGGGGACGCATCGCACTGGCAAAGAAGCGATAGCCAGCTCACATCGATGACGACCGGACGAGGTTCCCTGTGCGCGTGCTAGTTCTTTCGGGGCTCATTATTCTGTGTGATCAGATTACAAAGCTGTTCGTGAAGGGAATCCACATACCATCCCTCGGCATCTCCATCAACGGGATGCAGTATGGTGCAAGCAAACAAATCCTCGGAGACTTTTTCAGGTTCACCTACATCGAGAACCCGGGCATGGCGTTCGGCATCGATGTCGGCGGAAAGCTGTTCTTCTCCATGTTCTCCATCGTTGCCAGTATTGCGATTCTCCTCTTCCTTTACCGTGCGCGCAATGAACCGCTGGGATTTCGCGTCTCCCTAGCAATGATCCTCGGCGGCGCAACTGGCAACCTCATCGATCGCGTCTTCTATGGCGTGATCTTTGATGAGTCACCGCTGTTCTATGGAAAGGTTGTGGACTTCTTCGACGTCGATTTCTTTGATATTGACATCTGGGGATACCATCTCTCGCGGTGGCCGGTGTTCAATATTGCTGATGCATCCGTCACGATCGGTGTCCTTCTTCTGCTCTTCTTCCATCGCCGGGGAGCCAACGAGGAGGCCGTGGTGTCGGAACGCATCGTGATTGAAGGCGGTGCCAACAGTGCTTCCAAGAGTCGTGACTCAAACGGCTCGGGCTCTCACACGGAATGGGTCTGAGCAGCGCATGCATGAATGCCGCACGAATTTGACATAGTGGTGCCTGCGGGCAAGAAAAAAGAGCGACTCGATGTGTTTCTGACGCACCACGTCGAAAATGCAACCCGCAACAAAGTCCAGCACGCGATCGCCGACGGTTTTGTTCTGGTGAATGGTGCAGCGGCCCGCGCAAGCCACCAGGTTGCGCCGGGCGAAATTATCCACGTTGTCCTTCCGAAACCTCCCCCGCACGACGCGGTCCCCGAAAACATTCCGCTCAACATCGTGTATGAAGACGAGCAGCTGCTCATCGTTAACAAACCAGCCGACATGGTGACTCATCCAGCACATGGAAACTACACGGGTACTCTCGTCAACGCACTTCTCTATCATGCCGGTCATCTCTCGGCGCGAACTGATCCGATGCGCCCGGGAATCGTTCACCGTCTCGACAAGGACACCTCGGGGCTGATGGTTATTGCAAAGACAGATGCGGCTCATGCAAAGCTCGCGGAACAGTTTGCGCGGAGGACCATCGACAGAGAGTATTGGGCGATTGTCTGGGGCAGATTCGAGCGCGAGCATGGAGTGATCGAGACACTCCTGGGGAGGAGCAGGTCCGACAGGAGGAAGATGGCCGTGGTGGATGACGGAAAAGAGGCAATTACCGAGTACGTCGTACTGAGTCAGTTTGAATACCTTTCTCTGATCAGGCTCAAGCTGCGCACGGGGCGCACACACCAGATACGTGTTCACCTGGCTCATATCAACCATCCGGTGTTCGGTGATCCGACATATAACGGACGTCACATCGTCTGGGGGCCGAGGACGCTGAGACAAAAGACGGAGGTCCAGGAGTTGCTGAGGCTGATTCCGCGCCAGGCACTCCATGCAAAGACTCTCGGCTTTGTGCATCCAACCTCCCGCCAGAAACTGTTCTTCGACTCCGATCTTCCGGAGGACATAAACAGCGTTCTGAGGCACCTTTCCAATCGGTAAATCGCATCTCCAACCTCCACTGATGTTTGGCCCTCCTGAAACATTGGCGTATACGTCAGATTCGTGTGGTGCGAGCACCAGCCGGTACGGAAAAACACCCCTATTGGGGGTTGCCTAGGAGAAGGAGAAATAGTATATTTGCCATATGCATGATACGAAGTAGACTGTTCTTTCACTCACCTCTGGCAAGAGCCACACATGATGGCATCGAGCATGATAGAGTCCGGACTTCCTCGCGTTCTTCCCAACCCTCTTCGACTTTCGCCTTGTATACAATTCACAATCCATCAATACTCAATTTCAAAGGAGGTAAGATGAAGACTCTGCGACAGTGTCATCAGTCTTTCCTTATGACCCTATTTGGGCTCGGCCTGCTTCTGTCTTCATGCATGGCTCGTTCCCAGTCCGATTTGGAAAACGTATTGAAACAGTACGACTCCCAAATGGTCGAAGGATATATCCAACCATTGGCAGACTTGTTTGGAGCAAACGTGAACGCCGGTTTTTTCCACTCAGCGGCAATCCCAACCGGAGGACTGCACATTGAGCTCGACATCATCGGTATGGGCTCTGTGGTAACAGATGACCAGAAAACATATCAAGTCACGCTTCCTCCGAGCTTCTCCAGCCGCACCATGAAGACCCCGACCGTGTTTGGGCCAAAGGGAACCGAGGTCAGTGATCCCAGCGGATTCAAGTACAAGGGTTCAGACGGCATTCTTGATGCTTCGCTTTTCCCTCTTGCGGTTCCCCAGCTCACTGTCGGTTATGTGTACGGGACAGAGGCGACCATTCGTTTTATCACCACTCCATCAATCGGCGACGACAAGTTTCCCAAGACAACATTGGTTGGCGTAGGCGTGCGGCATAGCATAAGTCAGTATATTCCACAAGCGCCACTCGATATTGCTCTGGGCTTCTTCTACAACAAGTTTACCGTTGGTGACATCATTGACTTCACGGGCATCTCAATAGGGGCACAAGGTGGCAAGAGCTTTTCTGTCTTAAATCTCTATGGTGGCCTGGCGTGGGAGAAAAGCACGATGAATCTTGACTACACCCAATCGGGTTCTACCTCGTCTCTGGTCAACATAGATCTGGATGGGGCCAATACGTTTCGCGGAACTCTGGGCGTGGGTCTCAAACTCGGTTTCCTCAGCATTTTTGCTGATGCCAACTTTGGATCGGTGACCAACATCTCTGGCGGTATCGGTTTTGGAATATAGATGTCAATCTGTGGTCGATCAATGCGAAAGCACACTATGACGAGGAGAATAACCATGAAGTCAAGATTTCTACCATTACTCATCGCTGGAACCATGTTGTTGGGGTTCAACTGCAAGATTGTTGATCCGTTTCTGATTGCGCTCAACCTTCCGTTGGAAGTTTGTGCCAGTGTGAATGCCGGAAATAGTTGGAACGAGCAGGAAACGTTTAATATCAGAGACGAGATAGCGAAGGTCAGCTCGTCCTACCCCGACCAAATCAAGGCGACAAGGGTGTCCGACATCAGCGTTTATATGCCTAATCCGCCGTCGAGCGGGTCTGGCTCAGGCAGCGTGAGCTACCGTCTCGATGGTCAGG
>Ga0299912_10003433_pt1 | contig 12927 bp, 9 predicted proteins | sample RVTome_2_FD_207667 | JGI IMG/M metagenome (GOLD analysis project Ga0299912, IMG submission 207667) | Soil microbial communities from uranium-contaminated site in the Upper Colorado River Basin, Wyoming, United States - RVT95D214 (version 2) ...
CGCGCCGGGGGAGGCTGTTCAGGACGGGAAGCTCGGAGCTGCGGTCGAAAACGATTTCGGCCGGCGCCGAATCAAGCCCCATGATCAGCATCTTCTTCTTCACCGCCGGCCTCCCTCTAGTCGTTGAACGGTTGCTTAAAATCCATGATGATGCGGGCCACCTCGGGCCGCATCATTTCCACGGGGGGAATTTCGCCCTTGACCAGCATGTCGCGAATTTTCGTCCCGGAGAATTGGATTTGATCGGCCTCCCCGTGGGGGCAGATTTTTTCGTTGACCACGGAGTTGCATCTCTTGCAGAAATAAAAAGACCGGAAAAACAGGGGGACGATCTGCAGGTCGGGGAACTCCTCGAAAATCTCCTGGGCGGCGTAGGGGCGGTAATAGGAGCCCACCCCGGCATGGTCGCGGCCGATGATGATGTGGGTGCAGCCGAAATTTTTGCGCAGGATGGCGTGGTGGATGGCCTCCCGCGGGCCGGCGTAGCGCATCTCCATCTTGAGGATGGCCATCACGGCCCGGCCCTTGAGGTAGTAGTTCTTAATGAGCTCCTCATAAGAGGTCAAAATGACCGCGTCCTTATAATCCCCTTTCTTCTTCCGGCCGATGACGGGGTTGATGAACAGCCCGTCGGTGAAGGTCAAGGCCGTCTTCTGGACGTATTCGTGCCCGACGTGGGGCGTGTTGCGCGTCTGGAACCCGACCACGGTCTTCCAGCCTTTTTCCCGGAAAAGGATGCGGGTCTCCTTGGGGGTGAGGTGCCACTTGGCGAAAGGAGTGGCCGGGGCCTGGATGAGGTCCAGCTTGCCCCCCAGCAGAACCGGCTTCATCTGTCTGGTGCGGGCCACGCCGGGATGCGCCGGGTCCAGGGTTCGATAGACCTTCTCCGCCATCTCCTCGCGGTCGAAAGCGTATTTCTCTTCCAGGTGGAAAAGGGCCAAGGGCTGGCCCGACTCGCCAGCCAGCAGAATATCCTGGCCTTCCCTGAAGCCGGCCGCCTCGGCCTCCCCGACATCCAGGACGATGGGCACGGTCCAGGCCACGTCGTTTCCCAGGCGCATGTGGTCGAGCACGCCCCGGAAATCCTTCCGGCCCAGGAATCCTTCCAGGGGGCTGTAAACTCCCGTGGCGATGTTCTCCACATCGGAGATGGAATCCTCATCCAGGCGGAGGGAGGGCAGGGACTTGGCCCGCTCCAGGGCTTCCGCTTTTTTATCTCCGGCCAGGAATCGCTCCACAAGCCTGCCGCCATGGGGTGCGATCATGTTGTCCTCCTTCTTCCGGTCCTCAGTCCTCGGATATTCAACGGCGGGTTGGAAAATGGCGCGGCCGGGACGATAAAAACGGCGGCCGTCAGTCTATATAACCCAGCGCTTTCAGCCTTTCCTTGACCTTTTCTTCCTCTTCTTGGCTGAACACTTCCGGGGAGACTTCTTCCTTGGCGAAGTGCTCGCGCAGGACTTTGCCGATATAGCTTGCCACCGAAGTGATTTCGGTGCCCTTGATCTTCTCCTCGATCTTTTTATAGAGCGAGGTGGGGAGCGAAACCGTCGTGAATTCCTTGTCCATTCCTTCTCCTTACGGAACCGAGAAGCCCTCTTTATATACCATATTTGCTCAATTTTCAACACGCTTCAACTTGACAAAACGCACCCCCGGGCGGATAATCTTTCCTTCATGAACGAAGACGCATTTTTGCCCGCCTGATATGGAAAAAATCCACCATCCCCTAGTCCATAAGTCCGGTTTTTTCGGAGTCCTTGACAAGAACCTGCGCAAGCTGGAGAGCCGCTTGGGCGTCAGCCTTCACATCCGGGGCGACCACATCCTGGTGGATGGCCCGGCCAAGAAGATCGAGTTCGCCAAGCTCTATTTCGACAAGCTGCGGGAGATGGGGGACAAAGGCCTGGACCTCAAGGAGGAGGATTTCCACATCGCCCTGGACCTGTTGGAGGGCGGAGAGCGCCAGAAGCTCGAAACCTATGAGCCCTCCGAAGCCCTCAGCCTGAGCCGCAAGTCCGTGACGCCCAAGGGCTACAACCAGCACCAGTACATCGAAGCCATCAAACGCCGCGACCTGGTGTTCGGCATCGGCCCGGCCGGCACGGGCAAAACCTACCTGGCCATGGCTATGGCCCTCTCCTTCCTTCAAAACAAGCAAGTGGAGCGCATCATCCTGACCCGGCCGGCGGTCGAGGCGGGCGAAAAGCTGGGCTTCCTGCCCGGCGACATATACCAGAAGATCAACCCCTACCTGCGTCCCCTCTACGATGCCCTGTTCGACCTGACCCACACCGACCAGGCCAACCGGCTGATGGAACGGGGCGTCATCGAGATCGCCCCCCTGGCCTTTATGCGCGGCCGGACCCTCAACTCCGCCTTCATCATCATGGACGAGGCCCAGAACACGACTAAGGAGCAGATGAAGATGCTCCTCACCCGGGCCGGGTTCGGGACCAAGGTCGTGGTCACGGCCGACATCACCCAGATCGACCTGCCCGACCCCCGCAAGTCCGGTGTCCTGCAAGCCCTCAAAATCCTGAAGGGCATCGAGGAAGTGGCCTTCATCCATTTCAATGAAAAAGACGTGGTCCGCCATCCCCTGGTCCAGAAAATCATCAAAGCCTACCAGAAAGAGGAAGAGCGGTCCCGGACTGCCTGACGGCGCGCCATGGGCAACATCTCCCTCAAAAAATTCAAGCTGTTTAAGTTCGCTCCGCGGCCCGCTCCGCCTCCCGACGCTCCGCCTCTGGACGGGAACGGCCGGAAGCGTATTCGGGCCCGCGACGCCTTCCGGAACCCTCTCCTGTGGCTGGTGCTGTTCGTCCTGGTCATTTCCTACCTGGTGTCTCAGCTTCCGCCCAAGGCCCTCCCCACGCCCAAGGCGGGCGAAATCGCCGGCCGCGACTTCGCCGCCCCGACCGACCTGACTGTGGCCGACATGGAAACCACCCGGGCCAAGCAGCGCGAGGCGACCGAGGCCGTTCTGCCGGTTTATGCCCTAGACCCCAACGTCTTTTCCAATATCCAGCAGAGAGTCCGCCAGCTTTTCCAGCTCGGCCGGGAAAGATCCCGCGGAGGAGGGACGGCCGGGCCGGAGGCCGGCCGGGGAGCGGCGACAGCGCCCCTTTCCTCAACCAGCGTCGAGTCCCTACAAAAGATCATCTTAGAGCTTTTTGACGTCGAGATTCCCCTGAATGACCTGACCTACGTCCGCCAGCGCGGCTTTCCGGCCGACTTGGAAGAACCCCTCATCAATATCCTGGGGCGGACCTTGAACGGCGGCGTCCTCATTTCCAAGGATCTCTTCATCAGCCGCGAGAAGGAGCGAGGGTTTGTCCTCATCCGTCTCCACGAGCCGGAAAAAACCGTGAAGGCCGCCGACTTTCCGGACCTCCGGGAGGCCAAGGCCCTGGCGGCGGCCGAGGTCGCCCGGCTCGACCTGTCCCCCAGGCGGAAAGCCGTGCTGACCGGCCTGGCCCAGAGCTTCCTCCAGCCCAACATCACCCTGGAAACGGTCGAGACCGAGACCCGGCGCGCCCAAGCTGCCTCTCAGGTCGAGCCCATTTTCTACCAGATCAAGAAGGACAAGGTCATCGTCCGCAAAGGCGACGAAGTGACCGCCGAACACCTGCGCCAGATCCGACTCATCAACTCGAACCTGCGCTCCACTCCGTCCTGGCTCCTCAACCTGCTGGGCACCTTTCTCCTGCTGACCATGCTGTTCACCACCATGTGGTACTATCTCCGGTCGCTGGAGAAATTTTCTGAAGCGGTCCGGATATTTCTTCTGCTGGGCTTGACCATCATCCTCAGCCTGGTCGTCGACAGGCTTTCCCAGTTCCTGGCCCCGCTCATCAGCCAGAACACCTCCTTCTCCTTGCTCACCAACCGGGAGAGTTACACCTTTGCCATTCCCTTCCAGTTCGGCGCGCTGCTTTTCGCTTTCTTGACCACCGTTCCGGTCGCCCTAATTTTCGTTATCCTCAACAGCCTGGCCGTCGGCTATGTCTTCCAGGGAGATTATTTGCTGACCATCTTTTGTCTGATCGGCGGGCTGGGGGCCATTTACGGCGTCAAATACTTCCAGCGCCAGAAGCGGACCACGGTCCTGCGGGCGGGGCTTTTCATCATGACGCCGGCCAACCTGTTCCTCATCCTGGCCCTCCACCTGGTCAGGGAGCGGGGCGGCGAGATGGAGCTGCTGGCAGGCGAAGGCCTAATGGTCCTCATCGGCGGCACGCTGGCCAGCGCCCTGGCCTTCGTCCTGCTGCCCATCATCGAGATCTTGTTCGGGTTCGTCACGGCGCCGCGCCTGGCCGAAATGACGAGCACCGACAACCCCGTTCTGAAGCAGATGGCCATCGAAGCGCCCGGCTCCTACCATCATTCCCTGATCGTGGCCACTTTGGCCGAGAAAGCGGCCGAAGCCATCCATCTCGATTCTCTGCTGGTCAAGGCCGGAGCGCTGTACCACGACATCGGCAAACTCAAGAGGCCCGAGTATTTTTACGAGAACCGCAGCCGCAAAATTGATTCCCACCGCGGCCTGAAGCCCAGCATGAGCCGCCTGGTCATCATCGCCCACGTCAAGGAAGGCGTGGAGATGGCCCGCGGGCTGAGGCTGCCGCGCCGGGTGCGCGACATCGTCGAGCAGCACCACGGCACCAACCTGGTCAAGTATTTCTACCAGAAGGCCAAGGAGAAGTACGACCCGGAGATGCAGACCGTGGGCGAGGAGCATTTCCGCTACCCGGGGCCCGCGCCCCAGAGCCGGGAGGCCGCCCTGGTCATGCTGGCTGATTCGACCGAGGCTGCCTGCCGGACCCTGCGCCACCCGACCGAAGACAACCTGAAGCGCGTCATCCAGGAACTTTTCGACGGATTCATCCAGGACGGCGAACTGGACCCGAGCGGCCTGTCCTTGGCCGAGCTCCGGATGGTGGGGAATTCGTTCCTGTCCACGCTCGAATCCATCTACCATCCCCGGGTGCCTTACCCGGGGCATGATTATGAATCCCGGCCTGAGGCCAAGCCTGAAAGCAAGCCGGAGTCCAAGCCTGAGGCCAGGCCTGAAACCGAGCCGGCGGCCGGGGACGAATCCCCGGGCGAAACCTAGGCCAATCGCCATGATCACCGTCGTCAATCGCCAAAGCCGATATCGGATAAGCCTCGGGAAATTCAAGGCCCTCCTGGAAAAGCTGGTGCGGCGCTACCGGCTCAAGGATCCGGAAATCAGCTTATCCTTCGTCGGGCCGGACCGCATCCGGGCGCTCAACCGGCGGTATCTGAAGAAGGACAAGCCGACCGATGTGTTGAGCTTTCCCTTGGGGGAGAAAGCGGCGGACGGGAGATATTACCTGGGCGACATCGTCATCGCCCCGGAAAAAGCCCGGCGGCAGAGCCTGGACAAGGGCCGCAGCCTGGAACGGGAGATGGCGATCCTGACCATTCACGGATTCTTGCATCTGCTGGGCTATGACCACTTGGCCGGGATCGAGGAAGAAGAGGCCAAGGTTCACAAAACGCTTTCCCTCAGGCCCATAGCCAGACCTGCTGCGCGGGGATTGTCCCCGCAGGGCGCACGGTCAGGCCGGAAGCTCAGGCCGAAAAAAAGCGCCAGACAAAAGCCCCAACAGAGATCGAGAAATGTGACGCACAAGAGGCCCGTCTCGGCGAGGCAGAAGCGATGACGGCCCGCGACCTCCTGTGGATTGTCCTGGGCCTGGCCTTCCTGGGGACGTTCTTCCTGTCGCTGTTGCGCATCACCCTGGAAGCCTCTTCGGCCATCTCCTTCAGCCGCTATCTCGAGGAGCGGAACAAGCCGAAAAAGTTGGTGGACCGGTTGCTTGGCCTCTACGAAACTGTCTTTATGGCCTCCGGCTTCCTTCGAAATATTTTTCTGATCGGGTTCCTGTTGCTTCTGTTTCTGCTCCTGCCGCATGACGGCTTGTGGCCGCTGTGGCTCTTCCTCATCGGGGCCGGAATCTACACGGTCATCTTCGACTGGAGCGCCCGCATCATCGCCGCCCTAACCCGGGGCAAAGCCATCGGCCTCTACCTTCCCTTCTTTCCGATCATCCATTTCCTCTCTTCACCCTTCTTCCTGCTCCTGGGCCGATTTGAGCCCAAGGAGCCAAAGGAGGAAGCCGAGCGCGAAACGAGCGACCAGGAGATCGAGACTTTCATCCAGGAAGCTCATGAGGAGGGCATCATCGAGAAGGACGAGGGCGGCCTCCTGCGCGGGGTGGTTGAGTTCAGAGACACCGTGGTTCGGGAAATCATGACCCCCTTGGTGGACATGGTCTGTATCCCCGAGGAGGCCACCATCGATAAGATCCGCCTCCTGGCCATCACCGAAAAATACTCCCGTTTCCCGGTCTTCAAGGACCGTATCGACAACATCGAGGGCATCATTCTGGTCAAAGACCTGCTGGCTTTCTCCGAGGACGAGCACAAGACCATGCCCATCAAACCGCTCATCCGGCCGGTCCATTTCGTGCCCGAAGCCATGAAGCTCGACGAGCTGCTCAAGGACCTCCAGAAGCGAAAAGAGAAGATGGCCATCGTCGCGGACGAGCACGGCGGCGTCTCCGGCTTGGTGACCCTGGAGGACCTGCTCGAGGAAATCGTGGGCGAGATCCAGGATGAATACGACCAGGAAGAGGCCCTCATCCACCAGAACGGCCCCCTGGACTACACGGTTTCGGGCGAGGTCAAGGTCGAGGAGGTCGAGGACCTTTTCGAGGGCATGGACTTGGCTGAGGACGACTATCTCACTATGAGCGGCTTCATTACCCATGACTTGGCCCGCTTGCCCAAGCGGGGGGAGAAGCTGGAGATCAAAGGGCTGGAAGTTGAAGTCCTGGAAGTGGACCAGAAGCGCATCAGGAAGCTCCGCCTGCGGAAGCCGGCGCCGATCAAAATCGCAAAACGCAAGAAAAGAGAAGAGAAGTAGGCAGATCGAATCTGGCATCGGGATAGAACATGAATAGTAATCATAACCAGAACCCGAATGGCATCAATAAGATCACCTCGCCGGCAGACGCTCAAATAATCTGATGGAAAATAAAAAAACAGAGCAAAAAAAAGCCGAGGATTCCACCTCAAAGCCTCGAATTCGAAAAGCCCTAAAGTCAAAAACAAATACAATATCAGAAATAACAAGAAAGAAAAAAGCTTATAAGAAAATAGAGAATCAACCTAGGCCTAAAAATATCGACCTAGCTCCTGCGGGCAAAATACAAGCACAACATAAACACTCTCAAGAAGAAGCAAGGCTTGGCGATAAATCTATTTTGGGACCTGCTTCTCTCAGGGTCAAGACCGGCTACGCGGCCCTGGTCGGACGGCCCAACGTCGGCAAATCCACCCTCCTCAACCGGTTGCTCGGCCAAAAAGTGGCCATCGTCTCGGACAAGCCCCAGACGACGCGCCTCAGCATCCTGGGCATCAAATCGTCGGAGCGCGGCCAGATCATCTTCATCGACAACCCCGGCATCCACAAGCCCCTCCACAAGCTGAATAAACGCATGATGAGCTTCGTCTATTCGGCCCTGGAAACCGCCGACGTCATCTGCCTGCTCATCGACGCCACCCAGAGCTACGGCCACGGTGACGAGTTCGTCCTGGAGACTCTGCGTCAGGTCACCAAGCCGGTTTTTCTGCTGATCAACAAGGTGGACATCATCCGCAAGGACAAGATCCTGCTCATCATCGACAAGTACAAAGACCTTTTCCCCTTCAAGGAGATCATCCCCATCTCGGCTGTGACGGGCGCGAACCTGGATGTCCTGGAAAAGTGCCTTTATGACCGCCTGCCGGCCGCAGAAAAGATCTACGGCGACCAGGAACTCTCCGACCAGTCGGAGCGCTTTCTACTGGCCGAGCTTATCCGCGAAAAAATTCTCACTCACGTGACCATGGAACTCCCTTTTGTGACGGCCGTTTATATCGACCAGGTCGAGCGCCGGGCCGAGGGAGATCGGCCGGAGCAAGCGGGAGAGCCGCCACAGACTGGTTCGGAAGATTTCGTAGACGATGAGACAGGTAATGGTTTATCGCCGGAATATCAAACATGTTCAACGGTCGCCGGCGAAATAGCTTCGAAACAGCAGCCGGAAGAATCAGACGGGGTGATAGCCTCTGAACGAACAATGGAAGCGGCGGCGGATAGGATTGTGCAAGAACACCTGAAATCTACCGGCTCGGAATTTAAGAAATATTCATCGGCTGCCGACGAAATGACGCCAAATCCGCCGGCATCCGGCCTTTCCGAAGAACAGCCATTATCAGCTCCTGCACCTTTTAAATTTGAGTCCCATCGGACGATCCGGACCGGTTTGCCCGTCAAGCCTTCGTTCCGGCCGGACAAGAGGTTCAAAGGCAAGAAAGCCCGGCAGGCGCTGCCCGTGACTTACGTCAAGGCCTCTATCTTTGTCGAACGACCCAGCCACCGCCAGATCATCATCGGCCGGCAGGGTCACCTGATCAAGCTCATCGGCATCGAAGCCCGGCAGGACATGGAGCAATACCTGGACTCGCGCGTCTATCTCGACCTCCAGGTCAAAGTCCGGCCCAACTGGCGCGACTCCGCCGACGTCCTCGACCTCATCGAGGGCCAGAAATAAGGTGACAGAGAAATAAGGTGACAGGATCCGATTCTCTTGAATCGGTGCCTGTCACCTTATTTTATTGAATTAAGTAATGTGTCCCCATTTGACAATATCCCCTGCAAAATGCGAAAATCTGTCCACATTTTGGGCGGTGAGTGTAGCTCAACTGGTTAGAGCATCGGACTGTGGATCCGAAGGTTGGGGGTTCGAGACCCCTCACTCACCCCAACCTATCCGCGCCGCATAATACGGCCGTGGTTGTATTCGAGAGTCACTTTCCTCCCGCAGCTGACCTTAAGGCAGGTACCGTGTTTCTGGCTGACCGGTCATAGTAGCCTTCCTCTTCCGACATTATTACTTGCTCGTGCAAACCATCCGGGCCTGTTATAATTAATGTGTCCGTTTAAAAACCCGACTTCAAATCAGGAGGGCCGATATGTCAAAAGGGACGAGAAGCAGTGTCCTGTTTATATGTCTGCTGTTCGTTGCCCCGCTTATGTGCGCGGCAGACTCGCTCACCGAATGGGAACGTGGCATTTTCATGGAAATCGTCCAAACATGGCATGAGATGCTTTATACGATACCGCGAGGGTCCTCCTCTTCCTCGAAAGATATTGATAATATTTACCAGCAGGTCGCGACGAAATACAGCATCACCCTGGCCGAGGTGAAAAGGATCAATACCAAAGGAACTGCTACGGAACCCAGCGAACAGGACTACCTGATATATGACGAGTATTTGAAACAATTCGGGGCGCTGCCCCAGGGCAGAACGACCGATGACGTGCGAAGGTTGCATGTCGCGGTGGCCAATCAGTTCGGTATCAGCCTGGCGCGGCTCCACGAAATAGAATACCTCATGGAGGAAGGGTTCTGGGGCCTTTAAGATTCCTGGCAACCCGCGCCCAGCCCAGAATTCAGGATGATTTCCCCTCTTGCCTCCGGGGACGCGTATTAATCCCAGCCCTGGGACCCGCAGCCTCTTGGGGACGGCAAACACCACTGGCTGGTGCGGGACGTCAAGGGCCGCATTAAGATCACTCGATCTCCCTATCCGCGCCGGACGCCGCGGCCGTGGTTGTATTCGATGGTGTTTTTCTTTCCAGAGCTGACCTCGACCCAGGTGCCGTGCTTCTGGCCTACCCGGTCATAATACCCCGCCTCTTCAAGCTGGCCTTGAGCATCATAGTCCCTCACCCGGACGTCGCAGTCGGGGTCGGGAGGGTCTGAGTAAACGGACGACTGGTACTGACCGAAGAGGCCAGAAGATTGCCCTTGGAATGCACTATAATAAAGGAGCCGAGGCAAGCCTTGGGAAGAGGAGGAACTATGAGAAAGCCCATTGGGGTCTTCGCTCTGCTTATTCTGACGGCAGGCTTGGCCAGCGCGGCTATGGTCACGGTCACCAAGCCCGCGCCGGGGGAGACATGGGTCAAGGGCAAGGCCTATGCCATCATTTGGACGAAGGACGGGACCATGCCCGACCTGGTGCGGATCAGCCTCCGCGACGCGCGAACGCTCGGGGAGCTCAGGCTCATCCAGGACAACGTTCCCAACACCCGTTCTTATCTGTGGACCGTGCCGGCGGATATCACCGACGGGGCATATCGAATCCGGGTCAAGGTCAATGACGTAACCGTCGCTGACGACAGCGACTTTTTCTACATTGCCGCCTCTTCCGCCAGCACTCCGATATTCAAAGCTCATCCCCTCAGCTCGGCCGACCAGGCCGCGATCGCCCTGAAATTCCCGGCCCTGTCCATCTCCGACGTTAATTTGATCTCATACGACGACAGGTTCGTGGTCACATTCGGCTATAGGAATTCTGGAAAGGCGTCCCTGCCCAAGGGCTCGGAGATGCCGGAGAAGCCCAATTTCCGGGTGCTCATCGACTACAAGGAAGTCAACCAGGGCAGTCTTGTCTTTCCCGCATTTCAGGCCCCGCCCGGATGGGAAGTGCCAACGTTTTACGGATGCGATATTAAATATCCGACGGATGCTAATTGGGACCCCGCCTGGACGGTCGGCAATCTCGTCACCGTGAAGATCAACGAGAACAAGGTCAACGGCATGGCCAGCGATTCCCAATCGTACAATCTGAAGCCGATGGCCTTGAACTACAGCTATGACGCTTTGATCACGGGAGCGACATTGGATTGGAACACCGGGATCATGACGATCTCCGTCCGAATTGATGGGCAGATTGGGACTTTAAAATTGTTTTTTGTGCATAACAGCAAGACTAAACCAGGCTGGTTCTTTACAAAATTCGTCGATCTTGTCCCCGGACAACATATGTACACGATTACCCAGAAGATTGACCGCTTGGCCAACGAGCAGGATTTTAATGGAGAGCTTATGATCGGGTTGTTGCCCAGTAAATATGGAGTTACCGACAGACGGGATATCGAACACCGGAACAATATTTATCCATTTTCCTTTCACCGATAGCCGGAGGCGATTGGCCTGAAACCAAAACAGACGGCATCACCTGGAATAGATTGTTTTACGGCTTCAAAGGCCGCATTAAGATCACTTGATCACCCTATCAGCGCCGCACGCCGCGGCCGTGGTTGTATTCGACGGTAATTTTCCGACTGCCGCTGACCTCGGTCCAGGTGCCGTGCTTCTGGCCAACCCGGTCATAGCACCCTTCCTCCGTGAGCTGCCCTTGCGCATCATAGTTCGCCACCCGGTAGTCGCAATTAGGATCGGGAGGGTCGGAGTAAACGGACTTCTGGCGGAATGCGCCTTCCTTGTCCCAGACCTCCCAGGTCCCGGACCTTCGGCCTTTGTTGTATTGGCCGCGCTGCTGCATTTTGCCCGACTCGTAGTATTCCACGAAGGGTCCGTCGGAGACGTTCGGATAGGAAGCACCTGGGGCTAAAATCTTCCGCGGCCCCGAGGAGGACATCTTGCCGTTGGCGAAATAGCCCCAACTGTCGAACCAGACGACGTTGCCCTTCTCGTAGAAATCGGTCCGCACCGGCCGCTCGGACGTGTCGAACGTCTGCCACTCGCCGATTATGGCGTTGCCGCTGAACCGGCCTTTTTCTTTGATCTTGCCGTTCTCATGCCAGCCGATATGCTCGCCCTCGGCGATCCCCTCCTTGAATTCTCGCTGATAATCCTTCTTGTCGCCGAGGTAATTGATGTAGGTTCCGTGATAAAAGATCCAAAGCAAGCCGTTACCGATCTGGTCCATCAACTTATCGGCCTTTTTCTTGTCGCCGCCGGGCTGCGCGGTCAAAGCGGTCCTAAGTTGGGCCGGGTCGAGGTTCATGACCATCCTGGCGTTGCGCTGCTCCGCGTCGTCCCGTTCTTCCTTAGTCGGCGGCTTCCCAAAGATCTTAGCGGCCTTGGCGAAAAACGCATCGGGCGTGAGCAGGATGAAATCGTATTCCTCCGACTTCTCCTTGTTCGGACCATCGCCGATGTATTCAATATAATGCCCAACGCCGGCGGGAGGGCCAAGCTCTCCTTGTTTGTACTCGAAGGTCTTGGCCGCCAGCCGCTTTCCCGTCCTGGAATTGACCAGCTCGAAGTTGACGGTCACTTTGAAATTCTTGGGAAGCTCAGTGCTGGCCGGGTCGGCCGGGGGTTCGATCTTCGTGTCCACGATCCGGAGCTGGTAGATGGTCGATCTCTCCTCAAAAGTGGGGTTGAGGGGCGGGACAACCTGGGCCTCGGCCAGGATCTCCCCTCTCTCATCCTTGGCTTCGGTGCATTTGATTGTCCACCGGCCTTCCTTGGTGGGGGTGGGTTTCGGGTTCAAGGCCGCTGCCGAGTCGAGAACCGCGTCTATCCCCTCGCTGAAGAGGCCGTACATATAGTTGTCCACCTCGTCCAGGAAGCTTGCCTCCCGGGCCGCCTGCTCTTGGACAAGGCGAAGGCTGTTGGCGCCCATTTCCCGGTTCACGCCGTTCACAAAACTAGCGAAAAGGATCTCGACCATTTTGTTCCGGCTTCCCGTGGCCACCGTTCCGGCCAGGTTATTGTTTTCGATGTAGCCGTCCACCTGCTCCTCGACCCTTTTCCTGGCCAGGGCGAAGAAGGCGTCGATCTTGCGCTGGTAGCGCTCCTGGTCCTCGCGGGAGGCCTTTTTGTAGGGCGGCAGGGACTCCCAAAGCTTTTTGACTTTCAGGACGTTGGTGTGGGCCTGGGCCAGCACTCCCCCTCCCCGCCGCGGCTCGACCATAAACTTGAAGTAGTTCTTCTGCTTTTCCTCGGCGGTGGAGCCCGGGACCGCGTAGAGAATCGATTCCCGGTCGCCTCCCTGGAGCCAGCGTTCAACGTTTTTGTCTCCCAGGGA
>Ga0299912_10003434_pt1 | contig 12925 bp, 7 predicted proteins | sample RVTome_2_FD_207667 | JGI IMG/M metagenome (GOLD analysis project Ga0299912, IMG submission 207667) | Soil microbial communities from uranium-contaminated site in the Upper Colorado River Basin, Wyoming, United States - RVT95D214 (version 2) ...
GTACATTACAAATTATTCCTACGACCGGTTCAGGAACCGATGCAACAGCTTATCTGGTAGAAACCAATGCTCCTATCAATAATTTTATTGTTAACCGGGCTAGTGGAACAGCACCGGTCCAGATCCTGACATATCCGTTGGATGTATTAGACGACCTTACACTTCAATCCGGGGTATTAAATGCCAATAACCTCGATATTTCCATTGGAGGTAACTTTACTATAGCCATCGGAACAACATACACTACAGGAACAAACCGTACTATTTTTAATGGCTCAGGAAACCAGGTTATGACCGTTAATCTGGCAGCGGCACTTACCCTGAACAAATTGATTATCGACAAAGCTGAGTCCGATATTTTAACGCTCAATGGCACTCAGAATACAATAAATATTGCCGATTCACTTAAACTTATTACTGGCAGGTTAAACGATAATGGTAAGACAATTAATTGTGCGGCTACCATCTATAATTCTGGTACACATTACGGAACCGGCAAAATCGTAGCAAATGGTACTGTTTTGCAGAATATTACCGGCGACGGAACCGGTGTTTTTGAAAATCTGGAATTAAACAATACCAATGCTGCAGCAGCGCCTGTTTCTCTCACGGCCAATGCAATCGTTAACGGCCAGCTTACATTTTTACAAGATAAGCTTTTCAATATTGGTACGTATAATCTGACATTAGGAGCATCTGCTGCCATAGCAAATGCAAGTGCCAATAGGTATATTCAAACAAGCGGAAATGCCGGTGATGGTAGTGTTACTAAAGTATACTCTTCTCCCGCAACTTTTATTTTTCCGATAGGAGTATCAAGTTATACGTCGGGTTCAATAGGTCTTAGTTCAGCCCCCACTGCCTACGGATCAATAACAATTATTCCGGTCAACTACGCACACCCTAATGTTACTACAACAGGCCGAAGCCTTAGCTATTTCTGGCGTGTGAAATCTAATGGATTTACTTTGGGCAGCACAACAGTAACTCATGGTTATACTTATGACCAGTCAGATGTAGTAACGGGTGCCGGTATTACCGAAGACGAATATGTGGCGGCCAGGTATAATTCTTCAACCTATACATGGACAAAAGGAAATGCTGACGATGTAGACGAAACCAATAATATAATCGGTGAACCGGGAACCGGTTCATTCCTTGAAAATGTTGCCTTTATTGATGGCGATTATACAGCAGGAGATGACAATCCGACCGATCCATTTGGGACGCCGACTATTTATTACAGCCGTCAGACAGGACTTTGGAGCAATGTGAACAACTGGTCATTAACAGGGCATACCGTAAATAATCCACCAGCAACTCCTCCTGGTGCATCCGATATTGTTATTATCGGAGGTAACGATTCTGTTTACCTTGCAACAAATAATACGGTACCCAATACCGGTGTACAAAACTGTGCTAGTTTGCAAATAGAAAGTGGTTCGGCTCTGGATATAGGTTATAATCCCGGCTGCAACTTTGCAATGGTAATAAATCATCCTAACGGAAACGGTAACTTCAGGTTAACCACTTCCTGGACCAGTGGCAGTACTTTTACTTTTCCTTCAGGTGATTTTTCCGACTTCAATATAAATCTGGGAACCTCCGAATTGTATTCGACAAATCCTGCTGCAGGAACCACTTATTGGTTACCAAACGGTGTCACAACATACGGGAACTTGATTTTATCGCCACTCGGAGGTTCAAACATTATTTTCCCGAACAATGATCTGTTAATATATGGAGATTTAATTACCCGTGGACAAAATGCCGATTCCTGGTTCTGTCCGACATGGAATGTTGATTACCCGACAGCTCCAACTGTTAGGATTGCAAAGACAATCACAATAAACGGCGATATGGATATTCAGGGAGGCGGATTAGTATGGTATGGTAATGGGGCCATTACGCAAAATATTGTTGTTTACGGCGATGTAACTGTTGCTCCATGGGCAGCCATTGATGTTTGGGGTGCCGCAACAAGTCAAAACCTTTCTATAGGAGGCAGCCTCATTAATAATTCGACCAATGCAACAGCCGGCGGTACAACCACTCCTAGCCGCTGCGATTTTACACTGTTACCTGTTATATTTTTTGGCGGTAGTTCAGCATCAATAACAAATACGACAAGTACTCCATTAACAATATTTGAACGATTGACAATAAATAAAGGCTCTTCACAATCAACCACTCTTACATGCGATATAGGTGGAACATTGACCACTCCGACCAATAATTGGCTTACCCTTCAGAATGGCACTTTTATTTATAATAGGACCGGCAATTTTACAATTACAACCACCAATACATTCACCATACCGGCTACGTCAGGCCTTTATATTAACACACCTTCAAATGTTTACATTGCCAATGCCAATTCCAATACAAACGATCTCTATTTAAATGGTAAGCTTACACTTATAAACGGTAATGTTTACATAGGTCCCACAGCAGCACCGAACAACAATAACGATATTGAATATTCAGGAGGAGGATTTTCAGAGATTGATGTACAAGGGGGTAATCTGGTAGTGAATGGCCAGATTCGCCGCAATCCTGCAACCACAGCCGGAGTTTTAAAATACCATCAAGATGGAGGTCAGGTAGTAATCAATGGTAACGGTGCTATTACATCGAATGCAAAACTGGAAATACTCAATGCAGGCTCAGAATTTAATATGAGCGGAGGAACACTTTACATTGTGCGGGGTGGCGGGGGCAATACATACGGCGATCTGTACATTCGACCTGAAAGTTCAATCATAACCGGCGGAGGAATTATATTTTCACAGGTATCACCTTTCTGGACATATGACGCAGTACAAAATTACATACTTGATGCAACAGTGCCGTTAAATAATTTGACAATAACCGGTAAAACCACAGGCACCAACAGAAATGCGACAGTCACTTTATTGATCAGTCCGCTCGTACTAAATGGTACTCTCACACTTACAAACAACCGGAGCATTTTCGATGCAAATACAACTTATAATATAAGTGTAACCATTAAAGGTAACTTTGATAACTCCGGTACCTATAACCATTATCAAAACCTGACAACTTTTAACGGTGGCGTTCAATCGATATTAGGTTCTTCTGCAAGCGATTTCTATGATTTAATGGTTAATCCTGTAACAAGCCTTACTCTCAATGGAAACACCACTGTGGATAACGATATCACTTTTGGCAACGGGACTTTGATCTGTGGTGCAAATACAGTATATGTTGCAGGCGATGTTGTTAATAATGCCACGTATACCGATATAAATACCGGCCTGGTATTGAATGGTACTGTGCAGCAATTTATTTCCGGAACAGGAACTTTCGGACAATTGGAACTTAATAATACTTCTGGTGCACGTCTGAACAACAGTATTACTTTACAGGAAGACTTAATCCTTACTCAGGGTATTCTTGACATTAACAAATATTTGCTCATCCTGGGTGTAAATAGTAATATTTCAGGCGCTCCTTTCAGTTCCAGTAAAATGATTACTTCCGATGGAGTATTCAGTAATGTCGGTATTCAAAAGTATTTTGGTATTGTTGGAGCACCGACAACATTCACGTATCCAATCGGTACATCCACCAAATATACACCGGCTGTTTTAACAATCAATACCAATACAAATGTCGGATATATTCGGGTAAATAATATCAACAGCAGGCACCCGGCTGTAATCGATCCTGCAAATGTGCTTGATTACTTCTGGGAAATTGAAAGTAACGGTATATTAGGCTTTAATGGGAATTTCGTTCTGAACTACCTTCAGGAAGACGTAATGGGTGCCCAGGAAAATAATTATATGGCAGCAAGATTAATAATACCGGGATCGAGCTGGAGTTTGACATCAACTGTCGATGATATAGCCAATACCATTACATATAACTATATAACAAGCGATAATCTGAGCGGGGAATATACAGCCGGAATCAATACAGCCTTCCCGCCTGATGTGCCTGAGTATACCAGTAATTCCGACGGAAACTGGACTGATAATGGCATCTGGACACAAACCGGAGGAACTCCTTATGTGTTACCTCCTGGTGGTCCCAACGGGTTTATCGTAATTGTCGATCATGAAGTCACTGCAAATGCCAGCTATTGCTCAGCTTTCCGACTTACTATTAATGATAAATTAAAAGTTGTATCGCCCTATTTCGGACATAATTTTGGCACAGTTGACGGTAGTGGAACATTATATTTAGAAAGCGGTTCTTTCCCTGCAGGAAGATTTACCGATTTTCTCGTTTGTGCTAACAACAGTATGTTGGAATATGGTGGAACAGGAAGTTATACATTAATTGCCGACTTGTATTCAAGCATACCTAATTTGCTCTTCTCGGGAACCGGTAGCCGAATTCTGCCAAATAAAGATCTGACTATTTGTAATCGGTTGATGATTGGAACAGCCACCGATGGCCCTACATTAAATAATAGTGTGAATAATCGCAAACTCACTATTTTAGGTACTATTGAACGTTACAATACAGGAGCACTCAACAGTGGTACAGGCGCAGGAGCTACTGTAAGTTTTGCAGGATCTTCAGCACAAACCGTGGGCGGTGCCTTAGGTAATTTTACAGGTGCCAATGCATTCAATAATTTTGAGATCAATAATACAGCAGGTCTTACGATCAATGCAGGAGGAGACATTGAAGTTAAACGAAATTTATTGCTCACCAACGGTCTGATAAACACTACATCAACAAGTACGCTAACGATCACTAATACAGCTATAAATTGTGTTACTCCTGCTGGAGGAAGTTCTTCATCATATATTAACGGACCTCTGACTAAGCAGATAAATCAAAGCGATAATTTTCTTTTCCCGATTGGTAAAGGGACAGATATAGGCAATAAAATTACCCTTTCGGCCACACTGACTGGTCCTACATTATGGACAGTGGAATATTATAATCCGAATACCTATACGACATTCCAGCTACCACTCACTTATGTCAATACACAAGAATACTGGAATGTAACCACTCCTTCAGGGAATCAGGCCATAGTAAACCTGCTGTGGGATCCGCTTAGTGATCTTACTCCTCTGATGACTCAAAACGGATTATCCGATATGAGAGTTGCTGAACATAATGGTACTGACTGGATTGAAGTAGCATCGACTGCAACAGGTGACGATTATAACGGAAGCGTTCAGTCAATTGGCAGATTATCATTTCCTGTAGCAGGTAATAATGTTACTCTTGCCTGTGTAAATGTTACAAAGCCAAAGGCAACACTATCTCCTACAGGTCCTGTATGCGGTGCAGCAGGAATACCTGTAACATTTTCACAGTCGCCAGCATTGAATTACACATTAAGTTATACGATAGATGGTGTGCCTCAAACACCCGTAACTGTTACAGCCTTGCCATACTCATTGCCTACTGCAACAGCTGGTGTATATCGGCTCACAGCTTTTACTTATAACAATGGAGCAAATGTAGGGGTTGTCGATGCCAATACTGTAACTGCATATGATTTACCAACAACCGCCGATGCAGGAAGCAATCAATCGTTATGTGGTGCTACAAGTACTACTTTAGCTGGAAATATACCGGTTATAGGCACTGGATTATGGAGTATTATAAGCGGTACAGGAGGTACGGTAGTAACACCTACTTTGTCGACAAGTGATTTTAATGGCACAAATGGTACAACATATACGCTGCGCTGGACAATTAGCAATGAGTCCTGCACATCTTCCGATGATGTTATTATTGACTTCCCGTTACTTCCTCTTCAGCCAGGGGCATTTATAATCTTTTCTCCTACAGTCTGTCAGGGAGAAACCGGAGTAGTATATTCGGTTCCGAATGATCCGACAGTTACCTATAATTGGAATTATACCGGATCGGATGTAACCATCAATGGAACAACCAATTCAGTCACACTCGATTTTGGCATGGCAGCCACCAGCGGCGATTTGGAAGTTACTGCAACAAATGGCTGCGGAACAAGTGCACCCAGGATATTATCAATTACAGTAAATCCATTGCCGACACCGTCTGTATCGGGCGATACCGATGTTTGTGAAACTGAAATGGATACCTTTTCTACCGGTGCATCAGGAAATAACTTCGTTTGGACAGTTGTCGGTGGTACAATAGATTCAGGGCAGGGAACCGATGAAATTACAGTAACCTGGGATATTTTATTACCCGATGGAACGCTTACTGATGCTGGATCTGTTGAAGTACTTGAGACAATTCTGGCGACCTCCTGCCAGGAAACATCAACGTTGAATATAACTATTCACAGAATTCCGGAGACCGGACCTACTAACCATATTGATCCTGTATTGTATCCATGATAAACATGAAAAAAATATAAGATTGTGATTGTAAAACAAAAAGAGATAATTTTTATCATCTAAAACAATGTATTTATGTAATAAATTCTTAGTAAATTCAATAAACTGTAACATGGGTTTGATTTTTACGGTATAAAGACTATATAAAAATCGAATTTAAAAGATAAAATGTTTAATATTAAAAATCAGGGAATTATGAAGAGAGTATTTAATTACAGAACTATGTTCGCAGTAACTTTAATGCTGGTTACTGCCGGTCTATTTGCTCAGACACCTATCCCCGGCTGGGATAATGGTGCAGGAGGAGATAATTACGACGATGCAGGAGTTACTTATGTGACTGAAGGAAAAACAATTCCACTCTATGCCAGTCCCGATCCATACTATCATCCGACATACGATCCGGAAACCGGTACTGGTCTTACAGCTGGTTTCACATGGGATTGGACTTCGGCTGCAGCACCTGCCAATATTACGTTTGGCGGAGCAGCTGATAACTATGTTGAAGTAACCGGTGTGAATGCTGGTTCTTATACTGTTAATGCAGCAGAAGTTGCCCCTTGGGGTGGTTGCAGCGATGCCGGACAGAACATCACGATTAATGTAGTTACGGAACCGGCCATGGCCTTTGCTGTTGGTTCGGTTACTACTGAAGATTGCGAAGGTGGTACCTTCCCTGCTGCAATTCAGACAGTAATCAGTGGTGGTTATCAATTATACCGCATTACCTGGAGTCTGGAAATTAAAACTCTTACTCCTCTTGGAGCCGACGACGACTGGTACGATACCGATAAAACCACGGTTCTTGCCCCCGGCGGACTTGCAGAAAACTATACTCAGGCAGCTCCCCAGGCAGTAGCAGCCAGCGGAACCCAAACAATTACTTCTATTGCAGGAGGCTTTACAGTGATCAATGCTCAGACTACAGTTTATACTTATACTTTAAATGGTTTGAATGATGTGGCTTCGCGTTGGGGCGATTTTCTGACCCTGGCTGCAGGTCCCGGTGTAAACGGTACGACTCCTGATGATTTCATGTATTATGATACAGCGGCTGAATCCATAATTATAACTGTGCATCCTACTCCGACTACTGGACCTATATTCCATATCGATGGTACATGGGCTAACTAGTTTTGAATATTTTGTAGTATAAGTTGTACTGAACTTTATTTCTCAAATCCGTTGAATACACGGTTATACATAACAACAAGCTTACTTATACTACTCAACATACATTTCAGTACCGGGCAGGTTCAACTTGAACCTGCCTGTGCTGAAAGTGTTGAGCATTATGGTGTTACAGGATTTGAAGATTCTCAGTTCTGGTGGTATTTCGATCATCATTATGGTCAGATAACCGAAGGTGACGGTACCGATACTGTCATAATCCAGTGGGGTTATAGTACAGGTATCGTTGAAATGGAAGTACTTGAAATTACCAGCGAGGGTTGCAGCAATGTACCTTCCCGTGCAACGGTTGAGATCATGGCTCCATATGTTAACCTGGGTTACGATTTTCCGGAGATATGCGATCAGGACACACTAATGCTTTCAGTTGGAGATAATTTTCAACCTCCCTTCGAAATATTGTGGCATAATGGAAGTACTTCAGAAGAATATACTGCAACTCAAACCGAACAGATATGGGTAAGAGTTATCGATGGCTATGGCTGCTTCAGGTATGATACAGTTTCTTTATTGGTTCATCCTCTTCCGGAAGTTTATCTGGGTAAAGATACCGTTCTCTGCGATAAAAGAAACCCATTTTATATCGATCCGGGAGATTATGCTGCATATGACTGGGTAACTTCTTCGGGAATCCAGTCGAATACAAGCTATCTCGATATCTATCCTTCATCTTTGGCAACAGACACTATTTATCTTACCATAACGGACTATAACGGATGTTATATGTCTGATACAATGGTTATCTTCCCATGCGACATTGAAGCTCTTTTCCGTAACATACCCAATACAATTACACCCAATGGTGATGGCGAGAACGACGTATGGAACATCCCCTATATGGATTTCTTTGACGATGCCGTGTTGGAAATATTTGACCGTTGGGGTCGTCTGGTGTACAGGACTACCAGTGTGCTTGAAGAACCGTGGGACGGCACTTCCGATGGAAGAGATTTACCAATGGATTCATATTACTATGTGATTAACCTGAATATGTTAAATACATCTCCAATTGTCGGAACTGTTAATTTAATTCGGTAGGTTCCCAAGAGCGAATCGATGAATATGGATATATTTGCCAGCAATTAAATAAAAAACACATTCGAAAAAGAATTATTCGATAGAATGCGACTATCCCACCTAATATATGCAATAGCATTGAGCTTCATCTTCTCAGTCCCATTGAAATCGCAACAATTTCCTATTTATAGCCAGTATATGATGAATGGTTTTCTATTAAATCCTGCGGTTGCCGGACATGAAGGATATACTGCTGTTAACCTTTCCGTAAGGGAACAATGGTTAGGTCTGAAAGATGCCCCGAGCACATATGCCCTTACAGCTCAGACCAGGTTATTAAAAAACAGCTTCATATCCCGTTCAAAATCGATACGGAAAAGAAAAAGGGTAATGTCGCGCAGTGGTAGAGTTGGTTTGGGAGGATATATCTTTAACGATTCAAATGGTGCTTTAAGCAAATTAGGATTTTCCGGAACCTATTCATATCACATCACGCTCAACCGTTCCCAGGTCTCCATGGGAGTATCGTTAAATTCATTTCAATATAAGATCGATAAAACAAAACTCAATCCCGAGAATCCTGACGACAGGTTGCTTCTTGAAACAGACAGCAAAGCCTTTATTACCGATGCAAACTTTGGTGGTTATTATTCTGATCGCCATATATATGCGGGTCTGTCTGTACAAAATTTGTTTGAGAGTTTCTTTAAACTTAATAACCGTGAAGGTGCAGGATTTAAACTTGAAAGACATTATCTGGCTATGGCAGGTTATCGGTTCGACCTTATCGACTTCTTGTTTATTGAACCTTCTTTCCTTTTTAAAGCCAGTGAAAGTTATGTGGCACAGGTCGATCTGAATGTAAAATTCTATTATAAAGAAGACTACTGGGCAGGTCTGTCATTCCGATCGGGTGGTGGTGCAAGAATTGCAGAAGAAAGCCTTAGCGGGCGGGGCTCATCATTAATTATCATGGCAGGTGCACGAGTCGATAAATACTATTTTGGCTACGCTTTTGATTATACATTCAGCAGCATCAGCTCTAAAACAATCGGATCACACGAAATTATGATTGCAGCAAAATTTGGTGATAGTGCCCGCCGATATAGATGGTTAAACCGATATTAGTCATGGCCGTTACAAGTAAAAAGTAACATAGAACAAGTTATAAGCCACACTTGCCCGCCTCAGTCCTGCCTGTCGGCAGACAGGTTTAACGTAGGCGGGAGTCACAAATCACAAGTACTAATTACCAAGAAGCAAAAGCTCAGTATAAATTACCCATCAACAAGCAACAAATATTCAGAAGCTTTATCAGCCGTAATAGCGATTTATCGGGATAAAAACTGGCAGTTATCTATTTCAACTTGGTTGTATGAAAAACATTACATACTCATCGTAAAAAATACGCCAGAGTTATTCCCAGGAAATTCCCTATGGCATATCCGATAATGCCTATGGTAATTCCGGAAAGTATGATTTCCTTATTCTTCAGGGCGCTGGCGACAGTTGGAACAAAAGGCGCTGAGAAGATAAAAGCCGTAGAGGTAATAATTGTCGTATCGGCATCGATCTTAAAGATCTTTGAAAACAACACCTGGAAAAATAACGAACCGGCTATAACGATTGCAACATATGCAGCCAGATAAAGCGATTGTGTGGTGAACATACTGAAATCGGCCATGGAACCAACCACAATGCAAAAGATTATTATCAGGTACATACCGCTCTGGACAGTCTTCTGAATATTATTGATCGCAGGTATCAGCGATAGCAGGATCGATATGGTCGTTATACTGAGAATCATACCGGCAGTCTGGTAATCGGGTGAAAAAAATTGTTTCAGAAACAACGCTGTTCCCACAACTCCACCTGAAAGCAGTATGGCCAATAAAAGAGGGCCCACGACTCTTTTTTTATGGATTCCTTTGTAAGCATCCCATCCATCGAAATCGTTAACTTCATTCGACAGGATTACTTCAGGATTGACCGATTTGAAAGGAGGAAGAATTTTACCAAGTATCTTTTGTGCTTTTATGATCAGGAAGAAGAAATAAGGAATGCAAATCAGAATATCATAGGCATTCACAAGGACAAATGTATTCGGATTGCCGTTAAGCGCTTTCATGATGGCAGCCATATTGGCCGTAGCACCAATATAAACACCGACCATCAGTCCGGATACCTGCCAGCAATCGGCAATCTTATCCTTAAAAAAGTAATGCCCTATAGCAATGATCAGCATGACCGAGACGATCCCGAAAAAGACAGCCAACAATGTCTTTAGCGCCAGTCGCGACCATTGTTTCAGGTTGATGGAGAATAATAAAAGTGGTAAGGCAAATGCAATGGTAATGGAAGTAAATTTGTCCTGCATGGGTTTCATCTCCGGTTTGATCAGACCGGTATTCGCTATTATGATTCCAAGAACATATGCGAGGGCTACTGCGCCAATCCTGTTAAGAAAAGTCGATTTCTTACATCCGTAGAGCAGAAGTATGGGTGCCAGGGTATAGATTACTCCAATGAATATTGTATTCATTAAGCGAATGATATGGTTACGAAATTAAAGAAATTTCATATATCCGATAACCTTAATTATATAATGCCTGCAAATTATGAAGAGCATATGTATTTGGTCGAAATACTATCTAATATCAAAAACAAAATTAATGAGGCAAAACTTCCAGGTCATCAAACTCTTCTGTAGAGCTAACTATCGGTTTGGAATCAGCATGTTTTTTAAGATTCGGTAGTTGAGACTTCACTCAATAATAAATGAATCGAAAGCATTGAAATAGTATTTTTAAAATTTGATACATTCGTATCAAAATATAGAGTGATTATGAAAAAATATTGTGTACTTTCTATCGAATTGTTAACCTGTTACTGTCTTATCGGGCAAACTCTTGAACTTCCGGTTCCTCACAAGACCGGAGGGATGCCTCTTATGGAAGCACTGGCAAAAAGAACTACCATCAGGGCTTATGATACAACGAACATTTCGATGCAACAACTATCTGATTTGCTTTGGGCATCGTTCGGAGTTAACCGCCCGGATGGCAAAAGAACTGCGCCATCGGCAAATAACAAACAGGAAATTGATATTTATGTACTGTTAAAAAAAGGAGCATATGTTTATGATGCCCCGGATCATAAGCTGAATCTTGTTGCACAGGAAGATCTTCGCAGCCAGGCTGCCGATCAGCGGTTTGCCAATGCTCCTGTTCAGTTGATCTTTGTTGCTGATCTGGCAAAAAGAGGAGACGGTCCAGAAGAAGGGAAACTGATGACTGCCAACATCGATTGTGGTTATATCTCGCAAAATACATATTTGTTTTGTACTTCTGAAGGTCTGGCTACGGGAGCAAGAGGTTCAGTTAAACGTGATATTTTGACATCCAAACTCAACCTTCGACCCGATCAAAAAATTCTGCTGGCACATTCGGTGGGTTATCCCAAACAATAAAAAATCACCTGTTGTCTGTTGAAGTATTCCTTAAGGGGTGTGATAGCTCAGGTGAATTAATTTACTTGGGTGAGTTCACTTCGCTCAGTTCATTAGTTTCGTGGTTTAGGAGCTTGCCCTCCTCTGGCGGGTTGAGAAGTTTATAAGTTTAGACGTTTTGTGATATGTCAGTTACCTGCCAGCCGTTCGTCTATACCGACGTCGGCAACGACGTAGGGGCAAGTCTTGAAACGGACTGGAGTATCGATTTGCCACACATAGCCTTAACTGGTGATGTAATATTTGCTTTTTCCGATCCGAATCTTCAATATACAGTGAGATAATTGACACAGAACTACTCTAATTCATCTGCATAATAATTAGCTATTCTCTGAATTGGTCGATTATCCTGCTATCTACCCAGTAGATTTTTGAAGGATTCAGAGTATTAAGTTTCCCTGCGGGTGAAGAACAAATATTTCTGATCGGGCGACAGAGCAGGTGCAAACTCCCAGGATGCGGTATTAATGGGAACTCCCATGTTTTTCGGCGCACTCCAGCGACCATTTTCCTTATTGAAGCAGATATATAGATCCAATTCATCATATCCGTTCGATCTGTTGTACATATCAGGTCCGCTTACGCCGTTTGGCCTGTTTGAGGCAAAAATCAGGAAGCTTTCATCAGGTGAGATTAAAGGATCCGTTTCGTTAAATTCTGTATTTACCGTGGCGGAGAGTTTTTCTACTCTATCATATTTGTTTTTTCGGGGAACCGCTTTGTATATGTCGGCTATACTATGATCAAAATTTCTTTCCGATGCAAAATACAAAACCCCTTTATCTGTTATTGTCGGGTGCCACTCACAAATATATGAATTCACCGGGTCGTTTAATTGTATCGGCTTTCCCCATGTTTTACCCGTTTTTTTTGCCATGAAAATGTC
>Ga0299912_10003435_pt1 | contig 12921 bp, 14 predicted proteins | sample RVTome_2_FD_207667 | JGI IMG/M metagenome (GOLD analysis project Ga0299912, IMG submission 207667) | Soil microbial communities from uranium-contaminated site in the Upper Colorado River Basin, Wyoming, United States - RVT95D214 (version 2) ...
CCACCCAATACCCGGAAAATATGTGAATGAACGATTCTAAAATTGATGAATATTGCAGTTTTCGCAGCGTGCCAGATCACCGCGGAGGCGCTTTTCAACCATCTCATTCATGCGCTCTTTCAGTGGATCGAGTGATATTTTATTCATTACTTCATTGGCAAAAGCATACATAATGAGATGCCGGGCTTCTTTATAACCTATTCCTCTCGATCGAAGATAAAATAATGCATCGGTATCAAGCTGGCCCACTGTAGCTCCATGACTGCACTTCACATCGTCGTTATATATTTCGAGCTGAGGTTTGCTGTTCATCCTGGCCGTTTTCGACAAAAGTATGTTGTTATTGCGCTGATAAGCATTAGTTTTTATGGCATATTTATCGACCAGGATTTTACCGTTGAAAGCTCCTGTTGCTTCTTCGTCGAGGATGCCTTTAAAAAGCTGATCGCTCTGGCAATGTGGCCTGGCATGATGTATATAGGTAAAAGTCGCAATATGCTGATGATCATCACCAAAGAAAATACCGTAGGAATTGTTCGTAGCTCCTTCACCGGCAAGTTTGGCAAAGATATTGTTTCGGATCAGCCCTCCATGAAGTGAAATGGTGTTTGAAGTAAATATGCTGTTTGCCTCCTGATGAACGAAGGTATTGGAAATTTGTGATGAGTTGCTGTTCTCATTCTGCATCCGCACATATTCCATCTGAGTTCCCTGCCCGACATATAGTTCGGTAAGCGAATTTGTGATAAAGCTTTGCTTGCATAATGTATGATCGCATATTAAGAGTGAAGAGGATGAGCCCTCTTCGGCCACGATCAGATTGCGTCTGGTTACACGAAGATTTTTTAGCGAAAACCCTATATTAATGATCTGGATGGGTTTTTCGATATGCACATTTTTAGGAATATAGATGAAAATACCATCCTGTGCAAAAAGAGTGTTCAGAGCAGCCAGACTGTCAAGTGAGGTATCGGCGTATTGTGCATAGTGCTTATTTACCAGTTCCGGATATTTGATGGAAGCTTCTGCAAAGCTGCTGATGATGACGCCTTTGGGTAAGGGTTCAATTTCACTGTGTCTGTAATAAAAACCATTCAAAACAAGTACAATATGTGTATTCAGCTCGGGAATATCGCAGTGGAACAAATCTTCAAGCCTGACTGAAAATTTTGCAGGCGCAACTTCATAGGAATAATCACCCTGTAAATAGCTCATCAGATCGGTGTACCGATAATTTTCATTCTTTTTTGTCGGAATTCCCATTCGTCTGAAATCTTCGAATGCCCGGGGGCGAAATTTGTTGATGAGCTTGCTGGTGCCTTCTGCAATCCGATCGGCATTGGAAGTATACAGATTTGTTAATTCTTCCTGTAATTCTACAGTTGTCATTTCGTTTTGGTCTTATTTACTTACTTCTTCTTCCTCTTCTTTCAGCCAGTCATATCCTTTTTCTTCCAGTTCGAGTGCCAGTTCTTTCCCACTGGACCGCACAATTTTCCCCTTATACAAAACGTGAACATAATCGGGAACTATGTACTCAAGAAGGCGCTGGTAGTGTGTAATTATTATAGTAGCATTTTTCAAGCTGCGCATCTTATTCACACCGTTGGCAACAATCCGCAGGGCATCAATATCCAGACCGGAATCGGTTTCATCGAGAATGGATAATTTTGGTTCGAGCATGGCCATCTGAAAAATTTCGTTTTTCTTCTTTTCACCTCCCGAAAATCCTTCATTGACCGATCGGTTGGTAAGACTGGAGGCAATGTCCACAATTTCTTTTTTCTCGCGCATCAGTTTTAGAAAATCGGAGGCCGATAAAGGCTCCAGTCCATTGAATTTCCGCTGTTCGTTAAGGGCTGTTTTCATGAAATTTGCCATCGAAACACCGGGGATTTCAACTGGGTACTGAAAACCAAGGAAAATTCCTTTTCGTGCACGGTCTTCCGGTGTGAGTTCCAGCAGATCTTCTCCCATATAACTCACATTCCCTGCCGTAACCTCAAAATCTTCCCTTCCTGCAAGCACTGCAGCAAGAGTGCTTTTCCCCGAACCATTAGGCCCCATAATTGCATGGACTTCTCCAATAGTAACAGTCAGGTCAATTCCCTTAAGTATTTCCCTTCCTTCAATGGCAACATGTAAATTTTTAATCTCAAGCATAACCTTTGAATTAATCAAAAATGTTTAACCAACACTTCCTTCCAGACTGATCTGCAGAAGTTTTTGAGCTTCCACTGCAAATTCCATGGGTAACTTATTCAATACTTCTTTGGCATAGCCGTTGATGATAAGGCCAATGGCTGTTTCGGTATCAATTCCGCGCTGGTTGCAATAAAATATCTGGTCTTCACCAATTTTTGATGTAGTGGCTTCGTGTTCAATAATGGCGCCTTCATTATCCACTTCAAGATAGGGAAAAGTATGTGCCCCGCACTGGTTGCCCAGCAATAATGAGTCGCACTGGGTAAAATTCCGGGCATTATCGGCAGTTTTTAGAACTTTTACCAGACCACGATAACTGTTTTGTCCCTTGCCTGCCGAAATTCCCTTTGAAATAATTGTGCTTCGTGAATTCTTGCCAATGTGGATCATTTTAGTACCTGTATCGGCCTGCTGGTAGTTATTTGTGACTGCAACAGAATAAAACTCACCAATTGTGTTATCACCCTTTAAAATGCAGCTGGGGTATTTCCAGGTGATTGCCGAACCGGTTTCTACCTGTGTCCATGATATCTTGGAATTATCGCCTTTGCATATTCCCCGCTTCGTAACAAAATTAAAGATTCCACCCTTTCCTTCTTTATCGCCGGGATACCAGTTTTGTACCGTACTGTATTTGACCTCAGCATTCTCCATTGCCACAATCTCTACTATGGCTGCATGTAGCTGGTTTTCATCACGCTTGGGGGCGGTACATCCTTCAAGGTAGCTGACATAGCTGTCGTCGTCGGCAATAATAAGCGTACGTTCAAATTGTCCCGTATTGAAAGCATTGATACGAAAATACGTTGAGAGCTCCATGGGACATCGTACTCCTTTCGGGATGTAACAAAACGACCCGTCGCTGAATACTGCCGAATTCAACGCGGCAAAATAATTGTCGGTATAAGGGACAACCGAGCCCATGTGTTTCTTTACCAGGTCGGGATGTTCCTTTACAGCTTCGCTGAAGGAGCAGAAAATGATACCCAGCTCGGCAAGAGTTTCACGGAATGTTGTTTTTACCGAAACACTGTCCATTACAGCATCAACAGCAACTCCTGCCAGGTGCTTTTGTTCTTTGAGCGGGATTCCCAGTTTTTCGAATGTAGCAAGCAACTCGGGATCCACTTCATCAAGCTTGTTATATTTTGCGTTACGTTTTGGTGCGGCGTAATAGATGATATCCTGGTAGTTGATTTTGGGCAGTTTCAGATGGGCCCATGCAGGCATTTTCATCGTCTGCCAGTGCCGGAATGCCTTCAATCGGAATTCCAGCATAAAATCGGGTTCATTCTTTTTAGCAGAAAGCTTCCGGATGATGTCTTCGTTTAAACCCTTGGGCAGGGTATCCATTTCGATATCCGTGTAGAACCCGTATTTGTATTCATTTGAGGTTACCTGTTCCAGTATGTGATCCTGTTCAGTGCTCATCTCAGTCTTGTGTTTATCATGAAAATTCTTCTATAGCCTAATCTTATTTAGACTATTTCTAAATAATGTCAAAGATACAAAAAGTAAACGAATAACTATCTTTATGGTTCAATTGAACAATTGATCAGACCATGTCAGGGAAAAAGAAGAAGGATCTTCAGGAAATCGGTGAATTTGGATTGATCCGTTTATTGACCGAAACGATCGAGTTAAAGAATAAAACGACAATAAAAGGAGTGGGCGACGACGCGGCTGTTGTATCGATGGGAGATTTGCAGACTGTTCTTACAACCGATCTGCTGACCGAAGGCATCCATTTCGATCTAATATATACTCCTCTGAAACATCTTGGATATAAAGCAGTGATCGTGAATTTGTCCGATGTATATGCTATGAATGCCATACCCTCGCAGATCCTTGTTTCAATTGCTGTTTCGTCGAAATTTACGACGGAAATGATCGAAGAATTGTACGAAGGCATACACAAGGCTTGTAAATTCTACGGGGTAGATCTGATTGGCGGGGATACGAACAGTTCGCTTACCGGTCTCACGATCAGTATAACCGCCGTTGGGGCAGTACCAAAAGAACGAATCGTTTACCGCAGCGGTGCAAAGGATAAGGATCTTATTTGTGTCACAGGAGATCTGGGTGCTGCATATATGGGCCTGCAATTGCTCGAAAGGGAAAAACGGCTATTCAATAAAAGCAATTCCATTCAGCCTGATCTAACAGGCTACGATTATATACTGGAACGACAGCTAAAACCCGAAGCCCGGAAAGATATCATCCAGAAACTGGCCGAAAACGAAATTATGCCTACAGCCATGATCGACATATCCGATGGCTTGTCGTCGGAGATTTTGCATATCTGCGACGCATCGGACAAAGGGTGCAGACTCTATATCGACAAAATACCGGTGGCGGAGGAAACAAGGAAAATGGCTGTCGAATTGAGTATGGAACCTGTTTCTATTTCGATGAATGGCGGAGAAGACTATGAGCTGCTATTCACTGTGAATTTAGCAGATTACGATAAGCTTGTCATGATTCCCGGTGTTCATATCATCGGGCATATAACCCCGAAAAAAGATGGTTGCTACATGGTACTACCCGATGGTAGTTTAACAGAGATAACAGCATTAGGTTGGAATAGTCTGAAACTGCGAGACTAAACGATCTATTTTATTACAGTAACGAATATTGATAGATACTATATCCTTACGGGAATGCAAAATATAACTCAAGTCGTTCATCATTATCTACCAATCCCATCCTCTCTAAATATTCAAGATTAAAATATTGTTCGAAGTTGTCTATTTCATTAATGACCACAAAAAAATGCTCCTCCACTTTATAAATTACTTCAACATTATTATTATCGTAAATATTGTTCGTGAAATTTAACTCCCAATCATTAATCTCATAGTTAAAAATATAAACGGACACATAATGTATCTCATGTTCATAAAGTAAATCTCTGAGAACAATTGCATTTCTTTCGCCAAGGGTATATATTTCATCTTCATCTTTAGTGCACGAACTTAAGATACCAGATAGTAATACAATAACCGGTATCAAAACTATTATCCTTTTCATAGCGTATGTTTTTTTATTGGTGAAAACATGTTAATCCATCTCGCATTTAAATTTGAATCTAATAATTTGATTTAAGAAATTCGTCACAGGTAAAAAATTGCTGAATCTCAAGTTGTAACTATATTTGGTTTCAGGTTGATCGTTAAATTTTATAAGTAATAGCCAGATACATACGCAACCTTATGCAAAAGTTTTTTATCTCTTCCGAAGCAGTAATAAAAATGATAATTACAATGAACATACTGTACCGGATAGTAATAATAATTTTGTTCTTTCCTGTTTTCTCTAGTTGCGAAAAAGATTCAGCCCCGGAATTACTTGGCACCTGGGGAAGTGTATCAAATAATTACCTGGTTATCCTGAATGAAAATTGTACGATCATCGATATTTATAATCAACCCTGGACAGGATCGGTTGTATTGAATGGCGAAATTCATGAGATTGATGATTTCTATTTCTCTGCCAGTAATGTATTTGGGAACTATATACTAAGCTCGGAATCGGCCGGAATTTTCATGCACCTTTTTGAAAATTCGATGATTATCGGGACAACCACTCACGAATATACCTATACCGGTGAGTATGAAATGAATCTGCCTTAAGCGCATATTTCCGCTGAAGGGACAGCTTACGATCTCTATACCAATCCGCTGGAATCGATAGACTTCTCCATCGAATTGCAGGCGCAGGAGTTTTCCATGCAAAAAGACAGGGAATATACGTGTTGCGATATTTTTTATTTTGAGAAAAGATCTTTCCGGGAGATAACTTTTCTGGATGAGGGGATGCTATCGGGCGCAATATTGGATATTGATATTGTATATTCAATTTCCGGCAACTGGACTGTTAAGAAAGGAGATCAGTTAAGCCTGGATTGGAGTTATGATGGCTTGATGCAGACCGGAAGTAAAAACTATGAATTCGCGGTTTCACATCCCGATACACTAAGACTTTTCGATGAATATACAACCGTCGAAGCGTTTGAAAATTATAATTTCATGATTCCGGAAGGAGTTGTTGAACAAGTAAGATACGTATCAGTTTTTGTTAAAAAATAGCAGGTTTATTAGTATTTAGCCCGGTATAAATCATCTACATTTAACTTGCTAATCATTCACGGATATCAAAACAATGAAGTACTTTACTGCCTTAAAATTCAGGGATATAATAAGCCTGGTATTGCTTATTGCAGCAAGCTTTGGCTGGATTATGATCGACCAGTTATTCCTGCCCGAAACCTACCAGCGTATGATAGCACTGATACTGGTACTCACACTACTTTTTTTTCTGCAGTTCCTGATCAACAGGCCAAAACATGTCTGGTCCTATGCCACTACCATTGCTCTCATTGCAGTTCTCTTTATTATATTGACAAGCCTGTTGATGCATGTGATCGTTCTTCATGATTTTTCAGTGAAAGGGCTTATAATTATAGCCATAACGGCTGTAGTTCCCTATTGTTCGGGTGGAATTTATCTCCTGACAAGAAGTCGAAGGTGAAAAAATTTTTATGATCTGCATCTTTTCGGATTGGGGTGTATGTGAATCAGGAAGAGTTGTGGTTACGTTATTGGCAGCGATCAGGTGTGTTCCGTTACGACAGGGTTTGCTACCGATTATCTTCTATGGTAATTTTTTTATTGATCAGATCCTCCAGGGTGACCGATTTAAAGAAATTAACGATAAGGTTATTTAGCTGGTCCCAAAATCCTATGGTCAGACACCCTTCATGGCGCTTACATTTGTAAGTATCTGAAAGGCATTCTATCAGGCATATTCCGGGTTCGAATGCTTTATGGATATCAAATAAGGTAATTTCCGAAGGTTTACGCGTAAGAATATAACCGCTTTTTTTACCTTTTACATTGCATATAAGTTGTGATGTTTTTAATGCATGAATGATATGATCGAGGTATTTGTTCGAGATTTCCTGATTTTTTGAAATATCTTTCTGATAGATCCCTGTCTCCAAATCATTCATGGCAATCTCGAGCATTGTTCTGATGCCGTATCGTGTTCTGGTGCTTATTTTCAAAGCAGTTCAGTTAATTGTTGGTTAAAAGTAAATGTAAAAATAAAACTAAAAAAACATTGATCTCATCCTGAACCCTGACCAGTCCGAATAATTTCCCCGGAATTTCCAGATCAAAGTCGGACAATCTGAGTTTCTGCTTCCCTACAAGGAAAATGTTCTCATAACAATTCACAACAGAACAATCAATTTTGTAATGATGGGTAATCCCGGCAATAGTAATTTTCATCTCCGGACATAATGAATAGGATTCTTTGTCCAGGCTAGCCAGTTGGTACTTTGGAATTTCTATTCTTATAGCAGGATATTCCGAAGCTCTCATAAGCAATAAGAAATCCTCATACAGAAGTGGACTATTCGTTACGAAATCCTTCACAGGTATTGTAAGCTCAACTAGATCATCATACTCAAAACCAGTGGCAGAAATGGGTTGAGGTAATTTACCAAAGTCGTATATAAAATTGAAATGATTGATGCTCGATTTCCCGCTGATCAGGATATAGCTATTACAGGATGATGAATCAGCAATAGCTATATCTGATTTTTGAGAAAATAAAACAGCAGGTATAGAAAGAGCGATAGTTAACACCACCGCTGCAAAATAAAGCCGATGGTTGACAATACGTTTTCGATTCTGTTTGAATTGCATTTGTGCTATATGCTGTTAATAAGCTTCAATTTACAGATTGTCCTGCTTCGAATATCACAGATACAGTTAGAATGAAACGGCGGCTTCAAGGACTACACCGTCGAAACCTGCATCGGGACCGTAACTTGCAACAAATTCAGAGTAGTTCTGGTCGATATATTCAAGCTTGAGCACAAGCGATTCCAGAATAAACCAGCCTGCTCCTATCTGCAAACGTGTAACTGATTGGTCAGCATCGTTCTGCACATAATTGTATCGTAATCCTCCGTAAAATTGCTCCCGTTTTCCGAATCGATACAAACCTTCGACAGCATACTGCGAAAATTCGACATCAGCTGCAGCAAGAGTAGTACCTTTCAGAAATTCATACGTCCCGAATAGTTCCAGGCCTTTAAATTTGCCAAACAAATTCACCATGAAGGAATTGTCTTTGTTCGTGAATCCGGGTCCCCAGTTGCCTGATGTTTGATTTTTGGTAATATCGACATCATTTGCACTGGTTGTTATTCTGTTCATAACAAGGTAGTACCTTGAACCTGCCCGGTCACCATTATACAATGAACCAAAGTGATGCTCAGCACAGTGGTATCCCGAAACTGTCAGACGGAGTCTTAAATCGTCAAGCAGTTCTTTGTCAAATCCCAATTTCCAATAGAATGCCAGTTCTTCCAGTGTATTGTATTCGGTATATTCTCCCGAAGTGGCATTAAAACCGGATAATGCTGGTTTTAAGCTACCGCTTGAGATGGCTCCCATAGCAAGAAATCCTTTGCTCCTGAACATAAGCTCTGCGGCAATGGCAGTAGTGAATGCATCCAGGATATAGTTGCCGACAAAAGAATTGGTGATTGCCTTGCCATTATCAGAACGCCTGTAATGTGCATCCCCATAGTCTATTTCCATGTCACCTACCTTCAGGGTCAGAAAGTCCATCACACTATCGACTCCTTTCGATTTGATAAAAGGCAGTTCATCAATTAGCAGGTAACCTCCTTTCACCCATGCTTCAGGATGATGCCGTGACGATAAATATGTTGTCATTTTCACCCGGATACCCTTTGCCAGATCAGCATTGACATTCAGATTGGCAGTTGGTAGATTAAAGCCTGAGCCCAACGGTATAAGGGTACTATCTGCATGATGGTTCAGAATCTGATATTGCATGGTAAAATCAGCTCCAAGATGTGCCTTGACTTTTTCAAATTCCCCGCCTGTGAGTTGGGACTCTTCGAATTGACCGGATGAATTGATCAGCATACACAAAACACCCATCAGCAATAAAAATGTTTTTTTCATATCATATTTTTTTAATTGTTAGTTTTCTTGGTCTTATGAGATAAATACACATCTTCAACGATCTGAAACTGAAGGTTAAAGGAAACGACTACTTTCTCACCGGTTTTTAATGTTCCCAGCAATGCCGTAGGTGGTTCGATATTATAATCGATCATATTAATTTCCTCTGAACCTTTGACAGAAATTTTATCTCCTCCATTATTACCAGAAAATTCGATACGGACTCTTTTCTTTACACCGGCCACAATGAGATCACCGGTGAGTATTCCTGAGAAAATTCCCTTTTGTGTGGACAGTTTTTCAACCGCTATCATGGTGAACATAATCTCTGGATGTTCTTCAGCCCGGAGTGCATTTAACGTTTTGGTCGTCATTATCGAATAATCACTCGTTATAGAGTTCGCCTGACAGGCAAAATTGACATAATCTATACCTGCGATTTTTTTATCCTGAAAATCAATAGCCAGATCTGCTTCGAACTTCCCAACTTTCTCCTCCCAATCGTGCAAATTCGATGTTCCTTTGATAGTAACAGAACTATTTGCCGGAAGCAGAGTGATAACTTGCTGAGAAATGCCAAAACCCGGAATATACAACAGTATTAAGGGTACTAAATAAATTTTTGTTATCGCATTTTTCATAATATCCTATATATCCTAGTTAATAAGTAGTGTAAAGATAAATATTTTGTTATTTCTATAACACAAATCGGAGAATTTTTTTTTGAGGTGCTCTTACAAACAGTTAACTTTATTTACGGATTTTACATTCTATTCTTCACAGAGAAAATATTTTAATGGTGAGAAATGAGTCTCTTTCTATGATACGTATTCCACTTCTTAATTTTGACACCCATTTCAATAATACATAGTTTATGTATTACTATTTTCTTGCACAGATTAAAATCAACGATAAGGAGATCTATTAGCAGTATCTGGATAAAGCCGGACATGTATTTTCGCGGTTCGACGGTGAATACCTTGCAGTTGATAATGAACCTAAGGTTCTCGAGGGCAAATGGGATCATACACGGACTGTTTTGATCCGTTTTAAAAGTAAAAAGGACTTCGAAAATTGGTATTATTCCGAGGAATACCAGAGAATACTCCAGCACCGCTTACAGGCTTCCGATTGCGATACCATCCTTGTTAAAGGAGCGGACTGAGCGTTTATGGAATGTGGCAGCTTATTACTGGTGTATAATATTAACATGAGTTTGGAATAAGAACTTGTGTAAATTTTTATTTTTTACAATTACAAAACACTGTTTTTATAATCGATAACCGGACAGAAAAACTTGTACTAAATTTCTGACGATTTATCAAAAATCCGGAATATTCATTAATAAACGCACTTTAATAATTTTATAGCAAGATTGAAAATGTAAATGGCTAACTTCATAAATGATATCATAAAAAAATTTCAAATGAACAATTTTATTCGGGGAATGAAAGGGCATCTGAAAAAGATGCTGGGTTGGCGAATTTCTGCCCGGATTGCTTTTGTTGTATTGGGCATTTCGTCAACCGTGTGGTTTCTGATCAGGGTGATACCGAAACCTGCGAGGGCAGGGTATCCATGTATGCGTTTGGCCGCTCCTGTGATGTCGGCTTTTGTCCTTTATCTGATTTCAATCTCTTCTTCTGTTCTAGCTTTACGAAAATTCAAACGACGGCTATTTAATGCCAACTATATGGCAGCCCTTGGATTTCTTATAATTGCTTCTCTCATAATATTTCTGTCAGGCTCGGTTAACAATATTCAATCGCATGCTGCACAGCTGGTCGATGGGAGTTATTTTACCCCCAACGATCCGATCGGTATTGCACGGGGAATTCACCCCGGCCGTGTAGTATGGGTTTGGAACAAGGATGCTACCGACCAGTCGTGCACTAACACTTCAGGCGACTACTGGTTCCAGAACACCAATACCCTGGAGGTAGATACCATGCTTGTAAGGGGAATCATGGAACTGACCGGTGAATCGTCTCCTGAAGCAGCCTGGGATGCTATTTTCCGCTATTTTAACAGCAACCATGGGCATGGCGATGTAGGTTATACCAGTGGGGAAAAGATCTATATCAAGCTCAATATCACCAATTCATGTTGTTCGGTAACAGGGACAACAAAAACAAGCGATTTTGAGCGCATGGATGCTACCCCTGAGTTATCGCTGGCAATACTGTATCAACTGATTGAAGTGGTTGGTGTGGATCAGTCGGATATTTATCTGGGCGATCCTTTCCGCACCTTCCATGACCTCTACTGGGATATGTGCCATTCCGTTTATCCCGATGTAAATTATTGCGATGAGAAAGGAATAAACGGGCGTCATCAAACCGTTGCCACCGATACCAACGTGATAAAATTCAGCGATGGGGTCAATGCTGTGAGAATCCCTCAGGAATATATGGATGCAACATATTTTATCAACATGCCCTGCCTGAAAACACATAATGAAGGTGCAATAACGCTAACAGCTAAAAATCACCAGGGTACTATTTTAGAGCAAGGTACAGACGTTACAGGACAATCGGCTTTTTTAATGCATCCCTCTTTACCAGCCAACAATCCCGGAATGGGAAAATACCGTCATCTGGTCGATTATATGGGGCATAACAAGCTGGGTGGGAATACACTCATCTTTATTGTTGATGGTATCTGGGCAGGTAAAAGCTGGGAAGGCTTTGTTGAAAAATGGCAGATGGAGCCTTTCAACGACGATTATCCCTCATCCCTGTTCCTGTCGCAGGATGAAGTCGCCATTCAGGCGGTTTGCTATGACTTTCTGCTGGAAGAATATAAGAATAAACCTGCCGGAGAAAAATACCCTTATATGGACGGGGCCGATGATTTTCTTTACCAGGCAGCCGATCCGTCGTATTGGCCCGCCGGAACTGAATATGATCCGGAGGGTGATGGCAGTGTGATCGGGAGTCTGGGTGTTTATGAGCACTGGAACAATGCCTCCGACAAGCAATATTCACGCAATCTCGAAACCGGCGATGGCATAGAACTGGTAATCGATACCCTGGGTATAACAGATATACCCGATGCACTTAATAACCCGCTAACGGAGAACAAGCTTTCGATAAGGAATTACCCCAATCCGGCAATCGATCAGGTATTCTTTGAATACACCCTCGAATCTCCTGGCCATGTATTGGCTGAAGTTTATTCGATCAAGGGTAGCAAATTGGCCAATTTACTCGACGAAGAACAATATACCGGAAGTCACCAGTTAACCTGGCATATTGAACAACTCCCGGCAGGAATATACCTTTTCAGGCTACAATTGAGATCTACTGATGGGATAAAGGTTGCTGCAAAAAAATTCCGGGTAGAATAAAAACAATCTATTGGTAAAATTGTAATAGCCATACAGAACATCGGTAGCTGTTGAATAACAAGTGAAATTCTTGAAAATTACGTACTCAAATTTTATAAATTCTGTTAAAGCTGCCCGGGATACAACATACTGTCATCAATTATTTCATAGATATTTGACAGGGGGAACTTAATTTTGTATCTTTCAACTGGTTAAAAGTAAGATATCGCACAGAAGGATAACTCTTGCAAGCGGATTCGGGATAAGGAAGTAAAGGAAAATACAGCGAAAATACCGATACAAGAGCGAATCGGATTAGCATCGAGAGTTTGCCTGAATTGTTCAAAGGAAATTTATATTCGATCTTAAAAATACTATGTC
>Ga0299912_10003436_pt1 | contig 12921 bp, 12 predicted proteins | sample RVTome_2_FD_207667 | JGI IMG/M metagenome (GOLD analysis project Ga0299912, IMG submission 207667) | Soil microbial communities from uranium-contaminated site in the Upper Colorado River Basin, Wyoming, United States - RVT95D214 (version 2) ...
GGCTGCCGGGAGGCTCGCGGCAGGCGGCGGCGAGTCGATGCGGGACAGCCTGGGCCGGGCCCGGGCCGCCCTCAAGACCGACGGCGAAGTCATCGACTGCGGCGCGGCGCTGCCGGCGCGCCTTCTGACCCACGCCTGGAGCCGGGTCCAGAAGCAGAAGGCCCGCAAATTCCAGGAACGCGTCAACCGGCTGATACTGAAACTTTCGAACATCCTCAGGGCCGACTTCGTGCATTCGGAGGCGGGACAGAAGGCGCAAAGCCTCAAGGCGGCTGTCGGGGGGACTTACGACGACGCGTTCGACTTCGAGGTGATGTCGCGTCTGCTGGCCAAGGTCTCGCAAAAAACCTCGCTGCCCGGGAACCGGCGCCGGCGGATCGAGTGGGCGCTCTCGGTGCTCAAGTCCCAGAGATTTTTCCCCGTGGTGAACGGACACAACGAAAGCGGCGCTGCCGGCAAGGCGCATTCCTTCGCTTTCGGCAACTGCGCCGACGTCCTTGCGGCCGTCCGCGAGCGGCAGTCCGAGATGACAGAGCTGGCCAAGGCGCTCGCGATTGCCGAGTTCGAGATCGACGGCCAGTACATCGAAGCCAAGCACGATCCGTTCTTCGAGGAATTTGGCGACAATGGGCTGGATCCGAAGGATGTGGCCCTGTTTCCGGACTACCTGGTGTGTCTGCGCGCCGACAACATGCAGGCGGCCGAGCATGCCAGTTTGATGGAGATTCTGTCCGCGGGCCTGCCGGTGAAGATCCTGGTGCAAAGCGATGACATTCTCGATGAGCAGCCGCACCTTGCCCTGGGCATGCGCAGCAAGCAACTCGCCAACATGGCGATGGGGCTCAACGAGGTCTATGTCCTGCAGGCGAGCGGCTCGCACCTGTTCCAGTTCCGCGACCGTATCCTCAAGGGACTGTCCTATGCCGGGCCGGCCCTGTTCAGCGTGTTTTCGGGCGCGACGCGGCCGGACGCCGACCTCCCGCCCTACCTGGTTGCGGCGGCCGCGATGGACTCGCGCGCTTTTCCGGCCTTCACCTTCGACCCGGCGGCGGGCCCGAACTGGGCGTCGCGCTTTTACCTCGAGGCCAATTCACAGGTGGATCTCGACTGGCCGGTTCAGAGCATCGCTTACGAAGACGAAGCGCACCAGAGGGTCTCGGAAAATCACGCGTTCACGATGATCGACTTCGCGGCCTGCGACCGCCGCTACGCCAGGCATTTTGCGCGGGTGCCGCGGGCGAAGTGGAACGGCGCCCTGGTCCCGGTCGGCGAGTTTCTGGCCCGCGAGCCGAAAGCGGAAGGCCTGCCCGACAACGTTCCCTGCCTGCTGATGGTCGGCCCCGACAACGTGCTGCAGAAGGTGATCGTCGACGACAGGCTGATCCGGGAGGCGCACCGCTGCCGCGAGGCGTGGCACAGCCTGCAGGAACTCGGCGGCATCCACAACTCGCACGCGGAGCGGCTGCTCGCGCGCGAGAGGAAGGCCTGGGAAGAACACGAACGCCGCGAGGCCGAACCAGGACCTGCGGCAAAAGCCCCGGCGGCGGCACCGGTTACACCCGCTGCGCCGGCTGCAACGGCTGCAGCATCGCCGCCGGCCGAGGCGGCGCCGGAACCGCCGTCCGACGAAGCCTATATCGAGACCCCGCGCTGCACGACTTGCGAGGAGTGCATGCATATCAACGACAAGATGTTTGTCTACGACGCCAACAAGCAGGCGTATATCGCCAACCGGGAAGCCGGAACCTACGCGCAGCTGGTGGAGGCGGCCGAAAGTTGCCAGGTATCCATCATTCATCCCGGCAAGCCGTGGAACCCCGGCGAGCCGGGCCTCGCCGAGTTGATCAAGCGCGCCGAACCATTCATGTGACCAGCAGCCTGCCGGATTGGGTCCCACTCTTAGTTCTTTTCATTTCAGGAATTTGTCGGGGCCAGGCCCGGCAAATTCCTAGGCAAGGCCTTTCTTTGCCTTTCGCGCTATGGGGAATCGCCGCCCTGTATACTGCGCATCTAGCCGCTCCCCCAGGCATTATAATATTGTTCAATAAAAACAATTGGGTATCGATCTCGCCCGAGAAAACGCCATGGCCACCGACCCAGACAGGGCAAAGCCGGATGCGAACACCATCGCGCAGGCCAACACGGATTCCTCCGATCTGATCCTGCGCGCGGTGGCGTTCGCCGCGCACAAGCACCGCGACCAGCGGCGCAAGAACAAGGAAGCCTCGCCCTACATCAACCATCCGATCCAGCTTGCCACCGTGCTGTGGGAAGAAGGCAGGGTGCAGGATGCGAAAGTCATCGCCGCGGCGCTGCTGCACGACACGCTGGAAGACACCGAGACCTCGTGGCAGGAACTGCGCGGGGAATTCGGCGAAGAGATCGCCGACATCGTGCTCGAAGTCACCGACACCCAGTGGATCAAGAAGGAATTGCGCAAGCGCCTGCAGGTGGCGCGCGCCCGGCACTCGAGCGGGAAGGCCAGGCTGGTGAAGCTCGCCGACAAGATCTGCAACCTGCGCGACATCGGCGCCCACCCGCCCCACGGCTGGTCGCTGGAAAGGAAGCAGCAGTACTTCGACTGGGCCAAGGAAGTGGTCGACCGGCTGCGCGGCACCCATGCCGGGCTGGAACAGAAGTTCGACGAGGTCTATGCGCTGAAGCCTGAATAAAGGCGCGCACCACTCCCGCCCTTTCGGGACGACCCCTCCTCAACGAGGCGGGGAGCTTGTTCCTCCTGCAATTTCCCTCCTGGCTGAGAAGGGGTGGCACGTCAGTGCCGGGGTGGCCTTCCCCTCCCGGCTAAGAGGCGTGGCTGCGCAGCAGACGGGGTGGTTTTTTCGCAGCCGCCGGTTTCAGCAGACCAAAGAACCTTATAATTCTCCGGTGGCTTCAGGGTGTAGACCGGCCGTAACGGTTTCGCCACCGGCCCTATGGAGCTTTACTTAACTCGGCGACAACAGTTCGTCGTCCCCGCGCAGGCGGGGACCCAGGATGTTATTAGAGTAGCCCCCATCCCAGGCCCCCGCGCGTGCTGCGCAGGCTCTCCCCCCGCAAGCGGGGGAAGGGGATACCCGAATGACGAAAGTGTGGGAATTTGTGTCGCGCAGTTAAGGAAAGCTCAATAATATGAGATTCCGATTCGGATAAAGGCAGATGAAGGTTCCCATGAAAAGATTCGCATTATTGGTTTTCTGCGCCCTGGCGTTGCTCGCGAATTCCGTCTGGGCGCAGGAGATCAAGATCGGCTATATCAACACCTTCCGCATCGAAAACGAATCAGCCCCGGCCCTGCGGGCAGTCGAGGGGCTGAGGAAAGAGTTCGAGCCGCGCCAGAAAAAATTGGAGGAACTGCAGGACCAGATTGCAGCGGCCCGGGAGCAGCTCGAAAAAACGGGCGCTGAAATGCCGCTTGCCGAGCGGCAGGGGCGGGAGCGTTCGCTGCTGGCCATGATGAGACAGTTCGACCAGATGCGCCTTGGCCTCACGGAGGATCTTGAACTGCGCAAAAACCAGGAACGCGTCAGGATCGCCGAGGAAGCCAATATCGTGATCAAGGCCATCGCCGAGGCGGGCAAGTTCGACCTGATCCTGCAGGAGGTGGCCTACAGCAGTCCCGGGATCGACATCACCGAACAGGTGCTCAAGGAAATGGCGAAGCGGGGCGGGGCGCCGCCGGACAGGTAACCCCCGGCAATCTTTTTCCGGCAGGGTTTCGCTGCGCGCTCTCCCGACATTTGATCCAGGTCAAAAGCGCCGCCGACCGGAGGAGTATGTTTATTTTGCAGCAGGATAGCGCCGGATTTTCCCGACGACCCGTTCCTGCAACCGCCCGGAGCGCACGGCCTGGCACGGCGTCCTGGGACCAAAGCCTTTTACGGGAAGCGAAACCATGACCATCAGACTGCCCATCGACATCGCCTCGCGCGTCAGCCCCGAGCTGTCGACGATCATCGAAGCGTTCGTCAACGATCCGGACCGCGAGGAGCCTCCTACCCTGGACGAGGTGCGGGCCGCGATCGACGAAGACAACGCCGGCGTGGCCGAGCTGGAGGCGCTGCACCCGCAGGAAAGGACATCGGCGCTCGCCGAACTCGACGACCTCATCGAGGAATTCGGCGGCGAAATGCTGGCCGCCGATTTCGTCGTCAGCAAGGCCAGCGAGGGCCTGTCGCGGATCATCGAGACCACGATGAACGACGCGAGCCTGCGCCGCCGGCCGACGCTGGGCATGGTGCGCGAAGCGATGGCAAACGGCCTCACGGCGCAGCTGGTGGGCGACGGCACCCTCGACCCTGACGAGGACGGCACGCTGCTCGGTGAAATCGACGGCCTGATCAACCACTTCGGTGCCGACGCATTGGCGGAAGATTTCGTGCGCTTCGAGTAGCGCGCCGCCGGCATGACGGTGCAGGCTGGGTTGGGCTGTGCTCCATCGGGCCTGCGAGCTCATCATTCACAGGGAGAATGTCGCCATGAAACTCGCGTTCGTCGTCCACAACGAATATTTCACCGCGCAGGTGATGAAACTCCTGCAGGACGCCGGCATCGACTATTACACGCGCTGGGAGCACGCGACAGGCAAGGGCCACGGCACCGAGCCGCACCTCGGAGCAGGCAGCCGCGGCAGCACCAACGCCGTGATGATGATCGGCTTCAGCGAAGACGCGCCGCTCGAGAAACTCATCGCGGCCATCGCCGCGGCCAACGCCGTCATCAAGCGCTCCGACGACAAGATCCGCCTGTTCCAGGTGCCGCTCGAGAAAATAGTCTAATATCCAAAAAAAACAACATCTTGCGCTGCTGTTGCGAGGCACGGATGGCACGTGCTCGTCAACGTTTCTTCCGCCAGAACGTTAAATCGAGTGGCCCGCGCATAGCCGGCCGTATCTCCATCCTCCCCCCAACTCTCTTAGTCAGGAGCGAAAATGAACAAATTAATCGCAGCTCTCGTTGTCGTCATGTTTGGTTTGGGTTCGGCTTCGGTTTTCGCCGCTGACGCCGCGAAAAAAGATGAAGCGAAAAAAGAAGCAAAGGCGGCCGTAGCAGGTGATGCGAAGGCGGAAAAAGCCAAAGCAGCCGCTGAAGCGAAGGAAGCCAAGGCGAAAGCCGCCGCCGAAGCAAAAGCAGCCAAAGCGAAAGCCGCTGCCGAAGCGAAGGAAGCGAAAGCGAAAGCCGCCGCCGAAGCGAAGGCAGCAAAAGCCAAAGCCAAAGCCGAAGCGAAGGAAGCCAAAGCGAAGGCCGCTGCCGAAGCGAAGGCAGCAAAAGCGAAAGCCGCGGCTGATGCCAAGGAAGCAAAAGCGGCGAAGGCGAAGGAAGCCGGCGCAGCGAAGAAAGAAAAGGCCAAAGCGAAAGCCGAAGTGAAGAAAGACGAGACGAAAAAGTAATCTCCGCTTTCATTCGGGAAAGGCAGGGTTTTTACCCTGCCTTTTTTATTTGGGACGGTCTTGCCGCGTTTTTCGATTTCCCCCGGCCGGGCCCCGTCGCGCTTGTATCGGGATAGAATGGATATCGAACCGGCAAAACCGCAAGGAGATCCAGATGGCGGACGATCAGCATGAAGTCACGGTAACGGACATCAAGATTCCTTTTTGGTCGATGGTGGTATTGATGGTGAAATGGGCGCTCGCCGCCATTCCCGCGATCATCATCCTGATCATCATCGGGACCCTCCTCTCGATTGCGCTGCACGCGCTGTTCGGCGGGGCGGTGGGCTGGCAGTGGGGCTGGGGCCCGGGGCGGATGATGTAGTCGTTCCCGCGAAGGCGGATACCGCCGCACGCTGCTCGACCACGTCAACAACCTCGGCTGGACCGCGCTCATCGCTTCACCCTTCACCCTTCACCCTTCACCGCTCACCCATTACCAAATAGAATGAAGGCATAATAAACAACCGGCCCCCCTTATCACCCTGCCTGTTTACTCACATGACCGAGAATCTCCAGCAATTGCGTATCGGCATCCCCAAGGGCAGCCTGCAGGAGACGACCCAGAAGCTTTTCGTCCGCGCCGGCTACGACCTGCGCATCTCCGGCCGTTCCTACTACCCCGGCATCGACGACCCGGAGATCCAGTGCATCCTGATCCGGCCGCAGGAGATGGCGCGCTACGTCGGCCAGGGCATACTCGATTGCGCCATCACCGGCCTGGACTGGATTCAGGAAAACGATTTCGACGTGGCGGAACTGGCCGACCTGCGGGCGCCCTGGCCGAACTATGGCGTCGTGCGCTGGGTGCTGGCATCGAAGGAAGACTCGCCGTTCCACACGGTGAAGCACCTCGAGGGCCGCCGCATCGCCACCGAAGCGGTGGGCATGACCCGGCGTTTCCTCGCGCAGCACGGCGTGACGGCGAGCGTCGAGTTCTCGTGGGGCGCGACCGAGGTCAAGCCGCCGATCCTGGCGGATGCGATCGTGGACGTGTCCGAGACGGGCTCGTCGCTGCGGGCCAACGATCTTCGGATCATGGACGTGGTGCTGGAGAGCACGCCGCGCTTCATCGCCCATCGCCAATCCCTGGAAGACCAGTGGAAGCGCGCCAAGATCGACCGCCTGCTGATGCTGCTCAAGGGGGCGATCGCCGCCGCATCGCGCATCCTGCTGTCGATGAATGTGCCGCGCGGGAAAGTCGATGCCGTGCTGCAGATATTGCCGGCGCTGGCCACCCCGACGATCTCCACGCTGGCCGATCCGGCGTGGGTGGACCTGAGCACCGTCGTCGACGAAAAGGCGGTGCGGGAGCTGATCCCGCGCCTCTACGATGCGGGTGCGCGCGGCATCATCGAGTTGCCGATCAACAAGATCGTCGAGTGACCTGAGGGATGAGGGCGGAGGGATGAGGGATGAGGGATGAGGGCGGAGGGATGAGGGATGAGGATCCCCCGGTCACCGATCATTAGTCACAGCAATTGGACGACTACCCGGCGGTCCTCATAGGTTCAGGAAATCAACGTAGCAGCTAGGGGAGGCATCAACGTAGCAAATTATCCTAAAGTCTTTCTCCTCATCCCTCATCCCTCCGCCTTCATCCTTCGGACCCTCCCTCCGCCCTCATCCCTTAGTTAAACTTCAGCCCCGCCGCCTTGACGATGGCGAGGTTGTTTGCGACTTCCTTCCTGATCATTGCGTCAAATTCGGCAGGGGAGAGCGGCATCGGTTCTATCCCCTGCGGCTTGAACTTCTCCATCACGGCCGGCAGGCGCAGCACCTTTTGCATTTCCGCATGCAGCCGGTCGACGATGGCGCGCGGCGTCTTCGCGGGCACCAGCATGCCGTTCCAGAAGGTGTAGTCGCTGTCGGGATAGCCGGCCTCGATCGTGGTCGGCACATCCGGCAGCGCGGTCGATCTCTTGAGCGTGCTCACCGCGAGCGGAATGAGCTGGCCCGAGCGTATGAGCTGGAGGCCGGACGAAATGCCGATGCTCATGAAATCGACCCGGCCGGTCATGACTTCGGTCAGGGCCTCGGGGCCGCCGCGGAACGGCACATGGACCGCTTTGAATCCGGCGGCCAACTGCAGCCGCTCGGCGGCCCAGTGCGTGGCGCTGCCGATGCCCGCCGACGCAAAGGTCATGGAGCTCTTCTTCGCGGCATCGACCAGTTGCTGGATCGTCTTGATCCCTTTCGCGGGCGCGATCACCGTCACATTGGGCACGGTGCCGAAGATGGCGACCCCGGAAAAATCGCGGCTCGTATTGTAGGGCGCGTGCGGATAGGCCGCCGGCGCCGCGGAATGCGCGGCGGCGTGGATCAGGATCGTGTAGCCGTCGGGTTCCGCCCTGGCGACCAGGGCCGAACCGATCGTCCCGCCGGCGCCGCCGCGGTTCTCGACCACGATATTCTGGCCGAGCGCAATCGAGAGCGGCTCGAGCACGATGCGCCCGATGATGTCGATGGTCGAGCCGGGACTGAACGGGACGATGGCCCGGATCGGCCGGGCCGGCCACTTCTGCGCAAAAGCCAGGCGCGGCAGTACCGGCGTTGCAAGCGCGGCTCCGGACCATTGCAGGAATCTGCGGCGTGTCGCCATGGCTGTTCCCCCTTTATGATTGTTGGTGACTATGCGGATTATAGTCCCGATTCGTTGCGAAACAGCCCTTGGGGCACAGCTCCTCACTCCTCACTCCTCACGCTTTTCCTGCTTACCGCTGACGGCTCTTCGGCCCTCCTCCCTCATTAAATGAAATGTATCCTTTAGGGCCCTCATCCCTCATCCCTCATCCCTCATCCCTCATCCCTCATCCCTCATCCCTCCTCCCTCAAGAAACACGGCATAATGAGGCAACGGTGCGGAGATCGATGCGCTGCAGATCATCGGGCTTCGTGCAATCGAGACAGGGATGCGGCAGACAGAGAGGTTTGCATGGCGGTGATGCTGGGCTTCGAAACGCTCCGCGGCGCGCTCGGAATGCGCGATGCCATCGATCTGCTGGAGCAGGCGTCGTCCCGCGAGGCAGCGGGCGGGACGTTCATTTCGCCGAAGTTCAACACCGATTTCGATGTCGGGGCTATGCGCATTCTGGTCGCGGCCGATCTGCAGGCCGGATATTGCGCGATGAAGGCGTACCACAATATCCAGGGCGCAGGGGTGCGTTATGTCGTTTTGCTTTATCGCCTCGAGGACGGCGAGCTGCTCGCGCTCCTCGACGGGCAGATCATCACCGATCTGCGCACCGGGGCGGCGAGCGGCGTGATCGCGCGAAGAGTGCAGGTGCCGGGTTCGGTCTCGGTCGGGGTGATCGGTTCCGGCAACCAGGCCCGCACGCAGCTCGAGAGCCTGGCCTCGGTGTATCGCGTGGCTTCTGCCGCGGTGTACAGCCCGACCGCCGCAAATCGCGAGAACTTCGCGCGCGAAATGTCGGCGAAGCTCGGCGTTCCGGTCGAAGCCGTCGATACGCCGGAGGCCGCGGCGCGCGGCCATGCGGTGGTGGCGGCCGCGAGCAGCGCCAGGGGCAAAGAACCTGTATTGCGCGGCGAATGGCTGGCCCAATGCCGTCTGCTGTGCGCCGTGGGCAACACACGGCCGCAGTTCGCGGAGGCGGATGTCCAATGCTTTCGCGATGCGGCCCTCGTCGTGGTGGACTCGCCGCACGCGATCGAGGAAGCGGGCGACCTGCGCCGCGCGGTGGAAAGCGGGGCCCTGCCCGAGGCGAAGCGGGCGACGCTCGCGCAAATCGTTACCGGCGCGGTCGCCGTGCCGCCGCAGGGGCTCATCGCGTTCAAGTCGGTCGGCACGGCTTTGCAGGACCTCGCGCTGGCGGTGCGCTACTACGAACTGCTGGGCACGCGCGCGGGACTGCCTGCCGCGCCGGACCTGGCGGTCCTGAGGGCGCCGGTACGGGAGGGCGGCGCGCCGCAGACCTGACGGCATGCCATATGCATGCATGATTATCAGCCCCGGCATTAAGAGTGATTCCATACGCCGCGGGCTATCCGGCAGGCGGTGCTCCCGATAAAATGTGCTGAACGCTTGCTGAAACCGCATCCTGACTGCGCGACAAGAACAAGAACTCGGCACGGGCGCGGCGGGACATATCACCCGTGGAGGAGCAGAGATGGCACTCAACGATAATGCGCGCGGCCCGATTCGGGTTGCGGTGTGCGTCGCGGCGCTGCTTTCCCTGATCGCCGCCGAGGCGTGGGGCCAGGCGGCGTGGCGCCCGGAGAAAGCGGTGGAAATCATCGTGCCCACGGGCGCCGGCGGCACCAACGACCAGATGGCGCGCCTGATCCAGAAGACGTTGCAGGAGCAGAAGCTGATCAGCGTGCCGGCGGTGACCGTAAACAAGGCGGGCGGCAATCAGAGCCTGGCGGTGGTCTACCTCAACCAGCATCCGGCCGATCCGCATTATCTGCTGTATTCGACCGCCACCATTTTTACCAACCAGATTGCGGGCCTGACGCCGCAGCACTACAGCGAGCTTTCCCCGCTCGCGCTGCTGCTGGTCGACTACACGGTGATTACCGTGAAGATGGATTCGCCCATCAAAGGCATGCGGGACCTGGCCGACCGCCTGAAAACGGACCCGGAATCGATCGCCTTCGGCCTGGTCAGCCATGGCGGCCCCAATCACCTGGCCCTCGCGCAGGCCGTGAAGTCCGCGGGGGTCGATCCCAGGAAACTCAAGCTGGTCGTGTTCAAGACCAACGCGCAATCCATGACCACGCTGATGGGAGGCCACATCCAGGCCGTGGTATCGTCCGTGAGCGCGGCCATGCCGCAGGCGGAGGCCGGCAACACGCGGATACTCGCCATCGCGGCGCCGAAGCGGCAGGCCGGCAAGCTCGCGAACCTGCCCACGATGCGCGAGCAGGGAATTAACGCGACGGGGATATCCAACTGGCGCGGCGTATTCGGCGCGAAAGGGCTGACCGCGGCGCAGGCCGCGGCCTGGTCGGAGATGCTGGGCAAGGTGGTCCTCACCGACGACTGGAAGAACCAGCTCGAGGCGAACAACGTGGCCTCGAACTTTCTGGCCGGCAGGGAATTCGCCAAATGGCTGGCGGCCGAGTATGAAGATACCAGGGCCGTGATGAGCGACCTGGGACTTGCTAAATAGTTTGAATCAAGGCAGTTGAAAGGAACAGGAAAATGCCGATCACTCTTAAAGGCGTAATGCAGGCGCCTGTCACGCCGCTCAAGGACGACTTCAGCTTCGACGGTGAGGGCTTTGCCCGGATGGTGGATTTCCACGTCCGCCACGGCGCCCCCGCCATCGCGTGGCCCCATCACAAGGCGGAGTCGCTCAATCTCACGATCGCCGAAAGGAAACTGGGCGCCGAGATCGCGGTAAAGACCGTCGCCGGGCGGGTGCCGGTCTCGATTTTCGCCGGCACGCTGTCCGAGGAGGATTCGCTGGACATCGCGCGGCATGCCCAGAAAATCGGGGCGGACATGATCCTGGCGATCTCGCCGTACTGCCGCAGGCCGTCGCCGGACGAAATCTATGATTCCGTCGTGCGCATAGGCACCCATACCGATTTGCCTATCCTCACTTACAACTCGCCCTGGCGCAACGGGGAGGGCGTGGAATTCACCGGCGAGCTGACGCAGCGCCTCATCGAGCGGCTGCCCAACTACATCGGGATGAAGGACGCGAGCTTCCACAGCGCAAAGTATCTCGAGATCTCGCGCGTCGCGCTCAAGCTTCGGCCCGGCTTCGCGATCATCATGGGTGTCGAGCATCTGCTGGCATCGTATCCGCTGGGCGCCTGCGGATCGTTCTCGTCCTCGGGCGCGATCGCGCCGAACCTCTGCAACAAGTTCTACGCGTCGCTGGTCGCCCATGACTGGGAGACGGCGCGCGAGTGCCAGTTCAAGATCTCGCGGCTGTGGCGCCTGTTCAAGGAACAGTATCCCTCGTCGCTCAAAGGCGCGATGATCATGATGGGCCGCCCGGTCGGGCCCACGCGCTCGCCGCTGCCCACCGCCACCAAGGAACGCATCGAGTTTCTGCGCGCGCAGCTCGAGGAACTCGGCATTCTGCAGACCGAGCCCCACGGCTGGTAATTTCTCCCACGACAGGATCAGAAAAGAATATGGCCACGTTCAAACCCGGTCTGGTGCACACCCCGGTCACCCCGTTCAAGCGGGACCAAAGCATCGATTTCGACACTTACGCCAAAATCATCGAATTTCATCTGCGCCACGGCGCGGACGCGCTGGCGCTGCCGATGCCGGAAGGCGAGGATCTCAGCCTGACCGATGGCGAGCAGAGACAGCTTCTCGAGTTCGCGATCGGGCGGGTCAAGGGGCGCGTGCCGGTCATCGCCCACGTGAGCGACGCGGGCACCAGCATCGCGGTGGAGCGCGCGCTTCATGCCGAAAAGGCGGGCGCCGCGGCCATCGTGTCCCATCCGCCGTACTTCTGGCATCCGAAGCCCGCGATGGTCGTCGAGCACCTGGTGCGGATCGGCTCGGCGGTGCGGCTGCCGTTTTTCATCGTCAATCCGCCGGTCGAGACGGTCGGAACCACGCTCACCACCGAGATCGTGCTGCAGGTGACCGAGCGTCTGCCCAATCTCGCGGGCGTCGTCGACGCCAGTCTCGACTTCGTCTTCATGGAAGAGGTCATTTCGAACGGGCGGCGGCTGCGTCCCGATTTTCAGCTGGTGGCGGGCGCCGACTTCATCGTGCCGACCGGCGCGCTTGGCGGCTCCGGCGTGTTTTCACCGCTGTCCGGCATCGCGCCGAAACTCGTGCGCGCGCTGTATGAGTTCTGCAGCAAGGAGCAGTACGTCGAGGCGCGCGAGATGCAGGAGCAGATCGGGGCGCTGCATCACGCCGTGAAGTCGGCGGGGGAGTCCGGCCTGAAGGACGGGCTGGCCGGCATCAAGGCCGTCCTGGGCGCGATGGGGCGCGAATGCGGCGTGCCGCGCCCGCCGGTGCGGCCGCTGGGCGAGGTCGAGCGCGGCAAGCTCATGGAGGCGCTTTCCGCCATGGCGTTCCTGCGCGCCGAACCCCGGGGCTGGTGAGCGGCGCGCATCATGGCCGAGCCGGCGAGCGCAGGCCTCAGCCCGGAGACCGTTCTTGCCGCGATAAAGCAGAACGGGGTGACGCACGTCGTCTGGCTGCCCGACAGCGAGACCAACTGGCTCTACCTCCTGATGAAGGCGGAACCGTCGCTCCATCTCGTCCCCGTCACCAACGAAGCGCTCGCGTTTTCCGCCGCCGCCGGATTGTCATTCGGCGGCAAGGTGCCGCTCATCCTCATCCAGAACACCGGAATGATGGACTCCGGCAATTCGTTGCGGGGTTGGGCCATCGATCTCGGCATCCCGGTATTGCTCATGATCGGCTACCGGGGCTGGACCCGGCACGGCGTCACCCGGGACACCGCGGCAATCTACACCGAGCGCTTTCTCAATGCGTTCGGCATCCACTATTACCTGGTGGAGAGCAATGCCGACGCCGCAAGAATTT
>Ga0299912_10003437_pt1 | contig 12921 bp, 10 predicted proteins | sample RVTome_2_FD_207667 | JGI IMG/M metagenome (GOLD analysis project Ga0299912, IMG submission 207667) | Soil microbial communities from uranium-contaminated site in the Upper Colorado River Basin, Wyoming, United States - RVT95D214 (version 2) ...
ATAGTCGCGACCCTCATAGCTCTGCGGGTCCAGGGTGGCCTGGGTGACGCCCTCCACCGAACCGTGGCTGTCCTTGTTGCGGTTGGACGCCTCGAAGCCGAAGGTGAGATCGCTGCTCTCATCCAGGTACCACTGCACCTTGCCGTCGGCATATTCGGCCAGGTAGTCCGACTGATACCAGTAACCATCGCTTTCCCGACGCGACACCTGCAGATGGGCGTTCATCCCGTCGTCCGCATAACCCGCCCGGGCCAGGTACTTGTGGTAGTCGAAGCTGCCGACCTCGGCCTCGACTTTGTAGCCCGCCAGCTTGGCCCCGCGCTTGGTGGTGATGATCACCGCGCCGGACAGGGCGTCGTCGCCGAACAGATAGGACGCACCGCCCTTGATCACCTTGATGGATTCGATGTTGTCCAGGTCGATATTCACCGCACCGGTACGCTCGAACACCGGGACACCGTCGATCACCACGGCCACACCGGGTTTCTCGCCCATATAGCGCTGATTCTCCACGCCGCGGATATGAATCTTCAGGTTTCCGCCGCTGGTGAACTCAGAGGTGATGCCGGGCACCGCCTGTAACACCTGCTGAAGATTCTCCACATGCGACTGGTCGACCTTCTCGCCCGAAATGGTGCTGACGTTGGAAGGTTCGCCGCGCTTGCTCTCGAAGCGATCGTCGATAGTCGTCGACTCGACCTGTATGACACCCAGACTCTCCGCCAACGCCCCGCCAGTCCAGGCCACGCCACCCAACAACGAGCAGCCAAGCACGGCTGCACTGCGCAAATGATGCATTTCTTCACCCCGTAGTTTGTTGTTATCACTATCTCCGGTCATGCATCCGAAACGAATGCGAATCCGGAATCTGCTTGTACGCGATCACTCTTACGGTCATCGCCAGGCCCGGCATTGATCGCGATCAAGCCACTAATGCCTGCAACAGACAGACGTTCGGAATAGCAGATTCCATGCCGACACATAAACCGTTGATACAACTCACCATGACGAGGCGCGACATGCGGGGGTGTGAGCCAACCGACATAGAAGTGCGTTATATGCCGCAGAAATATTTATTTTGTGCGACAGACACGGATGCGATTTTTACGCAGCCGTCAGTTGTCACCGGACTGCGGCATTTCCCATATCGACCGAGTGTTTTGCCACGCACCGCCGCAAATCACCCGGCCACCCAGCCTGCAAGTTCAATGGCTTACATGATGGCACGCATCATGCTCACCTTCTGCGCCGTGCCTGCATTCGACAACAACAACACCAAGCCCATTGATCATGATCAACGACGACATCGCATCATCAGCGACACGCTCCTCCCCACCAAGGCTGCTCATCGGCCTCCCACACCTCACAGAGGCATGCACATGAAGCTGATATCGAACCTGCTTGCGGCGTTCATCCTGTGCGCAGCCCCTCCGGCATTTTCCGCCTCACACCTGTGGTGGTCGGAAACCATGCCGCATCCGGAACACGGCACCGCACGCCATTCGCACGGCGGTCCCGTGGAGATTCGGCGCGGCGTCTACCACAAAAACCTGTGGCTGCGCTCCGGCGACGGCCCGGCCGACTCCGTGCATGTCACCTCCTTCAACCGCGCCACACCCACGCTGGTCTCGGTCACCGGGGAAACAAAGGAAGTTCCGGGCGGCAACCTGCACGGCACCTACGGCGTGAACTTCGCCATGCCGGACGAGGGCTTTTACAATCTGTACCTCGTCGCGGAAACGGTGACCGACGGCACCCGGCAGGTCGACATCGCCAAGTCGGAGGTGCTCAAGCACAGCTGCCGCGAAGGCCATGATCATGTCAAAGGCCTCATGGCGCCGCGCCACCTGGATACCATGCCGCTGGAACTGGTGCGCGAGCGCATGGAAGCGGAGAGCTTTCACACCACCATCGGCTTCGGGGATACGGTAACCTTCCTGGTACTGCACTTCGGCAAGCCCGTGGCCGGCGCCGAAGTCACCCTGAATACCGCGCGTGGCTGGCGCAACACCGTACGCACCGATGCGGATGGCCGCGCCAGTTTCATGATGATTCGCGACTACTATCCGCCCTGGCACGAGTTCGAGCGCCGCTATCGCCAGGACTACCTGGTTACCGCCGCCTATGAGGTGGAAGGACACGGCGAGTCAGGCGGCACGCCCTACCAGGCCACCCGCTACCTGAGCAGCCTCAACGGCAGCTACTACCCGTCGACGCGCGACTACCGCTCCTATGCCTACGGCCTGCTGCTGGGCGTGTTCGCCCTGACCGTGACCGCCGTCAGCGTCTATCTCTATCGCCGCCGCCGCCAGCGCCGCTTCCACGAGGTACGCTTTGATGAAAAGAATTAGGGACGCCATCAACGGCGTCGACCTGCGGCGCTTCCGCTTCTGGCTGCAACTGTTCTTTTTCGTGCTGCTGGTGTACGGCGGCTATCTGGCGGTCAATCTCGGCCAGTACCTGCCAACGTTTTCCTGCGGCTTCAACGATGCGGGCCGCGGCGGCATCTGCTATCTGCTGCCGCTGCAACACCAGCTTGCCATGTCCTGGGGCACGCTGTTCGGCTGGGCCGGGCTGATGGTGGTGCAGGGCTTCCTGTTTTTTGCCCTGTGGTTTTTTGTGCTGAACAAGGGCTGGTGCGGCTATGTCTGTCCGCTGGGAACCATCCAGGACTGGATCACCGCGCTGCGCCAGCGCCTCGGCATACGCTACTCGCGTTATACCGAGGGTCAGTTTCGCCGCCTTTCCGTAATCAAGTATCTGCTGCTGGCGCTGATGATCCTGATACCCCTCGGCATCGGCGGTGCGCTGCTGCCCCACGACATGGGCACGCCGTTCTGCGACATCTGCCCCGGCCGCATGATCATCCCCATGTTCACCGGTGATTTCTCCCAGCTGACCATCGACTTCTCCACCAAGACCACCATGGTGATGACGGCGCTGGGCCTGCTGGTCACCGGCCTGTTCCTGGGCGGTGCATTCTTCAAGAAGCGCTTTTTCTGTTTCTTCTGCCCCATGAGCGCCCTGCACTACCTGCTGTCCAAGCCGGCGCTGCTGCGCCTGAAGAAGGACGGTGCCAAGTGCACCCGCTGCGGCGACTGCTACCGGGTATGCGACATGGAAATCCGCGAAATCGCCGACGAGGTCAAGGACCCGCGCATCATGCAGGACGACTGCATCATGTGCCTGAAGTGCGTGGCAACCTGTCCGGAACCGGGCGCGCTCAAGGCCACCTTCGCCGGCATCACCCTGTTCGAATCCACCGAGCAGGGCTTCATCAAGCGCATGAACCAAGGACACAACGATGAACAGCACCCCCACTGACGCCACGGCCCCCGCCTACAACCGCAGCCGCCAGGCGCGGGAGGCCGAGACCCTGCTCGATCGCATCGAGGATGACTTTCCCGACAATCCCCAGGCGATGCAGTATTTCTATCAGCTGTTCCGCAACGTCTATTGCCACGGCGAACCGGTCAGGCACCAGGGCACGCTGGTCGGCACCACCTGCATTCATGCGCCGGAAGAACTGATCTACGCCTTCGGCGCCACACCGGTACGGCTGTGCAACGGCTCCTATCACTACGACCAGATCGGCGCCGATTTCATGCCGGCCAAGTCCTGCCCGCTGGTCAAGGCCACCCTGGGCTCGCTGCACGCCAAGGCCGCGGTACCCGACACCAACTCGCTGGAACTGATCGTCAACCCTACCACCTGCGACCAGAAGACCAAGGCCAGCGCGATGATGGAGGCCATGGGCTACAAGGTGCACGATCTGGAACTGCCCCCGGCCAAGGAAAGCGAGGAGGCGCGGCTGTACTGGCAGCGCTCGGTGCGCACCCTGGCCCTGCGGCTGCGCGAACTGACCGGGCGCAAGCTGACCCGCAGCAATCTCAAGCAGGCCATGGCACGAACCGCGCGCGCGCAGACCGCCTTCCGCACGCTGCATCAGTTGCGCAAGAGTGCCCCGGCGCTGTTCCTGGGCAAGGATGCCTTTCTGGTGACCAACGCCTATTTCTTCGACGACCTCGACCGCTGGACCGCGGCGGTGGAGCAGCTCAATGCCGAACTGCAACTGCGGCAGGCGGAAAGTTTCCAGGCGGCGCAGAAGCGCGCGCCGCGCATCCTGTTCACCGGCTCGCCGCCCATCTTCCCCAATCTTAAGCTGCCGCTGCTCATTGAGGAGGCCGGCGGCGTGGTAGTGGCCGACGAGACCTGTTCCGCCAACCGCATGCTGTACGACATGACGGCGGTGGACGAATGGCTGCTCAACGACATGGTGGACGGCCTCGCCGATCGCTATCTCAAGCCCTGCACCTGCCCCATCTTCACCCGCAACGACGATCGCCAGCGCCGCCTGCTGCAACTGGCGGCGGATTTCAACGTGGACGGCGTGGTGTACCAGGCCTTTGCCGGCTGCCAGGTCTATGAAATGGAATACCGCAGCATCGCCGACGTACTCGCCGCGCAGGGCATCCCCATGCTGTACGTGGAAACGGACTACAGCCCCGACGACATGGGCCAGCTGTCCACCCGCATCGAGGCCTTTCTCGAATCGCTCAAGACCCGCAAGAGGAACAAGCAATGAGTTATTTCGCCGGCATCGACATCGGCTCCACCGCCATCAAGGCCGCCGTGGTCGACGAGGACGGCAAACTGGTAGGCACGCACATCGCCCCCACCGGCAGTTCGTTCCACAAAAATGCCATGGAAACCTTCGAGGCGCTGCTGGCCCGGCACGGCATCGCCCGTGAGGCGGTGAAGTTCATTACCGCCACCGGCTACGGCCGCAAGCTGTTCAAGGAGGCGGACGACTCCATCAGCGAGATCACCGCCAATGCCATCGGCGCCTGCGAGGCAGGACGCGCCTTCGGCGGCGTGCGCACAATCATCAACATCGGCGGCCAGGACTCCAAGGCGATCCAAATCGACGCCAACGGCAATGTCAGCAACTTTGCCATGAACGACAAGTGCGCCGCCGGCACCGGCCGCTTCCTCGACGTGGCGGCGCGCAACCTGGAGATCGATCTGGAGGAGCTGGGCGACTACCACTTCGGCGGCAGCGGCGCACCGCTCACCATCAACAGCACCTGCGCGGTGTTCGCCGAGTCGGAGATCATCGGCCTGCTGGCCAAGGGACACGGCAAGGAAGAGATCGTCGCCGGCATCCATTACTCCATTGCGCGCCGCACCGTGCGCCTGGCCAAGCGCGTCGGCATCGAGGACCGCGTCTATTTCGACGGCGGCCCGGCGCTCAACAAGGGGCTGGTGGCGGCATTACAGGACGAACTGGGCCGCGAACTGGTGATCCCGGAGCAGCCGCAGACCACCACCGCCTACGGCGCGGCGGTGCTGGCGCGCAGCCAGTATCTGGACGAGTAGCGATGGAGCCCATCGAACAGACCCTGGTCACCCTGCCGCTGGCCATGGCGCTGGGGCTGATGTTCGGTTTCAGCGCCTGCACCATCAGCTGCCTGCCCTATCTGGGGCCGGTGTTCCTGGCCAGCGAAGGCGGCATCCGCCAGTCCTGGCGCACCGTGCTGCCCTTCTCCCTGGGCCGCCTGTCCAGTTATGCCGGGCTCGGCCTGGCGGCGGGCATCGCCGGCCAGTACATCGGCAACGGCGCCGGCGCCTCATCGGTGCGCTGGGTGCTGGGCTGTGCCGCCATCATGGTCGGCCTCGCCCTGCTGCTGCGCCAGCGCTCCGGCCGGAGCTGCGCCGCACCGGCACCGGCGCAACAACCGCTGCGCCGCATCGCCCGGCCCGATGCGCCGCAGACGCTGATGCCCGGCGGCCTGTTCCTGATGGGCGCCGGCATGGCGCTGACGCCCTGCGCCCCCCTGGGCACGGTGCTGTTCTCCGCCGCCACCACTGCCAGCGCCGGCCACGGCCTGGCCCTCGGCCTGTCCTTCGGCCTCGGCGCCATCGCCCTGCCGGCCCTGGTGTTCGGCGTCGGCGTGGCCTACCTGGGCAGCCGCCTCCGCGAACAGCTGCGCCACTGGCGTCATGGCGTGCAGCGCCTCAGCGCCGTGCTGCTCATCGTCGTCGGCAGCGTGAACCTGCTGGCCTGAGCGCGGGGTGCAGACACAAAAAAGCCCGCGCAAGGCGGGCTTTTTTGTTGCGGTGTTTGGGGTGGACGATGGGACTCGAACCCACGACAGCCGGAATCACAATCCGGGACTCTACCAACTGAGCTACGCCCACCATTGAAACTGCATATCTTGGCCACGAAGGGCCGCCGGGATTGGCGCGCCCGGCAGGACTCGAACCTGCTACCCTCGGCTTAGAAGGCCGATGCTCTATCCGGATGAGCTACGGGCGCCGGATGGCCGAGTCCGCGTATCCTATCGAAAAACGGTCCATATATCGAGTTGGTCGGGGTAGAGGGATTTGAACCCCCGACATCCTGCTCCCAAAGCAGGCGCGCTACCGGACTGCGCTATACCCCGAGTTCAGGAGCCGGCGCCCACCGTTCCGGGACGCGCGAAGCGGGCGATAATACGCGCCGGCCGCTGGCGAGTCAACGTCCTGCCGCGGCGCGGCGCGTTCGTCGAAACGCGCTGCATTATAGCGGAAAACCCGCCTTCCGCGCGGCGCCAACCTTGGCGAAACCACACCCGGCGTGAGAACATATGCCGCTTCCCCTCCCAGGCAACGGCAAGGTTATGAGCGCGCAGATCATCGACGGCAAGGCCATCGCATCCGGACTCCGCCAGCAGGTCAAGCAACGCGTCGACGAACGCGTCGCCCGCGGCCTGCGCGCCCCCGGTCTCGCCGTGATCCTGGTAGGCAACGACCCCGCCTCCGAAGTCTACGTGGCGCACAAACGCAAGGACTGCATCGAGGTGGGCTTCGATTCCCGCGCCTACGATCTGCCCAGCGACACCTCGCAGGAAAAACTGCTTGCCCTCATCGACGAACTCAATGCCGATGCGGCCGTCGACGGCATCCTGGTACAACTGCCGCTGCCGGCGCACATCGATGCCGAAGAAATGATCGAGCGCATCCATCCGGACAAGGACGTGGATGGCTTTCATCCCTACAACATCGGCCGCCTGGCCCTGCGCATGCCGGTGCTGCGTCCCTGCACGCCGCGCGGCGTGATGGTGCTGCTGGAGAGCCTGGGCATGTCCCTCAAAGGCATGCACGCCGTGGTGGTGGGCGCCTCCAACATCGTCGGCCGTCCCATGGGGCTGGAGCTGCTGCTGGCGGGCTGCACCGTCACCACCTGCCACCGCTTCACCCGCGACAGCGCGGCACTGGTGCGCCAGGCCGACATCGTGGTGGTGGCCGTGGGCAAGCCCGGCCTGGTGAAGGGCGACTGGATCAAACCCGGCGCCATCGTCATCGACGTGGGCATCAACCGCACCGCCGAAGGCAAGCTCATCGGTGACGTGGAGTTCGAGGCCGCCAGCGCACGCGCCGGCTGGATCACCCCGGTGCCCGGCGGTGTCGGCCCCATGACCCGCGCCCTGCTGCTGCAGAACACCCTCGACGCCGCCGATCAGCTGCACAAATAAGGCCGCCCTGGCTCTATCGGCGGGACCACAATCACAGAGCCCGCCGTCATGGAAATTTTCACTCTCCTGCTCACCGCCCTGTTCGTCGTCCTATTCCTGGGCGGCGTGTTCATCTACAACGCCCTGGTGCGTGATCGCAACCGCGTCCTCGCCGCCTGGTCGGACATTTCCGTCCAGCTCAAGCGGCGCCACGACCTGCTGCCCAAGCTGGTCGATGCAGTAAAGCAATACGCCGCCTATGAACAGGCCACCCTCAGCGCCGTCATCGAACTGCGCACGCAGAGCGAGCACACCAGCGCGCTGGCCGATAAAGGACGACTGGAGATGGCACTCGGCGCCGGCATGCGTCAATTGCTCGCGGTGGCGGAACAGTATCCGGAACTGAAGGCCAACCAAAACTTCCTCGCCCTGCAACGCGACATCACCGCCGTGGAAGATCACCTGCAATACGCGCGTCGTTATTACAACGGCGCAGTACGCAACCTCAACACCCGCATCGATTCCTTTCCCGATCTGCTGCTGGCCCGCCTGTTCCGCTATAGCCCTCAAGAGTATTTCGCGCTGGAGTCCGACGCGGAACGCCACACCCCGGAGGTACGCTGATGCGTCACTGGCCACTGCTGTTGCTGCTCATCGCTGCCGGCGTTCACGCCGACGAACGCATCCTCGACTTTCACAGCGCCATCATCGTCTACAGCGACGGCGGCATGCAGGTGACCGAGACCCTGCGCGTGCGCGCCGAAGGACAGCAGATCCGCCGCGGCATCTACCGCGATTTTCCCACCGACTACCGCGATCATCTCGGCAACCGCTACCGGGTGGCCTTCGATGTGGTGGAGGTGCTGCGCGACGGCCGCAGCGAGGACTACCACACGGAACGCCGCAGCAACGGTGTTCGGCTCTATGTAGGCAATGCCGAGCGCCTGCTGCGCGCCGGCGAATACACCTATACCCTGAGCTACCACACCAGCCGCCAGATCGGCTTCTTTACCGACCACGACGAGCTGTACTGGAACGTCACCGGCAACGGCTGGGACTTTCCCATCGACCGGGCCGGGGCGACGGTGCAGTTGCCGCCCTCGCTGGGCAGCAGCACGCTCGCCCTGGAGGCCTACACCGGTCCGGCCGGCAGCAGGGGACAGCAATACCGTGCCGCCCAGCCGGAGCAGGCCATGGCCTGGTTCGAGACCACGCAGCCGCTGGACGCCGGTGAGGGCCTGACCATCGTGGTGGGCTGGCCCAAGGGCCATGTGCAGGAACCGACACAGCAGGAGCAGGTCCGCTACCTGCTCGACGACAACAGCGAACTGCTGGTGGCCGGCGGTGGCCTGCTGCTGCTCATCTTCTACTACCTGATGGTGTGGCACCGCATCGGCCGCGACCCTGCCGCCGGCGTCATCATCCCGCAGTACGAGCCACCGGCGAAGTTCTCCCCCGCCTCGCTGCGCTTCATCCGCCGCATGGGCTACGACCACAAGGCCTTCGCCGCTGCGCTGGTCGGCCTCGCCGTGAAGGGACTGCTGCGCATCGACTACCTGAACGGCCATTACACCGCGCAGCGCGAAAAGGTCCCGGCCACCGATCTGGCACCGGGTGAACAGGCTCTGCTCAAGCACCTGTTTGCCTCCTCCGGCAGCATCACCTTCAAGCAGGACAATCACCACCGCATCAAGGTCGCCATCGATGCCCACAAGGATGCCCTGCAGCGCAACTACGAGAAGATGTATTTCATCACCAACAGCGCCTGGCTGATCCCCGGCATCCTGTTGTCCCTCGCCACCCTGGTTGTTGCAGCGCTGCAACTGCCGCAGGGCGAAGATGCCTTTGCCGGAGTGTTCCTGTTGGTGTGGCTGAGCGGCTGGAGCATCGGTGTGGTGGTGCTGGCCAGGGGAGCCCTGAAGGCCTGGCGCCATGCCTTCAGTGGCGGCAGCTACATCAGCGCCATCGCCGTCACCGCCTTCGCTCTCCCCTTCATGGCCGGCGAGGGCTTCGGCATCTGGGCGCTGCTGCATTTCACCTCCCTGAGCATGGTCGCGGTACTGTTGGGCGTCATCGCCCTCAACCTCGTCTTCTACCACCTGCTCAAGGCACCCACCCTGGCCGGTCGCAAGCTGCTGGACAGGATCGAGGGACTGCACCTCTATCTGGATGTGGCGGAGAAGGACGAGCTGCGGCTCAAACATCCGCCGGAAAAAACTCCGCAGCTGTTCGAGCGCCTGCTGCCCTACGCCATGGCGCTGGACGTGGAACAGCGCTGGGCCGAACGCTTTGCCGAGGTATTCGCCCACCTCAGCGCCGAGCGGCACGCGTACAGCCCATCCTGGTACCACGGCAGCCACTTCAGTGATCGCAACCTGGGCGACTTTGCCGGCAGCCTCGGCAGTGCCATGAGCAGCGCCATTTCCTATTCTTCCAGCGCACCGGGTTCCAGCTCCGGCGGCGGTGGCGGCGGCTCGTCCGGCGGCGGGGGTGGCGGCGGCGGCGGTGGGGGCTGGTAACGCCCCGAATTGGTGCGCTTGTCCGCCGCTATTTTCTGTTGCCTGCCGGGGGCCGTGCGCGCTATTTTTCGCACTTTCAACAATGACCCGCGCATGAGGCACCTATGCTGCTCTGGTTCGTGATCGCCTATCTGGTCGTTTCCATCGGCCTCGGCCTGTACGCCGCGACGCGCGTGCACAACTCGCGCGACTACTTCGTCGCCGGCCGCCACCTGCCCATCTTCGTGGTATTCGCCATGGTCTTCGCCACCTGGTTCGGCGCGGAGACCGTACTCGGCATCTCGGCCACCTTTCTCACCGACGGCCTCGCCGGGCTGGTGTCCGATCCCTTCGGCGCCGCGCTGTGTCTGATCCTGTTCGGTCTGTTCTTCGCCCGCCCGCTGTACCGCATGGGCCTGCTCACCATCGGCGACTTCTACCGCCGCCGCTACGACCGCCCGGTGGAGATGATCACCTCCATCTGCATCGCCCTGTCCTACCTGGGCTGGGTGGCGGCGCAGATCACCGCCCTCGGCGTGGTGTTCAACGTGCTGACCGAAGGCTACGTCACGCGCGAGGCGGGCATGGTCATCGGCGCCGCCGTGGTGCTGTTCTACACCCTGTTCGGCGGCATGTGGTCGGTGGCCGTCACCACCGCCGTGCAGATGGTGATCATCGTCGTCGGCCTGCTCGTCATCACCTGGATGGTGGCCGACCAGGCCGGCGGCGTGGCCACTGTGGTGGAGCACGCAGCCGCCAGCAACAAGTTCGAATTCTGGCCCGCCTTCAGCGCGCCGGAACTGCTGGCCTTCATCGCCGCCTGGATCACCATGGGCTTCGGCTCCATCCCGCAGCAGGACGTGTTCCAGCGCGTAAACTCGGCACGTACCGAGAACGGCGCCGTGCACGGCACCATCGCCGGCGGCGTGGCCTACCTGCTGTTCGCCGCCGTGCCGCTGTTCCTCGCCTACTCCGCCACGCTCATCGATCCGGAAATGGTGGCGCGGCTGATCGAGGAAGACCCCGAGCAGATCCTGCCCAGCCTCATCTACCAGCACCTGCCGCTGTACGCCCAGGTGATCTTCTACGGCGCCCTGCTGTCGGTGATCATGAGTACCGCCAGCGGCACCCTGCTCGCCCCCTCGGCCACCATCGCCGAAAATGTGATCAAAAACCTGCTGCCCTCCATGGACGATCGCCACTTCCTGCGCATGACGCGCATCGTGGTGGTGTGCTTCGCCGTGCTGGTCACGGTCTATGCCCTGAGCACCGGCGCCACCATCCACCGCATGGTGGAGAATGCCTACAAGGTCACCCTGGTGTCGGCCTTCGTGCCGCTGCTGGCCGGCATCTACTGGAAGCGCGCCACCACCCAGGGCGCCATGACCGCCATCGTGCTCGGCATCGGCTCCTGGCTGCTGATGGAGATCTACCTGCCCGAAGGCGACAGCATGTGGCCGCCGCAGCTGGTCGGCCTGCTCTGCGCCTCGGTCGGCATGGTGCTCGGTTCGCTGCTGCCGCAGCAGTACGGCCGCGCCGTTGCGGCGGAGGCCGGATAATGGCCACCGATCTCCTGCTGGAAGAAGCCGCGCTCGACCCGCGCTTCGAGCGCATCCTGGCCGACGTCAATCACCAGGGCTGGTCGGTGCAGCCTGATTTTCTCAGCCCCGAAGAAACCGTCATGCTGCGCGCCGAATGCGACATCCGCTGGCGCGGCGGCGACTTCCGCCATGCCGGCGTCGGCCGCGGCGCCGAGCTGAAAATCCGTCCCGAGGTGCGCAGCGACCACGTGCACTGGCTCGACCCCAGCGTGCCGGACACGCCACAGCAGCGGCACTACTTCGTCACCATGGAAGGACTGCGCCAGGCGCTGAACCGCAACCTGTATCTCGGCCTGTTCGATTTCGAGGCCTTCTTTGCCGTCTACCCGCCGGGCAAGTTCTACCAGAAACACCTGGATCGTTTTCGCGGCAGCGAAGAGAGAACATTCACCGCGGTGTTCTACCTGAACGACGACTGGAAGGAAGAGGAAGGCGGCCAGCTGCGCCTGTACCTGGACGAGGCCGGCAACGGCCCCTGGGTGGACGTGCTGCCGCACGCCGGCACCCTGGCGGTGTTCATCACCGAAGGCCGCTGGCACGAGGTGCTGCCCGCAACGCGGGAACGCATGAGCCTGACGGGATTTTTCCGCACACGCTAACTGCGCGATTTGTATTTCGAGCGCAGCGAAACCCATCGCGATTGCGTCATCGACCTGATGGGTTTCGCTGCGCTCTACCCACCCTACTGTTCATTCGAACCCGGTAGTTTCGAGTCATAAAAGAAACTCCAAACCGGAAACTCGAAACTTGTTTTAAGGCCTAGTCGCCGCCGCCGCCGCCGTCTCCCCCGCAACCAACACCATCACTGCCGCCGCTGTCACCGCCGCACCCGCCGCCGCAGCCGATGTGCGAGGCGCAATAGCCGTTGTTCTGCGTGCCCTGCGCCGCCATGCAGTTCAGCGTGTAGCGAAAGCCGTCGGGAATATTGAGTTCGCCGTCGATGGCGAACAGCAGGGGCAGGCGTGCGGGATTTTTCGGATCGATGCCGTCATGGGCGCAGGCCAGGCGCCAGGCGCGCTTGATGCTGTCCTGCGCCGTGGTCGGCGCGGCCATGGCCTCGGCGGGGGTGTGGTGCAGGAAGCGGCCCAGTGCGCCACGGCAGAACTGCTCGTAGGCGCGGGTATAGAGGATGAAGGCATGCCAGGCGTCGTCCACCACTTGCGAGGGCATGGCCACCATGCGGCGGCCGGCGCTGTTGCAGAGATGGAAGTATTCGCGCAGCGCGGCGAACACCAGTTCCTCCTGCGCCTCGGCAAGACCGGGACGCACGGCGCGGAACTTGTTGAACACCGCCGGATGAAAGACGTAGTCGTCGATGAAGGTCGT
>Ga0299912_10003439_pt1 | contig 12918 bp, 16 predicted proteins | sample RVTome_2_FD_207667 | JGI IMG/M metagenome (GOLD analysis project Ga0299912, IMG submission 207667) | Soil microbial communities from uranium-contaminated site in the Upper Colorado River Basin, Wyoming, United States - RVT95D214 (version 2) ...
TAAGCGTAAATCGAGAAGAAAAGCACCTGGAAGATGGAATTGAAAGCCACCAAACCGGCACAATACTCTCTGTCTCCTGAGGCCAGATCGTTCCATACGATGACCATGGCAATGCAGCGGGCTAGCCCGATCATGATGAGACCCACCATGTAGTCGGGATACCCCCCTAAGAGGAGGACGGCCAGAATGAACATGAGGATTGGACCAATGACCCAGTTCTGAATGAGCGAAAGGCCAAGGACTTTATAATTTCGAAAGACGCCGCCCAGTTCCTCATACCTGACTTTAGCGAGCGGTGGGTACATCATCAGAATGAGACCGATGGCAATAGGAATATTGGTCGTCCCAACCTGGAATTTATCCCAGAAGTTGACCACTCCAGGGAAAACGTATCCCCAACCCACTCCGACGAACATCGCAAGGAAGATCCACAACGTAAGAAACCGATCCAAAAAAGAGAGTTTTTTAATCACCTGTTCCCCAGCCATTTGCTATATCCTCCTTATTCAGTTTTTAGCCGTTACGGACATCGAATTATGCCTTGTCCCCACAAGCACCCACCACAAGTGGGAAACGGGTTGCCAAAACAATCCTCCTCATTCCTCTCAAGAAGGTCACACCCACCACAAAAGGTGCATGGCGAAAAGTCAAACTTCTGGATACGCTCACGGAAGGATAGGTATTCTGGCAAGTTCCACAAATCATACAAATTCTGCCCTGTCACGTTGCCAACCTCATAACGCCGCAAAGATCGTTCATATCGGGACAGAAAGGTCCGATGGTCATGTAAAAGAGGGAGACACGGACTTACGTCTCCATCCCAACGAATAGCGATTGCTCCTTTTTCGATAAAAGGACATCGATCATTCCCTTCTCCCAAGTTAGCCCCTGCAAAACTTAAGGGATGGCCGCTGAGCATTATTTGATAGAGTACTTCATGGGTCATCGCATTGATGTCTATCTTTGGAAGTTCAAGAGAGTGTCCCCAAGGGGAAGGCTTATAGATTACATCGTCCAAGGCCCGAGAGTATAATATTTCATCATACATTTCTGCCGTATAAGGCAAGACGTTGGTTACCAGGAAACGATGTGACCCCAATCGATTGCCCAGACGTAACACGGCAGGAAGATCAGTGATGTTGCGCTTCATCGCCACAAACACGATCCCGATCTGCGGCTTCAGGTGGTAGTCAACAAAGAATGAAGAAAAACATTTAGCCCAACGAGCTTGTCGAAAACCGGTAAGATTAGCAAGTACCTCAGGTAGGGCAGCCCCCAGGCGCACGTCGGCATAACTCTCAGGCGTCGCCCCGTCCAGAGAAACCCATAAAAAATCGAGGCCGGCTTCGATTAACTGTTTAGACAGATCTTTGGTAAGGAGGGTTCCGTTAGTGATCAGTTCTACTGATGAACCGAGGGCTTTTGCCTGCCCTACCATCTCAACAATGTCTGGGTGAGATAGTGGTTCGCCAATACCGCCAAAAAAGACAGTAGGCGGAGGAGAGAAAGAGCGTAACCCTTCGACGATTCGTGCGAAAGTTGCGCTGCTCATTTCACCTAATGGTTCATCCCAAATATTTCGGATGCAGGTGCGACATTCCAAATTACATCTGTTCGTAGGCTCAATATATACTTTTCTCAAATGAGTGACAGGAGTACGCAGGGATAACCCGGCAGCTTTCTTTTCAATGTGAACTTGGGATCCGGGCTTCAGTCCATATTCGAACATCACTTCCGCCGGGATGACCAATCTGCCTGCGTCGTCCACATAAGCCTGTGATTCGCGTCGAAAGTTCATAGGTTCGTCTGCTCTCTATTAATCTTTACCATCGGCTGATAATAAACCATGTAGATGAGGTTTATTTATCAAAAAGGTAGGGGCAGATCAGGGGCTCTACCCCTACCCAAGTTGATTTTCTCTCATGGATGTTTCGTTTTCCCCGTGAAATGGCATCCACTGCAATCCATCATGGTACGGCTATTCTCAAGCTCGCCTCCCTTGTCGTGGCAGCTTCGACATGTTTTTACTTGGGCGGAGAGGGGATGAGCGAGATTAAAGGTCATATCAACCTTCTTATTCAGCAACTCCACCGCATATTTTGCTGTAGAGGCCGTAACCCATCCGCACCTCTCATCTCTCTCTTTTGAAAAAGACTTGAATCCTGTAGCCTTACACCACTTCGTCACAGAAACATGACAGAGAGGCGATTTAGAAACTGATCCCTTTATTTCGTATTTAGGATTCTTCGGTCTGTAATTGGGGAGGGCCTCTTGTTCGTACCAGTTGAACAACTCACGGATCATCTCAAAAGCCTCTCCCCTCGTTTTCATGTCCACGGCTCCTGTTACAAGAAACATCGCTGCGGCAGCACCGTTTAATGCCCCGCACAGGGTAGATTGTCCAGCCACACCTCCCTCTCCGAAGATGAACATTTCTGTTGGGATTAAAATGTAGGGATAACCTGCCTCCTTCTTGAGTTCTCCTATAATCCCTTCAAAAGCGCCGTAACTACAACCGGCCTTGTAGTAGCCGGGGTAAGCCCTTTCTGCGACAGCAACAGGGTCAAGTTTTTTGTAAGTCCATGGGACTTCAGGAATTTTCTCTTGCTCCTTTGCAGCGTGGATGTTCCCCGTAAAGAGAGGGGTTAGGGCAGCTCCTCCGGCAGCCGCTGCAAACATTTTTAATACGTCTCTTCGCGCTCTGTTCATCTCTTTCTCCTCCTTGTTTGATGTGGTTTTTTGCCGAAATAAAAAAGTTCTTTGCTTCCTCAGGGGGTGCCCTAATTAGGCTAATAAGAGGTGAGCAAGAAATTCTTTTGTCATCTCGTTCAATATGGGTGAGACTTTGACTTTCTTCTATAGCTTTCAAATCAAATCCCTCTTTCTAAAATCCGTGGCCCCGTCTTTAACAAATCGTTTCAGGGTAAGGGGCGTTTTAATTGATCCCTTGACGAATCGATCAGCTTCTCAATTTCCTTATCGGACTCCATTCCGGGGTGCATGAGGGGGAGATGGTTCTCAAAAGTATTTTTGCCCTCTGCATTTGGCATTTTCTTCAACTGTTCATGAAATTGTTTTTGCATCTCTTGGAGTTTTTCGATTTCTTTGGCATATTGAGGATCCTCCATCTTCTTCTGGACTTCTTTAATGTTTTTTTGAATCATTGTTCTTGGCAGGATATCCACAAATTCGTTGGATCCCTTTATGAGCTTTAAATTCATCCTTCCAACATGAGCCCCAAAAGCATCCGTCTGAACATAGACGGAATGGTGGAACTGCTTCGGAAAAATGAAAGAGCGATCATTTCCTCCGATGATAATGGATATTTGGGGGATCCTTTTGGAAAAAGTTTGAATCTCGATGGGGGTGAGATGGGCAAGAGCGATGATATGGTCGCAGTCGGCCAGGTAACGGTTGATTGTTTCCAGCGAGGCTTTGATTGGATCTTCAATAAAATAGCTCTTTAATTCCTTCTGAATAAAGGGGTGAATATCGGGAGTCAAAAGACCGATGATCCCTATTCGCATCCCGTCCACTTCCTTAAGCAGGTGGGATTTAAAAATGGGCCTTCCCGTCTTTTTTTCTTTCAGATTTGCAGAGAGAAAAGGGATCTTCGATTTTGTTTGAAGGGTCTTCAGATATTCTACTCCTAATCCAAGATCGGTATCTCCGATATTTAAAGCATCATATCCCATCTTTTCATAAATCTTCAGAACCACGCCTGCTCTCCTCCTCGCCTTTTCCCTCTCGCTCTCTCTATCAAAAAAACTGAGCACCAAAGCATCTCCTCCATCGAGAACCAGGAGGTTCTTGACTTCCTCTCTGACTTTCTTGATGTAGTGAACTCTTCTTGCCAAGCCCCCATTATCTCCCGTTTCAGGACAGGTGCCGCAGGGTTCTACTTCTCCTAAAGTATTCGAAGAATAAATGAGCGTCATAGAGGTCCCGCTTCCGAGGACTGAAGAGGAAATGTAATGTAAAGTAAAAAAGGTAAGGATGATACTGATCGAGATTATTCTTCTCATCATCTTCCCTCTTTTCCAAGTTTAATCTTCCAGGATTGCTTTCACGATCAGCTCTTTTGTCCGCTTTACTTCGTCTTGAGAGACATAATCCATCAATCCTTTCATATTCTGGCCGATGTCTTCATGAAGTGCCTTCTTCTTCATTCCTATATCCCTCACCAGTACAATGCTCTTTGTCACCTTGAACCCGGCTTTTTCAGTTATCTTCTTACTGCACTCGAAGGGACAGCCATCCACGGTTACGACTTTCTTTGCCGCTTTCGTCTTTCCCATCACAGGTGCTACCTCAAGAGGAAGCGCCCCAAGGCAGCCGATCGCAACCTTTTCCAGCCCAAGTTCTTTGACCGCTTCCAAGGAGGCTAAGGCACTGGTAATGCCTGTATTGGATAAACCGCCGAAACATGAAAAAACGATGTTCTCATGAGTCTTCATTCCTTCTTGCCAATGTTTTTGTTCTTCTGCCATTTTCGTTTCTCCTTCCTCTATGTTTTTCTCTTCCAGCACATCTTTTACCGTCTTTTTCAATAGCGAAAGATCGGAAGACTTTGGTATGAATGCACCTGCCAATGATGCGATAGATTGATTCCTGTATTCGGGATAGGCAGTATGGAGGATGACTGGCGTTTTCTTATATCGACTCGCAATCTTTCCCAAGGCTTCAATGCCATCCATCTCCGGCATACGAATATCCAATACAATCAGATCAAACAGGGTTCTTTCCAGGCACTTAAGTGCCTCTTTCCCACTCTTTGCCAAGACAACCTCATGACCTTCCTCTTGAAGTTCTTCCTGATAGAGGAATCGCTGGGACTCATCGTCTTCTACGATCAGGAGCTTAGCCATGTAAGACCTTATCGCGAGATCAGTTTCTTAATCTGGTCTAAAGAGGGAAGCGGGAGCCCGGCATGAACTACCCGGCCTTCCATCAATAGAATTGGGGGCTCTCCTCTGAACTTTAAAATCTCTCGATCTTCTATAACCTTGGTTATCGCAGCCTCCCTCCTCGTCTCTTTAAGAGCTTGTGCCACCAAAAGTTCAAGTCTAAGGCAATTAACGCAAGCAGGGCCTAGAATTTTGATGTCCATAAGGCACCTCCTTTTTTGAATGGTTTAACATTCAGTCTATTTGAACTTTTTCTCCCCAGCGGGCATTTCCATTTTTAATCGGTTCTCCTCTAACGGTAAAACGCAGACAAATTTTTCATTATAAGCACAGGAGGGATTATAGGAATTATTAAAATCGATGGCTAGGCGATACCCAGGCATCAAGATTTCCGCATCGAGATAACGGCCCCCTCCGTAAGTTTCATGGGCATTGGTTTTGTCGTAGAACGGGATGAAGATCACATCACTCCCGATCGATTTGTAGAGATCCAGAGAATATTCCTTTTCTTCGAAAGTAAATTTGAACTTCCCATACCGGATGTATCGCTTTCTCGGTCCCTTGTTTGTTAGGAAGGTGGCGTAGTATTTAGGGTTGTTGATATTGATGATATATCTGTCCATTTCCCCTTCAAAGCGATACCTGAGGTCAATAGGAAAGTAATGGAGACCTTTGAAATGAAGTTTGTCAGATTCTTCGAGAGGAGAGTTGGGTGCGGTTTTAAAGAAATGGTCTCTCTCTTTTCGGAGCAATTGAATGGCTTGAATGATTTCTTCCTGAGTTTCAGGTTCTTTTGGGTAGACTGGTTGTAAAGATCCAGTGAGAAATAGAATCGTCCCAATGCATAAGACCAATGTTGCGATTTTTCTTTTGTACGAGAATTTCATCTGCACCACACTATGTTTCCGAGTCGGGAAAAAGTTCCTTTAGCTTGATACGGTTTGCCTCAAATTCTTTTGTCAAAAGCAAGGGACATTGTTTCCACTCCACTTCGTCATTGATCAGTTTCAGTGCAAAGGCCATGCAGGTAAGTTCTCCGCATTCCTTACAATTCTTACCCGGAAGGAGTTTAAAGATATCGAGAGGCTTGGGGATCGGGCGAGAAGTATAAGTCGGTTTGATCTGGTCTCTTTTTTCATAGGTTTCGTTCAAAATCTTCTTGAGTTCTTCCATCACAACCCTGGCCTCGTTTTCGTCTTCTAGTTTTGTCATGGCTATTTGACGGGGCCAAAATGTAATGAAATGACCTCCTCTTTTTACAGTTAAACTTCTCTCTTCTTGATTATACTGACGCCCCTTTAGAACCGTGTTGAGGAAAGGGAGTACTTCGCTTATGTCAGTGGAGAGATCGGCGAGGGCGTTCACCTTTAGAGATGATGGATTACAATCTGAAAGGACTACTCTCAAGGTATAGTCGCGGAGGAACATTTTTCTACTCCTGTCCTTTCCTGAACAAATGCAGTTTTCTTTTCTTGGCTGCAATGATCTCCGCAGCGACATAGATATTTTTCATCAGAAATCCCTTCCAATCGCAGTCAATCAGCCAAACTCGCTGCCGTGACAGCCTCATACCCGGCGGCTTGCAGAAGCTCGACCAACACCTTTTGCTTCTCCTGATATCTTTCGGAAAACAATGGATCACATTTTGTAATCTCTATGTCCCGCCCTACGAGCTTAACCGCAAAAGCAAGACAGGTCGGTTCCCCACATTTTTTACAATTCGTCCCGGGAAGAAGCTTAAACATGTCAAGCGCCTTAAGCTCGGCTGCCATGGAATAATTCGGTTCGACCTTGGCACGATTTTCATAAGTCTCGTTGATGAGATCTTTTAACCATTTCAAAATCTCTTCCGCCTCTTTCTCATCCTCAATCTTGGCCAGTGTAATATGGCGACAATGAAGAGTAAGGAGCTTTCCATCCTTTTTAATGGTCAAAGTATTAGCTGGATGATTATAGATACAACCCTTAAGGATGGCATTGAGATAAGGGAACACTTCATGGATTTCTTCCGAAACCTCTGCGATCACCCGGATCTTCATCGGATCGGCCAGGCATGGAAGGGTGCGTGTGATTTTATATGAATGGAGTAACATTTCATCCCTCATATGAAGTTCAAGACCAATACGCCTGCCAGGGCAAAAAAGAGCAGCGAGGTAAAAAGTTTGATGGAGGAAACCCTCTTTTTAAGAAAGAAGGCCAATTGCTCTGAAGTGACCCCCCAGTAAACCACTCCAAAGATGATCAATAACGGGATGATAAACATCAAATTGTAGAGAAGAAGATGGGAGATGGCATTTGCCCTGAGGGACGGGATATTCGTGACAAAGAGAATTGTTGGGAGATAAACCTGCCCCGTACAGGTAAATTCCAGAATAGAGACGATAAACCCGGCAGTTACCGCAGCAATAAAATAACGTGGAGACTGACTTCCTTCACGGATGGTCTTATGGATCATTTTTTTCAGAAAATCCGGAAGCTGAAGCTTCATCTCCGAAGGTCTATTCCTTTTTAGTTGAAAGTAGTCATAGAGGCTCAAAACGCCCAGAATAAGAGCAAATGCGATCGTTACAATGTAAACAATCTTGGAGAACATCGGCAAGAATGAGAGGTGCTGGATGAAGCTGAGAATTCCTAAACCAATCAACAGATAGGTAATAAAGACCGCTCCCGAAAAACCGGCACCTACCCAGAGAATCTCTCTCCCTTTTCGACCTATCATCGTGAGATAAGAGACGAAGAAGATCAGAGTGGCAAAGGCGCAGGGATTGATACCGTCAATCAAACCTGCAGAAAGGACCGTAAAGACCCCGAGGGACTTGAATCGGTTTACCATGGACTCCTCAGCTTTTTGGATTTCCTCTTTTCCTACTTCCAAAGCCGCTTTTGTCTCTACCTTTTCGTACTTCTGAATCAGTGACTCAACCTTGGATTCCGTAACCTCTTCAGGAGAAAGGTAGTCATTTCCAATAAAGATACTTGGGGCTATCAGGCGCTTTTCAGAGGGGAGGTTGAGCCGATTCGACAGAGTTTCGTTTACTCGTTTCCCGTCGGAGGTATTGAGGTCGATGTCCTTGATATTGAGATGAGGGTATTTTTTCGAAAGGTATTTCAATAGGTAATTAGCCCGATCACAATGAGGGCATCCCTTTTGATAAAAATAGGCAAGCTCTATTGACCTTGTGACCGGTGAATCGTCTTTGGTGGTTGGCATCTTTTTCGATTCACGAGTCACGAATGACGAATCACCAATTTCAACAGGAGGCAAGGGAGGGATGAGGTCCCCTTTCATCTGATATTCCAGAATCAGGGGGTCCAATCTTTCTATAACTTCCCGTTCTCCTGAGAGCATTTGATCTCCAATAAAGATCACCGGGAGTTCGTTTCCCCTTTGATTGAACTTTTTTTCGAGCTTTGCAAGGGCTTCATAATAAGCCGGATTCGCCAAATCAAAGGTCTTGATTTCAAGAAAAGGGTACATCGATTTGAGGGTGGGCACATAATTCTGGAGAATGGCCTGGCAGTTGGGACAATCCTCAGCGAAAAAAATGTACATTGGGATCGTTGTGGAAGGTTGTTGTGCTTCTCCACGGACGGATAAGAAGAGAAGACCGATAGCACACAGGATAACCTTCAGCTTTTTCATAGAGGCCTCTTCTCCTATAGCGTGATTCCCAGGTAAATCAAGTAGATCCCCGCAAAGACGACGATCGATCCTCCAATGCGTTTGCCCCATGTGGTCACGTTGGAGATCCCTTTAGATTTAACGAAGTTTTCTACAAAGCCGGTTGCTGTTCCGGCTAAAAAGATCAGGGCACAATGTCCGAGGGCGTAAATGAACAACAGGGAGGTCCCATAAACGACCTCTCCCTTTGTAGCAACAAAGGTCAGAATGAGGGCAAGGACGGGTGTTGCACAAGGAGAGGAGACAATGCCAAAGAAAAGACCAAGAAGCAAAGCCCCCAGGATTCCTCTCTTCTTTGGCTGAAGATGAACAGGAATGGGCAAATTCCACTCAAAGAGGCCGATCAGATGAAGACCGATGACGGCAGCAATTCCTCCTACGACAAAGTACCAGGTCCGGCTGATGATACCAAACAGGCCTCCGATAACGGAAGCGATGGCTCCAAGAACAGTAAACGTGAGCGAAAGACCGAGGATAAACGTTAGTGAGTAGAGAACTGCCTTGCGACGGTCTCCCTCTGAATAGCCGCCCACATATCCAATGACCAGAGGGATGGTTGCTAACACGCAAGGACTCGAAGAGGAAAGAACACCTCCCAGGAAAACGCCAAGATAGGCGAGAAGCGGGTTTTCAGAAAGAGATTGAGAGAGATGGTTGAGAAGGATTTCCATTGTCTATTTTACCCCCATCTTTTCAAATATCTTTTTGATCTGCTCCTTGTCCATAAAACCCACATGCCGGTATACTTCCTTATTTTTTGAATCGAAGAATATCTGTGTTGGGATGAGCTGAATCCGATTCGCCCTCGTGAGCTCCCGTTCCTGATAAATCTCGATTATCTTAATTACCACGCGCCCTTTGTATTCCTCTGATAGTTCTTGAAGAATGGGAGCCATTTTCTTACAGGGGATGCATGTGCCCGCTCCGAAGTCCAAAAGTTTTGGCAACGGAGTTTTAACAATATCTTTAGGCATGTAATTCAACAAGGGTTGGGGAAAAGACACGCCGTAAGGGAATAGAAGAACCGTGAGAATCAGTAAATTGAATAAGAAAATCGAAAGGGGTTTCTGCTTTTTCTTGTTCATAGGTTATTTCTCCTCGAAAGCCCGGACCATACGGCCTCTGGCCGCCTGATCTAATTGTGGCTTGAGACATTCCTTTAGAAACAAGAGAGCTTCCTCTTTGTCTTGGTCGAGAAGGATTCTCGTTAGTCTCAGTGTCTCCTCTGGGGTCAGTTTCAGTAATATTGAATCGATCGCCATTCTTTTACCTCCTTCACCCACTTCTCGATTACCAGTAGGAAGAGTTTCATTCCCCCCATTCATTTTAGACATATTTATCCACTATTTTTACCAAAGGCATCTTTTTGAGAAGGCTTATACGAAGCCTCAAAGACCGGCACTCAATGATCCCGCGTCGCCTCTGCCAGTTGAGGCTTCAGACATTCTTTTAGAAACGCAAGGGCTTCGTCTCTGTCTTCATCGAGGAGGATTCTTGTAAGCCTCAAGGTTTCTTCGGAGCTAAGATTCAGGACTACATTCTTGATTTTCATCCCTTTTCTTCCTCCAGCCACTTCTTGATCATCGGCTTCGAAGGTACTCTGCCGGAAGATTTCACCTTCCCATGGATAATGAGCGCAGGGGTGGGAAGGATCCCATATTGAGCGATCAGGTTTGGATCGGAGATATGATTTAAACCAGCCCCGATACCGGTTTCGGAAAGAACAGCCATGACATCCTGCTCCAATTTGTTGCAGGAATAACATCCCGGTCCCAGGATAGTTATTTCCAGAAACCCTCCTCTCTCTTCCTCCACTTTTTCACCCAGGAATTTCTTGAATTCCCGGAAAAGAGCCTTTTCGTATTCCTGCCTTACAGAGGGGGCAATGTAATTCTTCCGCCCCACCTTCTCGACAAGCAGTCCCTTCACCTCGGCTTCCGGTTTATCCCTTCCCTTTTTCAATTCCTCGAAGATTTCCTTCAGCCCGATTAGGCCCACCTGGGTGTTTCCAACGAGAAGGAGATGATGATCTTTTTCTTCCATAAATCTCTCCAAATGATATTAGATTCGGCTTCTCTTGGAAAAACGAGAGGCCAAATGATTGGTTACCTTTTCAACAAAAGGAAAATTCAGATTGAAATTATGATTTTTTTCAATCTGTGAGCTGTTTGGGACGAGACAAAGCATTTTTTATCCCTTATCTCCCGAGCATAAATTGCAAACTTTTCATATCCCCTCATATAATCCCCAAGAGCTTCAGCAGAAGCTGAACCGCAAGCGCCCACATTAAAAGGCCGAGCCCGGCCCTAATCATTTTAGTTTTGACCCTCATGCTGACTCTCGCTCCGAGATTTCCGCCGATGAGAACGGCAACACCAGTTATCAAAATCAATGGAATATCGAGACGGTGAGATGCCGCGTGGCCTATTATTCCGGCAAGCGCCGAAAAAGATATAATCAAATGCGATGCCCCCGCTGCAAACTTCGTTGGGTACTTGCAGACATAGACCATGAAAGGAACGATGAGTATTCCGCCGCCAACCCCTAACAGGCCGGAGATGATTCCCACGGCGAAACCGAAAAAGGCAATGAGCGCATACATGCCAGTGGAAAGTTTTTTGGGGGGCTTTTCCTCAACCTTCCCCTTTTCCCAATAGGCATAGACCATCCTCGCTCCCACACCAACTAGGAAAAAAACGAACAACCATAATAAAAGGGTGGTATTAACAAATTTGGCCAGTGACCCTCCCATAAAGGCGCCTACGGAGATACCTGGTGCGAATATCAGGGACGTTTTAAAGTCAATCATCTTGTTACGGTAGAAAATATAACCTGCAGACACCGATGTTATTAGATTCAACACCAGGGATGTGGAAGTGGAGAGCAATATCGGATAACCGAGAAGAATCAGCAGCGGGGAGTAGACCGACCCCCCGCCCTGGCCAAACATGGAGAATATAAAAGCTATCACAAAGACAAAGATGATAGTGGAAAGAAGCGTAAGATTAATTTCCACTGTTGGTCCTCCGTCGCATGACTAAGGTTATAAGCCCCGCCTTGTATGCGGGGAACTCTATTTAAGTTGTCAAGGGGGTGTCTCCATGCTGCGGGCGGGGTTGAATGCCCCGCCCGCGGAGTTGAGCATCCCACGTAAGTGGGGATGCAAATTTACTTCGTGAAACCGGAGCACGGGATACATACAGGCTTCTCATCTTTCATTCGTAAATACCTTTCAAATGCATATTCACCGCAGATACTGCATTTGGCTTTGTTGAACGAGCCTTTAACGGGTGTGAACTTAAAATCAGGTTTAGATTCGACCTTGAAAATGAAGTCATCTGATTGTTCATATACCCAGTTAATAACTTCATCTCGAACCTTCTCGGGAATTTGTGACGGCTCGACTCCCTTTTTGCGGTACACAAAGAACTCAAACTTACCCATTACATCCATAAACTCAGGTTTAAGAGAATATCTCACTGCACCCCTCTTGGGATGATAGAAGGTAGCAGCGAGTTTGCCATAGAAGGTTTTTTCTACCAATACCTTGCCATAGGTTGCTCCGGTTGCTGCCTGTATGCCGTCAACCATGCAGGTCTGCGGATGCCCTTCGCCAATTTCAGGGAACACAAAGAAGCCGTGATCTTTCTCGCGCTCCACTTTAAGGTATTCCATTGCGAGTTTGCCCATCCGGTAGCCAATTGGCATGAAAGGACAGCGATGGCCATGGAACTCAAAAGCCCAATCAGGTGGAATATGTGTTGTTTTCATGTCTTTTTACCTCCTATTTAATCCATTCCTTGATTTCTTCCAATTTTGGAAGTTTTCCCGCTACCTTTACAACTCCATTCACCACTAAAGCTGGGGTCATCAGGACGCCGTAGTTGGTGATAGTCTTAATATCTTGCACCTTGACCACATCAGCTTCGATGCCCAATTCTTTGACAGCATCCCTCGCTCGCTCCGCGAGCTGGTTGCACTTCGGTCAACCCATTCCGAGAATCTCAATCTTCTTCATATTTTTCTCCTCCTTTAGATTAAGTTTTTAATGACAATTTACCCCGTTAGAAATAATGCCACGCTGCTCTACAGCGGGGTTAGATTTTACAATAATTCCGGCGGGGTTTAATGCCCGCTGGAATTTCTAATGGGGTTTACTTTAGAATCGTAAGGGCAAATCCATAAATTAGTCCAGCAAGGGTGCAGAAGAATGTAATCAGTCCCGCATACACCAAGATTCTCTTCACGCCGATCAACTTGCTGACGACAAGAATGCTTGGAAGGGAAATGACTGGATCTGCCAGAAGATAAGCCAATAGAGGACCTCTT
>Ga0299912_10003440_pt1 | contig 12916 bp, 10 predicted proteins | sample RVTome_2_FD_207667 | JGI IMG/M metagenome (GOLD analysis project Ga0299912, IMG submission 207667) | Soil microbial communities from uranium-contaminated site in the Upper Colorado River Basin, Wyoming, United States - RVT95D214 (version 2) ...
CCGATAAAACTCTCTGGCATGGCCGCTCCTTTGTTTAATTTGCTCAAACCAATATAATATAATATTGGTCGGAGCGGCCTTTTCATAATATCACGGGCTACGCCCTACGACCTGACACAAATGGTGCAACTTACCGAATATCATAGTAATATTTATTCGAGGATTTTTAAGGATGCTCTTTCGGCTTCAAGCCCTTGACTATTCGAATCTTAAAAAGTATACTTGTTGCATGTCTGCTATCGAATTTGAAGATCGCTTTTTAGAGGCTTTGAAAAACTGCACGAAAGTTGCGGCCTTAACCGGCGCCGGCGTGTCCGCCGAATCGGGCGTGCCAACTTTCCGCGGAGCCGATGGCATCTGGAAAAAATTCAACCCCATGGAACTGGCAACTTTCGAGGCGTTCAACAATAATCCGAAACTGGTCTGGGAGTGGTACAACTATCGGCGGGAAATTATCCGCAGGATCAAACCAAATCCCGGCCATTACGCGCTGGCGGAGATGGCCTCACTGTTTGATGATTTCACGCTGGTTACGCAGAATGTTGACAGGCTTCATCGGGATGCCGGATCGCCGCTAATTTATGAGCTTCACGGCAACATCCATCGCAACCGCTGTTTGGATTGCGGCCAGGTCGACTATACCGAAGAGTTCGCGGAATTCCCGCCGAAATGCGCTTGCGGCGGTAAGCTTCGCCCCGATGTAGTCTGGTTTGGGGAGATGCTACCCGCTGACGCGATTGAAAATTCGGTGCGAGCAGCCAGTAATGCCGAATTGTTTTTCACGATTGGCACCTCCGGCGCGGTTTACCCGGCCGCTTCGCTGCCCGGCCTGGCCAGGAAAAATGGCGCGCTGGTTGTTGAGGTAAATCTCGAACCCAGCGAAATTTCTTTTGTTTGCGATATCAAATATCACGGCAAATCCGGCGAGATACTGCCGCAGATTGTCAACAAAATCAAAGAATTGAAACAACATTCTAAATAAAGGAAACCTGTCATGGAAGATAAACTGAATCATCTGCCCGAAAAAAGCCGTCAGGCGGTTAGCAAGTTTGCCAGGGCATTGGTGGAAACATTCGGCAACAAGCTTTATTCGCTCATATTATTCGGTTCGGCGGCCCAGCCGCCCGGCCAGGATATCGATAGTTTCAAGGAAGGCTCATCCGATATCAATACCGCCATTATACTTGAAAATGTCACGACTAATGAACTCAATCTTATCGGCAATATCGGCCGCAGATTCAAAAAAAGCGGGCTGGCGATACCCTTAGTGTTCACGCGTGGGCATATTCCCTCCTCACTGGATACGTTCCCGCTGGAATTTTCGAACATGAAACAAAATCATATCCTGCTTCATGGCACAGATCCATTAGCAGAAGCTGAAATTGAAACCAAAAACCTGCGCTATCAATGCGAGACCCAGTTTAAAAGCCAGTTGGTGCAACTGCGGCGCGGTTTTCTGGCTACCGGCGAAAACCAGGAGGCGATCACCACTCTTGTCACGACCTCGGTAACCTCGATCATAGCCGCCTGCCGGGGTATGGCGCTTCTGGCTGGCAAAACTCCGCCTGAAAACAAAACAGACTTACTGAAGATGGTTCAAGATGATTACGATATCGATATGTCGGCTATCAATGAAGCCTGGCGCTTGAAACGCGGCGAGGCCAATCAGTCAACCGCCACGCTGGAGATGCTTTTCGATAAGTATCTGATCGCTATCGAAAAACTGGCGGATGTGGTGGACAGGATGTAGGATTGCTCACTATCACATTTTCGCTGAGGGCGAATCAGGATCGCCCGTTTCAATCCGGGACAGTTTCAAGGTTTCTCATACCCGGTTATTTAAACGGCATATTTTTCCGATATTAATTATTAACAGGGGAATTCACAATAATCTTGATTTGTGGGGGGTGACATATTATTTATCGCCATAATTTAACCGGAAGACTAACGAGCCGACCATCGGCCCGCTTTTTCTTTTTGCGGAAGGCAATATGGAAGTTTTAAAACTGTTTTCGCAAAATTCAACCGCCTCCACTCTGCTGTTTATCGGCTTGATCGGTATTGCCGGCATTATCATGGGTCAGATCAGGGTACTCAATGTCAAGCTTGGCATAGCCGGAGTGCTTTTCGCCGGGCTGATAGCCGGCCATTTCGGTTTGCAGGCAGATTATGAGGTACTTAATTTTATCAAAGAATTCGGGCTGATCTTGTTCGTTTATTCAATCGGACTGGAAATCGGTCCCCGGTTCATTTCCTCTCTGCGCAGAATCGGTTTGAAAATAAATTTGCTGGCAACGGGCGTGGTATTGCTCGGCTTTCTTATCGCTATCGCGATTAAAATTATCCATAATGTTCCGGTTCCGGTTGTGGCCGGTATCATGTGCGGAGCTGTAACCAATACGCCAAGCCTCGGCGCCGCCCAACAGGTAATCGGCGAACAGATGGCCAATTCTGCCTTTTTAACACAGCTAACGGGCATGGGGTATGCCGTAGCTTATCCGTTCGGCATTCTGGGGATTATATTTTCTATGCTTTTGTTGCGAGCGATTTTCCACGTATCTGTTAAAAAAGAAACGGAAAAATATAATAACGAGGTTTCAGGTTTAGCGGGCAAGCTTGAGGCGGTGAAAATGAAAGTCATCAATCCCGCCTTAATCGGCAAACCGGTTAGTTTTCTTAAAGCGGCTTTAGCGGGCGAATTCGTTTTATCCCGTATTTTTCGCGACAATGATTTTTTCATCCCTGATGAACAATGCCTTATCAAAGAAGCGGATTATATTCACGGCGTCTCAACCGAGGCGAATTTAGCGGAGTTGGAATTAAAAGTCGGCCCAGTCCAAGTGTTGGCCGATTTTGAAATTACCGGCAAGCTGGGGATGAAACATGTTATCTTTACCAATAAAGAACTGGCCGGAAAGACAATAAATGAAATAGGCATATCCCGGCGTTTCCCTGTCAATATCACCCGTATTTTCCGAGCCGGTATAGAAATCATGCCCCAGAACGGCGACAGTATCGAATTTGGCGATACCGTCCGTATCGTCGGCGAACGGAAGGCGCTCGGCGAGGTGGCGACACTTCTGGGCAACTCCCTATCCGACCTGGCTCATCCCAATATATTACCGATTTTAATCGGGATAATGGCCGGCGTCATTATTGGTAATATCCCGATAGGAATTTCCGGGCTGCCTGCGCCGGTTAAACTTGGCCTGGCCGGCGGGCCGCTTTTGGTAGCTTTATTTTTAGGTCATAAGGGGCGGATAGGCAAACTCGATTTCTACATGACTCCGGGCGCCAATCTTTTTATCCGGGAGTTGGGAATTACTCTGTTTTTGGCTTGCGTCGGTTTATCGGCGGGCAAGAATTTCGTTCACACGATCGCGACCGGAGGCTATATCTGGCTTTTGTACGGGGCTTTGATCACCTTTTTGCCATTACTGATTATGGGTATCGTGGCCAGGATGATGAAACTTAACTATCTGTCAATCTGCGGCCTTTTATCCGGTTCTATGACCGATCCACCGGCGCTGGAATTTGCCAATTCAATCGCTCCGGTACAGGCGCAATCAACCGCTTACGCGACTGTTTACCCATTGGTTATGTTCCTTCGCGTATTTTTGGCGCAAGTGATTGTACTAATATTTCTGTAATATCGAATATTTTTGCTCGATCAATAGCGCAATTTTCATCAGTGTGCGGACTCAGCCTAAATACAAAAACTCGGTTTTGACTTATTTATTGGCTGATATTCGTTGCCTTTGGCGAAACGTAAATTTTAGCGCAATTGTGTTTCCTAATCAAGCACAGTAACAAGGGCGAAACATGCAAGCCAATTTACTATTCGCTATACTAATAGCTTTTTACCGCCATCACTTTCACGCTTAAAACCGTATCGCCGATATCCTCAATCACCTTTTCAATGGAGGTATTCAATTCGCGCACCGCTTTTTGCGCCGTTGGATCATTGGCCATGAAATCAATCGGGAAAGAGGCTTCCTCGACCACCCGGACATCCTTAAACCCTGCTTGTCTGATCGCGCTTAGATAATCAGCTTTTATCATCGCCCCGGAGAGACAGCCCACATAGGCTCTAATCGAATTCATGATATACTCCGGGAGAGGTTTTAAAAGCACGATATCGGAAACCATCAGCCGGCCGTCGGGTTTGAGCACGCGGTAGGCCTCGCTGAAAACCTGATCTTTATCCGGCGACAGATTAATCACGCAATTTGAGATAATTATATCGGCGGTGTTATCGGCTACCGGCAGATGTTCGATTTCGCCCAGCCTGAATTCGACATTTTTCAGACCGCTTTTGGCCGCGTTAGCCAGAGCCTTTTCCAGCATCTCGTGGGTCATATCCACACCGATTACATGGCCGGATCGACCGACTCTGTTGGCCGCCAGGAAGCAATCGAAACCCGCGCCCGAACCCAGATCGACTACGGTTTCGCCCTCTGTCAAAGAGGCTAAAGCTATCGGATTGCCGCAACCTAGTCCCAGGTTTGCCCCTTCGGGAACGCTTTTTATGTCCTCATCAGTGTACCCGATACCCTTGCTGATCTTTTCGGTTGCCGAGGGACCGCAACATGATGGCCCACAGCCGCAGCCGCAATTTTGTTTGGCCACCTGTCCATAACCATCCCTGACCATTTTCCTGACATCATCGTCTTTCATTATTATTGCTCCTGAATTAAATGTTAAGCTTGTTTATTAACTATATCTTTCATCATCGGACCGAGAAAATCCTTGACTATGCCGCCCAATTGATCGGCTTTTAGAAGCGAAAAACAGCAGACCTCGCCATCCTTCTCGAAACTGATAATCGCCAGCTTATCCCCGGCTTTGATCTTGGCTTTATCGCGAAGTTCCTTGGGCAGAATCATCTGCCCGCGTTCATCGACAGCGACCACGGCCTCAACCCCGCAACAGCCGGTGCTTTTCTGATTGGGTCCGCAGCAGCTTTCATCTTTTTTCGGCTTAGCCATGAGATTATTCTCCTATTTCCCTTATTACTGATTTATCTGATTATACTGATTATTAGGATAATTTGTTGCAAGAAAATGAAATTTTTCCAAATTATTTTCGTGCGCTCGCGCAACTTATTGAATATTCATGGATTAGGAAAGTGGGACATGGGGCTATGTATGGGAAATTGCGAAATATTGATTAGTTTAAATCCAACGCCTGCAAATAAACCTGTTCGGTCTTCGCGACTATCGATTGCCAGTTAAATTCGCGATTTACGTAAGTATACGCGCTTTCGGACATGAGGCGAAGAAGCTTTTGATTGGCCAGAGCGAATTTGATCGAGGTTTTCAGTGATTGCATATCCCTATCTTTAAAATGCAGGCCAAGCGGTTCGTCACTGCTATTGCCCTCAAGAATTTCCATATTTTCCGGTATATCGGAGACCAGTACCGGCGCGCGATGTTTCATCGCCTCGATTAACACCAACGGCAAGCCCTCCACGGAGGACGGCAATACGAACAGGGCGCAGTTGGCGTATAAAGCCGATAGTTTCTCATTATAGACATTGCCCAAAAATACAGTTTTCGAGCCGGCTGTTTGTTTGAGTGTTTTGACATACGAATCGGTAAAACTCGAATCGCCCGCGACCGCCAGCTTGACTCCGTCTCCCAGTTCCTGCACCGCCCGGCTTAACAGATGACAGTTTTTGTCTTCTATCAATCTGCCCACGAACAAGATGTATTTGCCGGGTTCCAGGCCACGCGAATACAGCCAATCGATTTCAGCCTGGCCCCAGGTAAATGGCTCTTTCACGCCGTTAGGGATATAGACTGTTTGATCGGGTCGATTTAGAGATTTTTTTATTAATTGAGAGACGCAAATGATCTTATCTGAAAAAGCCAGCGCGCTTTTCAATCCGGCTTTCAGGCTTACTTTGGCGATACTTCCCCATTTTTTCTGGCGGAAATCCAGAGCGTGAATGGTGACAACCGTCTTGGCGCGCGATAGTTTTGGCAGAGCGCTAATCAGCGCCGGGCCGATACCGTGGACATGGATGATATCAAAATCATGCTGATGCGCGTCAATCACCGACAAAACCGAATGAGAGATCGCGTCAAAATGCTTGGTCCTCAACGAGCGTATCAATTTTAAATCGATATTTCTGAAGCGGCACGCGCTGGAGCTTATATTTTCTATCTGCGGGTTATTTTCGAGATCGACGCTGTAATAGGGCCGGCAATAGACCGTGACTTTATGGCCTAAAGAAGTCAAGCCGACGCCCAGGTTTTCCACATGGTGCTCGATCCCCCCGTAAGTCGCCGGCAATCCTTTCTGACCGATCATGGCGATTTTTAGTCGGCGAGTTTGCGCCTTTGAGGGCAAGTTGATGGCAGTATCTGAAGCAGTGTCGAGCGGAAGATCAAGTTCGATTTGAGCCAAGTTGAACCTCGCTTAAAAATTAAGGGTTTTTAGCGATTCAAATAAGGAAAATCAGGCTTACTTGATTACCAGCTTCTGTTTATTTTCTCTTTGAATCACCGGGATTGAATCGAGATTTTCAACCATAGAATTGTCATCTAACGAATCGAGGCAAATGGGTTTGCCTCTCATCAGCCGGATTTTATTCCTTGCGATCCAACCTATGGTCCGGGCCGGGTTTCTGATCATATCGAACCTGGCCGTGCCGATGAAAGCGCAATCTTTCGAACAGTTTTTAACTCCGTTTCTTACCTCATTGGCCTTGGGGCTATTCCAAATTTCGTCAAATGTCTGTTCTTTCAAATTACCCATTATCCATTGCTTATTACTGCCGTTGCACGGAGATATATTGCCGAAAGGGTCAAGGAAAAACAGGTCGGTACCGGCGGTACAGCTTCGCTGATGGCTGAACCCGTAGCGAGCGTGATGATAAATCCGGAGATTGAAGAAAGCCCTCAGCCAATCCTTGACACGAAGCTTAAGCGATCCGCGTTTGGAGGTCAACAGGGCGGAGATAAATCGTTCCATCTCCCGGGCGACAATCTCGCGGTCATCGATTTGATTATCATATTTATGAAAATACCAGGAGTTATGCATCGTCGATTGCGCGAATTCGACATTAAGTCCAACCGCCAAATCGTACAGGTTAACCAGATCCCGCACATTTTGATCGCAGATTACAACCGAGAACCCGATATCCTTGACTTTGGTTTTTTTCAATTCGAGTATACTGCGCAAAGCGTGATCAAATCCGTCCTTCGTTCCTCTCAGCCGATCATTCAAAGCGGGTAGACCTTCCAGGCTTATCCTAATCATTACCCTGGGAAATCTTTGGGCGATTTTAACCAGCCTGTCCGTATAATATCCGTTAGTGCTGATTTCCACCAGATTGCATTTTTTATACAATATCCCGACTAATTCTTCGATATCGTGGCGAAGCATCGGTTCTCCGCCGGAAAGGTTAACGCGGTTGAGGCCATCCGGCAACTTGGCGACAATATCAGGAGTAATCTCCTGGTCGTTTTTAGTTGGATACTGCCAGATATTACACATATGACATCTGGCATTACACTTATAAGTAGATATTACGCTCGCATTCATCTGTACCCCACCTTAATTTCGTAATTGGCGTCAATTAGCAGTTACTAACTCACGCGCTTCATGCTTAAAATCAATGCTGTTATTATCGATCACTTCTTGATAGATATTTAAAATATTTTTATAATGTGTTTCAGCGTTATATTCAGTAATAACTTTTAAGCGCCCTTGTTGCCCCATTTCTCTGGCTGTGTTCCGATCGTGCATTACCTTTTTCATACACTCGGCAAGTTCATCGATCCGCCCCGGAGTAAAAATCAAGCCGGTGCGGCCATGTTCCACCTGTTCGGGAATACCGCCGGTACGAGAAGCTATAACCGGCTTGCCTAAAGCCATCGCCTCCATTACCGAGTATGGGAAGTTTTCCCACCAAATCGAGGGTACAATCGAAGCCAGGCATCCGGCCAGAAGTTCGTTTATCTTTGCCGGAGATTGATGGCCGATAAATTTGATTTCTGCTGATGAATAATGTTCAGCCAAAGATTCGAGCCTGGTTCGCTCGGGGCCATCCCCAGCAATTACTAGTTTCCCGCCGCCAATCGCAGCGAAAGCCTTGATTAATAAATCGACCCCTTTCTCCTCAGATAATCGTCCAAAATAAAGAAAATAATCTTCGCCGGTAGAGCTAATTTCCATAATTGGAAGAAAGTTTGGAATGCTTATGACCTGATTTGCCGCTAATCTATGTTTTATCAGAATATTGCCCAAAAATTTGGAAGGCGAAATAAACATCTTCACCGCTTGAGCAAGCTTACGTGGGCAAAAATATGTGCTTTCAAGCGCGGCTATGAGGCTTGCCCCAAGGGATCCTTTTTTACAGCGATGGATTACCGCATGAATATTATTGCCATCGGCGCATTTTGTGCAAATCTTACCCTGGCGGAGAAAGGTGTTGTCCGGGCAATTGAGGATATAGTCATGTAATGTCCAAACAACCGGTATTCGATATTTTTGCGGAGCGCTCAGAATCGCGGGGGTCAGCTGATGATGAATATTATTAAGATGGATAACATCCGGTCGTACATCTTCAATCAACTGTTCCATAAGTTCAGCGGCACGAGTATTCACAATAGCCCGCGAAATTACTTTTAAAGCGTTTTGGGGTCTAAAACTCTTTAGCTCCTCTCGGAAATCAATATAAGGTACGAAATATTCGCCATACTTTGTCTTTATATTTTGGGGATGATGCATCCCAAAAGGGATAACATCATGACCTTTTTGCGAAAGCAACTCCATCAGCCTTAAGGTGTAAAGGCAATCGCCTCCGCGAGGGTAGAGGAATTTATTGGCAACTATTACTGTTAATTTCTGTTTTTTCATATTAAGCCTCTAAATAAACCAGTCCGTCTATCTAATTCTTATTCTCATCAGAAAACAACATAACAAGCCCGCATACCGTCCATATCAGTAGAGATTGATTTCGATACATTAAATCAAATGAAGCCAGATTCAAGATTGCCTGAGCAATAATAATTCCTATAGCCCCCAGCCAAAATGCTTGTATTATCTGATTGCCTTCCTTGACCAGGGCCGCCGACGCTTTTTTGTACACGGTAACAAATACCAGGATCATGGCCAATAAACCAATCAATCCCGATTGCGCGAACAGGGCGACATAGCCGACATCATGAACATACTTCAGCGCCTGTGATTCCAGGTTTAAAACATCACCAATACCGTAAACTTCTTCCTCGGACATCTGGGCGGAAATTCGCATAAAACTTCCCGGCCCTACGCCCAGAATCGGATTTGCGGCAAAAACAGCCGGCGCGACGCCTATTATCGCGTACAGCCGGCCGGCGCTTCCGACTATATCCATATAATCAGAGGTAAACATGTAGTTAAATCTGCTTATAATATTAAAGTCATCAATAAGATCGTCGGTATCCAGGGCGGCGGAACCGGTAATCAAAACGATTATCAATAATAGCGGTATAATCACATACGCGCGAAGGAATCGCCTGTTAACTTTCGCTATAATCACGCCTGCCGCGATATAGGTGCTGATCCATGATATTTTGGATGAAGATAATACCAATGCTGCAAGCACTGGAACAAGCGCCAGTAAATAGCTCGATTTTTTGCCCATTTTATAATATCTGGCGGCTATGAGGCATACGACAAATGCCAGATAATAGCCTAACTCGTTCGAACGGACGAAAGTACCGGTAAAACGGGTATAGTATGAACCAAACTGCGGATCCGGGTTGCGGATTAATGCCCCGCCGACAACCACTTCTCGAGGTCGAAAAATCTTGACCATGATATCACCTTCAACAGCCTGGCCGATACAGATTAAGCTTTCCAATACGCCTATAGATATGATTATTAGTAATACCTTTTTCAGAAATTCTTCACTGGGTTTCAAGTTATAGATAATATAAAAGATCGGGACATACCGTATCAGATTTTTAATATGAGCCAGCGATGACAAAATAGGAATGCTATTTACAAAAGCCGATAAAACCCAAGCCGCTAAAAAAAACAGGAAAAATTTATCAACGCCGTTTTTTTTCCAATTTTTTGCCAAAACAGCATTTTCAAAAAGCATCAGCGCTATCATGGCGAATAACAACCCTTCCCACATATATCGGACAGGGGCGTAAAGATTATCGGGTAATATTTTCAGGACCAGTTCTTCAAAAGGTAAATAAACCAAAAGGAACAGCACTAATTTGTCTTTGTGCCGCCAGAAATACGCGAATGCCGCCAGTCCTATGGGAACAACCAGAAGCGCGGGAGCAAAACACGCAACTAACGTTGTTAGAATGACAGCAGGAGCAAAAATAACCCAACTATCAATCAACGTATTTTTTGAATCAAGCGACCGTGCTGCCAATAAGCTCATCTTTTTTAATCTCTATCATTTTGCCTGTTAACGCGCGGAAAATGTCAAAATATTTATCGATAACCCGATTATAATCCATCTCCTGACGGGCGAATTGCAGGACATTAGCGGCCAGTTTGCGCCTCAGTTGATAATCATTTTTCAGAAGCTCAATCGCATCGGCGATTTGCCCGGGATTGGCGTGTTCGATAATCAATCCATTGATGCCATCGGTTATAGGCACGGCGTCTTCCCAGCCTTTGATGCCGATTACAATCGGCAGACCGGCGGCCATGCTTTCGGCCAGCACGGTCGAAAAGCCCGGCAGGTTGGTAACATCGGGAAAAACCGCCACATCCGCCGAAGCGTACGCCGTCGGCATATCACAATTGGCTACCATGCCGGTCAATCTGACATTTTCCAGATTTAAGCTGTTGAGATGATCTTTAAATTCCGCCGCCTGATCGGCTTCGATATTTCCGCCGACAAATAGAAACACGATATCTTTAGCCATTCCTTTTTGACGAAGTATATCGGCGGCATAGAGAAGATGGCGCGCGCCTTTATTGTTGCAGAGACGGCCAAAATAGGCGACTACGAATTTATTTTCGAGATCATATTTTCTCTTGAAATCACGGCAATCCAAATCGGGGTTGAACCTGGTTGTATCTATCGGCTTGGGTATGACATAAATTTTATCTTCCGGAAAGCCATATTTACTGACAAATCGCTTTTTGCCTTCGTTATTATAAGTGATAATGGCCGAAATTTTTTTGACCACTCGTTTTTCGACAGGCAGTACAATTTTATGTTTAAATGTAAGACGCGGCATAATATCTCCGGCATCCAGATAAACCAGCGGAATATTCAATTTCCGCGATGCTATATAAGTCATATAAGATCTGGGCGTGAGTGTGAGATAAGGATTCTCAAAAATCAGATCTGGTTTCCAGCGAGCTAATTCTGCCATGATGCCCGGTGTCCATCTGAAAAAGCCGCCCAGGCTGATATTGCCTCGACGATGAAAAACCAGCCGTGACTTCATCAGCAGTAAATAATAACCCGGAGGCAAAGCCCCTACATGATCAATCGGATAAGCTGCCGTGCCAAACACCCTCGAATCCGCCGGGCTGGCGATATCGGTACCGAGATGAACGATTTCACAGTTAAATTTTCCACACAACATCTTACCGATTCGAAGGTCTTTATCGCCGCGGTATAATTCCACAAACTCATGCGACAAGGCGATACGCAAACGATTACTATCCGTTAAAGGCGGTACAAAAGTTTTTAAATTTTCGACCATTAGTACAGGCAATTTGATCTCCCCATTAAGCAAATGACAAAAAGCATTTAGATACCCTTAGAAATTAAATTTTCAGATCGAATTTCCGGTCTTCGTCCGATAAATTTATCATTCAGTTCGGCGGGTTTTTGTCCGTCGATGAACAATCTATACCACAATTCGATATTAATCAGCGGCCACAATAACACTTCCCGACTGATTGCCGGTGTTAAATATTTGCGGTTCGAATTAAAAAATTTGGCGACATTCGAATTGAAAAGTCCGCGATCGCTGAGGATTTCATCGGTGACGAAGCTATGTGAATAGCCGGCCAGATCGCCTTTAAACCAGATATTAAAGGGCGTGGGAAAGCCTCGCTTGTCGGTCCGGCTTTTAATTGCCTCAGGCAAGATATGATCTATAGCTTTTCTAAATACGTATTTCGTTTGCAGATTTCTAAGTTTAATGTTTGACGGTATTTTCATACAGAATTCGACTATTCTGTAGTCCAGCAAAGGCACTCGTGATTCAAGCGACCAGGCCATGCTGGTTCTATCCTCAACCTGCAATAGACCGATCAGATAATTAGTGATGTCGAACCAGGACATTTTATTCACCAGCGAGGAAGTCTCGATTTTCGCTAATCTATTGGCGGCGGCTTTAATTGGCGAATAGTTTTTAACCTGCGACGCCAGTTCACCCGCAAACATACTTTGTAAGCCATATAAATTGGCCGAGGTGATGGCGTAACGATTATTAATATTACTCAACCGCCTCTTTAAGGCCCACCCGCCAATCCCGGAAACGCCATAGGTTTTGATATAATGTAAAATTAGCTTGTGGCTGCCATAGCCATCAAGACAGCTATCGCCGATCCCATATATAAGTTTATTTTCAATTAGAGTTCGCATATATCTGGGGTAACCTAAAAACAGTTCATCACCGCCCTGACCCCCCAAAACCACTTTAAGTTTCGATCCGGCGGTTTTCGATACCATGTATTGAGGAAATACCCCCGGACCAACCACAGGTTGATCGAGATACCAGATTATGTTTTCCAGATGTTTGGTCAGGTCGGATGGTTTTGGTGTGATAAGAAACACCCTTGATTCGATTTCATCGGCCACGGCCAGAGCGTACCGTGATTCGTCGTATAATCCGCCCTCGGCAAATCGGCCCGTGAAAGTAAAAAGCGTCGTGTCATATAATTTCGAAACGGCATTGGCTATGGCGGATGAATCGATTCCGCCGGAAAG
>Ga0299912_10003441_pt1 | contig 12911 bp, 15 predicted proteins | sample RVTome_2_FD_207667 | JGI IMG/M metagenome (GOLD analysis project Ga0299912, IMG submission 207667) | Soil microbial communities from uranium-contaminated site in the Upper Colorado River Basin, Wyoming, United States - RVT95D214 (version 2) ...
ACGCGCGGATTCCGCCGCGCGCGCGCAAAAGCACCTGATGCCGCTGTGCGCCTACTATCTTGTCCACGCCAAAAGCAATGGCGAGCCGGTCGATGGCGTGGCGCGGTTTCATCTCGGCAACGGCGCAAGGCTGGAGCGTCTGAACTGGCTCGCTGACACCTCGAAGCACGGCATGCAGCGCTCCGCCGGGCTGATGGTCAATTATCAGTATCGCCTGGACGAGGTGGAAAACAACCACGAGATCTACGTCAAGGAACACCGCGTCGTCGCTTCGCCCAACCTCAAAAAGCTGGCACGCGAGTGTCCGCTGTCGCAGCCGGCAGGCAAGCGATAAGCGCATCGCCACCCTGCCGCGGAGAACAAGAATGGAAATGACGGGAGAGCAACTGATCCCCCTGCCCCGGGAAGCAACATGGCGCGCGCTTAACGACACCGCGATTCTCAAAGCCTGCATCCCCGGTTGCGAAACGATCGAACAGATCTCCGACACCGAATACCAGCTCACCATGACCGCCAAGGTGGGCCCAGTCTCCGCCAAGTTCAAAGGCAAGATGACGCTCTCCGACGTCGATCCGCCGCACGCCTACACGCTGGTGTTCGAAGGCCAGGGCGGCGTGGCCGGCTTCGCCAGGGGCCAGGCCAATGTGCAGCTAGTGCCCGAAGTCGAAGGCACCCGGCTCGGTTATGCCGTGAAAGCGATGATCGGCGGCAAGCTGGCGCAGGTCGGCTCGCGGCTGATCGACGGCGTGGCGAAGAAGCTCGCGGAACAGTTTTTTACCGCGTTCAATGCCAACGCGAGCGGCAACATTGAGCCGCCGATTAACGCAGATGAACGCTGATAACAGTACAACAAGGAATAGACAGGATTAACAGGATTTGCGGGATTTGAACCAATCATTCTTTTCAATACCCCCTTGAGGGGGATTGTATACTTGAGGCCACAGGAACAAACACTATTTCCTGATCCGAAGGATCGCAGCGACTACTTGCGCTTCTGCGCTTTCTTCGCTGGCTTGGGCTTGGCTGTTGTGCGCGGTGCCGGTGCTGCCTTCAATAGCTGCCGCATCACGGTATCGAACGGTACTGCTTCCTCGGCGTATTCCGACAGGTCAACGGGCTTTGGTTTTGGCTTGGTCATGGGGGTTTCCTATGGCTGAGAACAAATCAACCGTTGGCTTGGGTGTTTGCCCTATCAATGAAGGCGCGAAGGAATGCCTGTTTCTCAAGTCCCTTCCATATCTTGAGATCACCAATTGGCATTTGGTCTTCGACGATATATTCGGGGAACCAATGCCGATTATGGATGACGTTCCAGAAGTTGAAAGCTAATTCCAAATTGTGCATTTTTTCTTTCATGCGCAGCGCAGCTATTACGGACATGCTTAGCAATAAATCATTAACTAGAGGATTGAACGCCCTGGTTGCGTTTGCGTCCGTGTCGGCATGTTTGAAAAATGCGGAATCTTCTTTAATGAGTTTGGCGAAATCCTTTCTGCGTTCATCCTTTATCAAGGTTGAATCAAACATTAAATCCTTTAATCCCTTTAGCCTGAATAGGCGATGGATTATTTCGTGAGAGGAGAACGCTAGAACGTGTATCGACACTGGATCGCCATCAGCAAACCACAGTTCGATAGCGGTTCGCAGTTGTCTGCGAGCAACGTCCATCTTGGTAAGGCTGATGGTTACTTTCGGGGAGAAGGCCATGGCTAAAGAAGCTTCCAATTTTCCCGCTCGCGGAGTATTGCCTCAATTTGGGTTGCCACCTCGCCCAAGGCGTCGTCTATCTCGGCTTTCAGAGTTTGAGTATCAACGGATGCTAAAGGTATCGAAGGAAGCAGATGCGAGACGCGCTTTGAATCCTGAATTTCATCAACTAAGAGTTTTGCGTATTCTGGCATACGTTTGGAGAGAAGCTCCGTTATCACAAGTGGACTGCCCCGTTGAGTCTCTTGGTCGGCAACTTCCACAAGAATCCGGCTCAAAAGCAGGCGCACAATTGCATGGCGAAGCCGCTCGCGATCTAAAGGGGTAATCAAAATTTATTCCTTTTTACGCACCAATCCGCCGATACGTCAGGCGCTTGCCACTGATGCCCCTGAGTGCCGCAGTGGCACGTTCGGCATCGCTATGGCCGGTCTTAACCCATTTGCCGTCAACCTTCTTGCGGGTTTCACGATGGTTATAGCGGAAGTCAAATTCCGTCGCATAGCGTTGCAAGTGTTGCGCGCTAACATGGTGGAACGTGCCAACAATGCCACGCTTGAAAATAGAGAAGTAGTTCTCCGCCGTGTTGCAATGGGCATCGCCGCGAACATACTCACCAGCGCCATGGTTGACATGCTCATGGCTCGCAAACATAAACGCGAGCTTTTGATATTGGCGCTCCCCGTCAGTGCGCAGGTGCGTTTCCTTGGCGTTCAATTGCGACTCAAGGACGGGCTTGAGGTTGCTGGCGCTAACGGAGGGCAAATGCAGCGAACGCACCTTGCCGCCGCGCTCAACCAGCGAGAACACCATTTGCTTGCCCATGCCGCCGATGTTTTTCTTGTCGCGCTTGTTGGCGTGTTTGTTACGCTCTTTACCGCCTACGTATGTTTCATCCGCTTCCACAATCTTGCCGCCTCCGCCAAGCAAACCGGGGTTGCCGTCCTTCATCGCCTCACGCAAGCGGTGCGTCATGAACCACGCCGTTTTGTAGGTCACGCCCAAAACGCGGTGCAGCTGGTGGCTGCTCATGCCTTTCTTGCTGGCACACAGCAGGAAGGAGGCCAACAGCCATTTATGCAAGGGAATCTTGCTGCGCTCAAACACGGTGCCGACCGTCACGGTAAAGTCAGAACGGCATTCCTTTTCGGCGCAGCGGTATTTGCCAATGCGCTTAGTCGTGTAAGCGTTGTTTATCGAGCCGCAGTGAGGGCATACGGGGCCTTCCGGCCACAAGATAACCTCAAGGTATTGGCGGGCTGCTTCGTCGTCGTGAAAGTGTGCTGCGTCGAGTTTACACATGACTGACCTCAATAAAATGGATAGAGCCGAACTTAACGCGGCTTACCTGGTCGAGAGGCTAACTTCAATAGATCGCTGTACGCTTCCTTCTGCTTCCCTAGAAAGGCATCAGATAAAAGCGAATCCAGAAGGAGATCATTTAATTTGTCAGACTGGCCAGAAAACCCGGCCAAGATGGAGTCTTTGTCTTTGCTTGCGTCGAGCATGGAGAGCACTAGACCGCGCAGGGCGTCCAACTGAGCCATTGTTTCTACGAGGGCGTTCTTGATGATCTTTTCTTCTTCCCCGGCCATGTCGCCTCCCAGTGGTTTACGAGAGAATGACTACATCCTAATCCCGGAGTCTTGTGGTGTCAAGTATATAATTGCCCCCTTGAGGGGTACCAGTCGCGAGTCACGGTTTTTATAGCCGCAGAGAATTCTTTTTAATACCCGCTCGACGGGTACACGGAGTTCACATAGAGAAATCTGATCATTGCTCTGCTGCCGCCAACTGGCCGCAAGCAATTGTTTTTACATGTAATTGTTTTCTCCGTGCCCTCTGTGTTCTCCGCGGTTAATCGCTGTCAAGCCAATTGCCCGGCGATTCGAAGCAGCGTAAGCTTTGCACGAATCGTCGGCGCCTCGCTGTTTACAACAATCCAAAGGCATCCGGCCTTCTCGCATAACCAATCAGACAGACAAGGGGGAGACAACCATGAACATGCGTGCAATCGTTGCCGGTATCCTGTTGCTTCTCGGCGCAATGGCCGGCCCGCTCTGGGCCCAGAGCTATCCGAACAGGCCGCTGCATTTCATTCTGCCGTTTCCGCCGGGAGGGCCGACGGACATGCTGGGCCGGACGATTGCCCAGAAGCTTACGGAACAGATGGGGCAACAGGTGATTCCCGAAAACCGGCCGGGTGCCGGCGGCAATATCGGCCTCGAGCTGGCGGCGAAAGCGCCGCCGGACGGCTACACGTTCACGCTCAGCTCATCGATCATCTCGATCGCCCCGTCCCTGTACCGCAAGCTGAATTACAAGCAATCGGATCTCGCGCCGCTGTCGCTGGTGGCCGAAGTTCCCAATGTCATCCTGGTCCACCCTTCGGTGCCGGCGAAATCGGTGAAGGAGCTCGTCGCCCTCATGCGCAAGAATCCCGGCAAGCTCAATTTCGGCTCCGGCGGGGTTGGCACGACGACGCACCTCGCGCCCGAACGCCTGATGAGCCTCACCGGGACCAAGATGGTGCACGTGCCGTTCAAAGGCTCGGGGATCGCGCTCATCGGGCTGGTAAGCGGGGAAATCGACGTGCTGATCATGGCTGTGCCGGCCGCAGAGGCCCAGGTCAAGGCCGGAAAAGCGCGCGCACTCGCGGTGCTCACCACCGAGCGCGTGGCAGCGCTGCCGAACGTGCCAGCCGCAAAGGAATTGGGCATCGAGGACTATATCGTCCCTTTGTGGTACGGAATACTCGCGCCGTCCGGCACGCCCGCCAATCTGATCAACCGGCTCAACTCCGAGATCGTGAAAGCGATGAATTCACCCGATCTGAAAAAACGGTTTGAAAGCGTCAGCATCACGCCGCGCACCAGCACCCCGGACGAATTCGGGAAATTCATCCGCGACCAAACCAAGCTCTATGCGGAGACCATCAAAGCAGCCGGCATCGAGCCCAACTGACGTCAAGGATGGACACTGACGTGCCATCCTGACTGCGCGCGTCGGAGCGGACGGCCATGCCGCCGCTCAACGCGCGCTATTTTTTAACCACCAAATAAATGATCAATGCAGCCGTCGTCGGCCTCGGCCGGTGGGGACAGAACCACGTCAATTCGGTACAGGGCGAGAGCGGGCGCCTGCGCTTCGTGCGGGGCGTGGTGCGGCATCCCGACGCCGTGCGCGATTTCGCGGCGCGCCACGCCATCGAGCTTTCCAGCGATTACGCCGGGGTGCTCGCGGATCCGCAGATCCAGGCGATCGTGCTGGCAACCCCCAACTCGCTGCACGCGGACCAGATCGTCGCAGCCGCGCGTGCGGGCAAGCCGGTGTTCTGCGAAAAACCGCTGGCCCTTACCCGCGCCGATGCCGAACGCGCGGTGCTGTCCTGCCGGCAGGCCGGCGTTGCGCTGGGCGTGGGACAGGACAAGCGCTTCTGGCCGTCGATGCGTGAATTGAAGCGCGTCGTGGAAAGCGGCGAGCTGGGCCAGGTGCTGCACGTCGAAGGCCACTTCAGCAACGAGAATGCGCGCAGCCTGCACCGCGGCTGGCGCGAATCGCCGGACGAAGTACCGGGTGCGAGCCTCACCGGCACCGGCATCCATGTGCTCGACGCGTTCGTGAACCTGATGGGCCCGATCAGGCGCGTCGAGGCGCAGCTCCTCGCGCACCGCCCGCCGCCCGAGCCGCTCGACACCCTGTCCGTGCTCTGCGAATTCGCCAACGGCGCGAGCGGCGTGCTGTGCAGCATGCGCGCGACGCCGCTCTTCTGGCGCGTACACGTGTTCGGCACCGAGGGCTCGGTCGAGTCGGTCGGCGCTACCGAGCTGGTGCTGCGCAGGAGCGGCGCCCAGCCGCAGCGGCTCGGCTTCGAACCGGTCAACGCCCTGCGCTACGAGCTCGAGGCATTCGCCGACGCGGTCGAAGGCCGCGCGCCCTATCCGATCCCGGTGTCGCAGATGCTGGATACGGCCGGCGCCCTCGAAGCCATCGTCACGTCCATGCATACGCGCGCGCCGGTCATCTTGAGCGCGCCCTGACCCGTGGTTAATTAACGATCAATACTGAAGAACTGGAGAAAGCGCCATGCTCAAGATCTGGGGCCGCAAGAATTCGATCAACGTGCAGAAGGTACTCTGGTGCTGCGCGGAATTGAATATTGAATACGAGCGCATCGACGCCGGCATGCAGTTCGGCGTCAACAACACGCCGGAATATCTCGCCATGAATCCCAACGGCCTGGTGCCGACGATCAATCACGACGGCTTCGTCCTGTGGGAATCGCACGCCATCCTGCGTTACCTCTGCGGCATATTCAGCCTGGGCACGCTGTGGCCCGGAACGCCGCGCGCGTTCGCTAATGCCGACCGCTGGCTGGAATGGTACAACACGACGCTGTGGATCAATCTGCGCCCGGTGTTCTGGAACCTCGTGCGTGTGGCGCCGGAAAAACGCGACATGTCCTTGGTCGATGAGTCCGTGAAAAAACTCAACGCAAACTGGCAGATCGCGGACGCTCATCTTTCCGGCAACCGCTATTTCGGCGGTAAAAATTTCACCATGGGCGACATTCCGCTGGGCGTAGCCGCATTCCGCTGGTTCAACCTGCCGGTGGAGCGCGCACCGCTCGGGAATCTGGAAGCCTGGTACCGCGGGATCTGCGAGCGGCCGGCATTCCGGAAGCACTGCATGGCGCCGCTCACATAATTGCGTGACTCGTGACTCGTGACTGGTGATCGGTGACTGGTGACTGGTGACTGGTGAGCAAGTGGACCGCTGACGCGGTCCATGCTTCCCCACTCTTCACTCTCCACTCTCCACTCTTCACTCTTCACTCTTCACTCTTCACCAATCATGACCGAACGCCGCAGCTATCGTTATTACGACTTCGTCATGGCGGCATTTGTCACGGTGCTGATCTGCTCCAATCTGATCGGACCGGCAAAGATCGCCCAGACCGAACTGCCGCTGCTGGGGGTGGTAACGTTCGGCGCCGGCGTGCTGTTCTTCCCGATTTCCTACGTCTTCGGCGACATTCTGACCGAAGTCTACGGCTATGCCCGGGCGCGCAAGGTGATCTGGGCCGGCTTTGCGGGTCTGGGATTCGCTTCCTTGATGTCGGCGGTGGTCGTGGCTCTGCCGCCGGCATCGTTCTGGCATCACCAGTCCGCGTACGAAATCGCATTCGGCGCGACCTGGCGCATCGTGCTCGCTTCCATGACCGCCTATTTCTGCGGCGAGTTCGTGAATTCCCTGGTGCTCGCCAAGATGAAGCTCATGACCCGGGGCCGCTGGCTGTGGACGCGCACCATAGGTTCCACCATCGCCGGCGAGGCCGTGGATTCGATACTGTTCTATCCCCTCGCCTTCTACGGCGCAGGCATCATCCCCGACGACAAGCTGCCGCAGGTGATGCTGGCGCAATTCGTGGCAAAGGTGGGCGTCGAGGTCGTGTTCACGCCGGTTACCTACAAAATCGTCAACTGGCTCAAGCGCGCCGAAAACGAGGACTATTACGACCGCCACACTGACTTCAATCCGTTCACCCTGAAGGCCTGATCGGCATGGGAAACGACTCCAAGGGGACTATATGATGCCCAGCCATAACAAGAAACAATCCAAAAAAGCCGCGCGCGATTCCCGATCCGGCGAAAAGTCCGCCGCCAACCGCCGCCTTCTCGAGCAAAACATCCGGATGAAGCTGCGCCTCATCTTCAGTTCCGCCAAGAAACAATTCTACGGCATCAAAGAACGCTCCGGCGTGAGCGCCGCCCAACTGGGTGCGCTCATGGAACTGAGCGCTCAACCCGGGCTGCGGGTTTCCGACCTGGCGAATCTGGTCTGCATCAAGGCCTCCACCGCCAGCAATATGCTCGACAAGCTCGAGCAGCGCGGACTGATACGGCGCGAACGCGCCGACCAGGACCAGAGAGTAGTGCGGCTGTTTCTGACCGCTGCCGGCTCGGAAATAGTGGAAATGGCGCCCAAGCCGGCGCGCGGGGTGGTGCCGGACGCGCTCAGCAATCTTGCCGAACCCACGCTTGTCGCGCTGAACGACAATCTCGCAGAACTCATATCCAAGCTCAAAATAAAAGATCAAAGCGCAATCTTCAAGCCTCTGGCAGATATCTAGTGTCCCGAGTCGCTAATTCGCTGAACAAAAGATGCCGAGAATCGGCGCCATACTTTGTCGCAAATCCTCGCCAGGTGTCCAACCTGGCTGCGGTTTGCTTCGCGTCTGACACCGATTTCGACACTTTTGCGATGCAGGGGCTCCCGGAACGGCGACGGATTGATCAACGAACTAGCGACTCGGGACACTAGAAAATAACGCGGGGCGGGTGTGGCCCGCAGCGGCGGCAACGGACAAAAAAAGAGCCCCGTTGCCGGGGCTCAATGACTTCTCTTTGCATGAACAATGCCCACACTTATCGTTCAAGATGCAGGCAGTCCTTCTCCTCCTCCTCGGACGCTCCTCGCAGTTGCCCTCAGGTCGGTGGCTGAGCGTATGTTGGTATCCGGCCGGCGGGCGCGATTCAATTTAGTTTTACAGAATATAATTAGCAACAAAACTATTGTCAAGGGAATCTTTTACCCTGCATTGGGCTGGATGCCGCGCCGGCACTTCACGCACAAAATCTGTGCCCTGGACGCGGTCCGGCCCAATCACTGGTTTGACCGGCAATACGCTAGAATGCGCGCACCAAGAACGAGATATTCACATGAACCGTTCCAACTGGCGCACTCCCGCCGTCGTCCTGATCTGCGGCGGCATCATACTCACCCTCTCGCTCGGCACGCGGCACAGCTTCGGGCTGTACCTGCAACCGATGACCTCCGACCTCGGCTGGAGCCGGCAGACTTTTGCCATTGCCCTCGCAATCCAGAACCTGGTGTATGGACTCGCCACACCCTTCGCCGGCATGATCGCCGACAAGTACGGCGCGGCGCGGGCGCTGGTCGGCGGCACCCTGCTCTATGGACTCGGGTTGGTGCTGATGGCATTTTCCGGGACCGGCTGGGAGTTCAGCCTGAGCGCGGGGCTTCTGGTCGGCGTCGGGCTCTCGTGCAGCGGCTTCAGCATCGTGTTCGGGGTGGTGGGACGCGCGTTCCCGCCGGAGAAGCGCACCCTCGCGCTCGGCATCGCCGGCTCAGCCGGATCCTTCGGGCAGTTCATGATGCTGCCTTACGGGCAAACACTGATCAACCACATCGGCTGGCACAACGCGCTGCTCATCTGCGCGGTAACGGTCATGCTGATCCTGCCGCTTTCGGCCGCGCTGGTGGAAACCAGAAAAACGCAGGCGGCGGAACTGCACCGGCAGTCCATCCCTGAAGCGCTGCGCGAAGCGCTCGGCCACAACGGCTACGTGCTGCTGTGCTCGGGCTACTTCGTGTGCGGCTTCCAGCTCATGTTCATCTCGGTGCATTTCCCCGCGTTCCTCGTCGACCAGCGCATGACGCCCGAGACCGGCATGATGGCACTGGCATTGATCGGGCTGTTCAACATCTTCGGCACCTATCTCTGGGGCTGGCTCGGCAATCGCTATACCAAAAAGTACGTGCTTTCGGCGCTTTACTTCACGCGCGCGGTCGTAATCGCGATTTTCGTCTTGCTGCCGGTCTCTCCGCTCACCGTCTACCTGTTCAGCGCCACGATCGGTTTTCTGTGGCTGGGCACGGTGCCGGTCACGAGCGGGCTGATCGCCCACATCTTCGGCGCCAGGTATCTTTCCACCCTCAGCGGCATCGCCTTCCTGTTTCACCAGGTCGGCAGTTTCCTTGGTGTGTGGATCGCGGCATACCTGTTCGACACCACCGGTTCCTACAGGCTGATGTGGCTGCTCACCATCGGCATGGGAATAGCCGCAGCGCTCATCAACTGGCCGATCAACGAGCGCCAGATCGTGCGCGTGGCGCCCAAACCGGCCTGAGTTTACCTGCTGCGCTACGGCACGTCCCGGGCCGCCTCATCTATCAGCCAGTTGTTGAACGCCACCACCGCCGGCCGCGTTGCGATATTTTCCTCGCACACGAGGTAATAGGCCGAAGCCAATGGCACGCGCAATTCGAATGGCGTCACCAGCCGGCCCGCGGCGATGTCCTCATTCGCCAGCACCGGCACCGACGCCAGCACGCCCACGCCGTCTAACGCCGCTTCGAAAGCCAGTACCGCGTGGCTGAAATGCGGGCCGTGCTTGGTATCGAGATCACTCACGTTGGCCGCCTTGAGCCACACATCCCAGAACGACTCGCCGTCGTACAGGTCGCCGGTATCATCATGCACCAGCATGTGGTGCTTCAGGTCGGCAGGCGTCTTGAGCGCATGCTCGCCTTCGAGCAGCTTGGGACTGCAGACCGGGGTTATCGTCAGCTCGAGCAGTTTGGTGACGCGCAGCCCCGGATAGTGGCCGCGGCCGTAAATAACCGCCACGTCGGAATCGTCGAGCCAGTTCTCAAGCGTTGCGCGCTCGGCGACATCGCCTTTGCCGTCAACACTGACCCGCCGCATGCGCGCCGAAAGCCGCACGTCGATTTCAGGATGAGCGACCAGGAAGCGGTGCAGGCGGGGCATCAGCCAGCGCGCCGCGAAGGAAGGTGCGGCACTCACCGTCAGCCGGCCCGGGCTCTGGTGCGTGCGCAGCCGCTCGACCGCCTGCGCCAGACAGTCGAAACCCTCGCGCATCTTGGGCAGCGCCGCCCGCGCGGAATCGGTCAATTCCAGGGCGCGGTTATAGCGGTGGAAAAGCTGGATGTTGAGGTATTCCTCAAGGGTCCGGATCTGGTGGCTGACGGCAGCCGGCGTCACATTGAGTTCTATGGCCGCTTTCTTGACGCTCAGATGACGTGCCGCGGCTTCAAACGCCTTCAGCGCATTCAATGGGGGCAAACGACTTGCCATGGTCTTTTCGACTTAGTTTATATATATTGAGAAATGATAATATATCAGCTGTTGCGACGCAACATATTTGTGGAAATGCCGTCTATACTTACATGCAAGATCAGTGAATTATATGACAGCCATGTTCTACAGTTTAATGCGCAACGCAGCAGACACGAAAGGGGCAGCAAACATGAGCAAATCTCTTGAAATCAGGATCGGTTCAACGATTTATGGTCGCATCAATGCAATGCGGATGTCGGAAGCCGAACGGCAAGTTGCAATCAATGCAATGCGCGATGCCGATTTGCTGGTTGACGCTTTCGTGTGGATAAGCAAGAAAATCGAACGACTTGCAGAACGTCTGTTCCTCAATCACAGCCTGAAGCACTAAGCTCCCTTCCAACCGGGGCTCTCCTCCTCCCCCCGGTCACCGGCCGCCCACAAGGCAGCCGGGTTAAACGCGGCGGTGATCCCGCCGCGTTGTTTTTTGTACCCGCCTCCACCAGCCTATTTCAGCATGGGCGAGAGCCTGCTCATGATTTCCCGCGAATCGGGTTCCACCTGGGAACGGAAACTGTACACCGTCTTTCCGTCCGGCGCGATCAGATATTTGTGAAAGTTCCACTGCGGCGCCTCGCCGGCCGCGGCGCGCAACTGCTTGAAGAACGGATCGGCCGCCGCCCCCGTAACCGAGCTTTTCTCTATCATCGGAAATTCGATGAAATAGGTGAGGCGGCAGAAACTGGCGATTTCCTTGTTGGTTGCAAGTTCCTGGTTGAAGTCGTTCGAAGGAAATCCGATGACCAGCAATCCGCGGCTGCGGTAGCGCTTGTACAGCGCCTCCAGCTTGTCGAACTGGGGCGTATAGCCGCACTTGCTTGCGGTATTGACCACCAGGATCGGGCGGTTTGCATATTCGCAGAGATCGACCGGTTTGCCTTGCAGCGAGTTGAAGCGGTGATCCAGCAGCGCCGGGCAGGCCGGCGCCGCAGCCCCAGGCGCGCCCAGCACGCATGCCGTCACGATCAGCAGAAGCAGCTTGAGCCCATCCACCACGCTAACAATCCCCAATGCAAATCACTCCCTTAGAAAATTTTACCGGGACTGGGCGGCGGCCGGCTGAACGCTGCCGAACTCCGCGAGAATCATGTCGTTGAGATCGCGCGGAATCGGCGCAATGCCGGACTGCAGCACCTGGATCATCTGCCGGCGCTCTTCGGGCGCCAGGCTGGCGTATGCGTCGCGCGCCTGGCCGGCGATGGCTTTCTTGTCGCCGTAAGACAAATTGTTGAGCTGCTCATGCGCCTGGCGCACGGCGGAGGCTTTCAGCGCCAGTTCCTGGATGATCATCGGCCTGAGATGGGCGTTCCTGGGATCGGCCAGCGCGCGTTTCAGGCCCGCGTGCACCTCTTCCCGCTGCATCGGAGTGAGATGGACGAATCCCTCGTCGATCAACGCCCTCAGTTGATGATCTTCCAGAGCGTACGGGGACGGCGGCAGGACGACCTCCCTGGGACGTTCGCTCCCGCTCTGCGCGCCTTCGATTGCGGCCTGCGCCGTTGAGGAAATGATCTGGTCGCGCAGCACGCGCAGCAGGATCAGGGTCAGCGGTTCGACGGCGAAGCTGGCCGAGGACCAGATCACCAGCAGCAGGCCGATCAGACAGCGATACATAGGCCGCCTCCTCCGGAAGTTCATGCCCCCGCATCCCGCGGGGATGCAACAGCAGCGACATCCTTGGTCGCGCAGGGCATTCATCTTGGGGATTTTCGGCGGAACCCCGCGTTTCAAAGTTCCGCGCAAGGGGGAAAGTCTAGCACCGTCTGGCAGCCGTCTTTATGACTTCCTGCCGTTTTTTATGACTTTCCCCCTATCCTGTTTTACGGCACGCCCAACGGATTCTTTTCGTCCAAAGCAAGAATAAAAACTAACTATTTGTTTTTATTAATTTTTTAACAGTCTCCCGACTGGACAAGCCTTGCGGTGCGCATGGCGCCCGGCACGAGGCAGCCGGGCGCCGTTGGCCTCAGGCCCGAGACGCTATCGCCAACCCTTATATCGGCGGTCGGCGCTGGCGATCGCGAACGACTTTCACGACAAGCGGTATCAAGGTGATGACGCCCAGCGCCAGAATGGACCACATGATCCGGCCGGCTTCACCCGTGGCCATTTCGCCGCCGAAATGGGCCAGGAGAAAACTGGCAGGAGCAACGCCGGCGAGAGTCGCGATGGCAAACCGCCAGAATGACAGCACCGTCAGCCCGGCGGCGTAGCTGATGATATCGAACGAAACAAAAGGCAGCAGTCGACTGATCAGCAC
>Ga0299912_10003442_pt1 | contig 12910 bp, 9 predicted proteins | sample RVTome_2_FD_207667 | JGI IMG/M metagenome (GOLD analysis project Ga0299912, IMG submission 207667) | Soil microbial communities from uranium-contaminated site in the Upper Colorado River Basin, Wyoming, United States - RVT95D214 (version 2) ...
GCAATTATGCTCCGCCCTGTCCCTTCGACAAGCTCAGGGCAGGCTCTGAGCAAAGTCGAAGGATCGGCACACCCGGCTGCGAACGGCTCCGGATCGAAAAATCCAGGATTCGATGCCAATTCATCGTTAGCAGGCCAGCGAGATTCCTCGGCAAAGCTTGTCCCTTCGGAAGCCTCAGGGCAAGCTCTGAGCAAAGTCGAAGGAGCGGTTCCCGATCAAGTCGGGGAGGGCCTTGGTAGGGGAGAATTGTTTTTTAAGATGATGTTTTCTGTGGTGCTCGTCCTCGTGCTGGGTGCAGCGGCGGTCTATATGTCAAAGAAGGTTCTGCCCCGGATAACTAATCTGCCTGGCAAAGAAATTCGTATCCTCGAAACTGCTCACCTTGGGCCGCGTAAAGCAGTTTACCTGCTCAGGATAGGTAATCAGCGCTTGTTGATAGGCAGCACAAATGAGAGCATAACCATGCTGGCTGATGTTACTGAGCAGGATGAACCTGACTTCGTGGATTCATCATCGCAACAGATAGACGCTTGTGTGAGAAAGTAGATGTCTGCCAAAGTTGCCACGATAGCTTTTCTGGTTCTTGTGCTTCTGACGTCAAATGGTTTATGCCTTGGTCAGGGGCCGCCGCGGGCAGAAGTTCGAAACTCCAGGCCGGAGGCCGGCCCGGGTCCCAACACCATGCCCAGCATTAAAGACCTGATGACCGTGATAGATAAGGCAACCGCTGGTAACAGCGCTGGCAAGGATTGGTCGACCCCTGTCAAATTAGTAATCATCTTTACGGGCCTGGCAATTCTGCCGAGCCTTTTGGTGATGATGACGTCATTTACGCGGATAGTCATTGTGCTGTCTTTTGTTCGGCGTGCTTTGACTACACAAACCATCCCGCCAACCATTGCCATCATAGGTCTGGCATTGTTTTTGACGCTATACACGATGGCCCCCACATATTCCAAGATCAATACTGTTTCCATCCAGCCGTATCTGGCCGATAAGATTGACTTTGCGGTGGCGGCGACCAGAGCCGGCGATTGCATCAAGGAGTTTATGCTTCGCCAGTGTCGGCAGGCTGATTTGGCCCTGTTTGTGCAGATGGCCAGGATAGAGCCGCCTGCCAGCCCTGCGGATATTGGTCTGCATATAGTAATCCCGGCGTTTATTATCAGTGAATTTCGGACGGCGTTTGAGATAGGCTGCCTTCTGTTTATACCTTTCCTGCTGGTGGACATGGTCATTGCCAGTATCTTGCTCAGTGCGGGGATGATAATGCTGCCGCCCATGATGATTTCGCTGCCTTTCAAGCTGATATTGTTCATTCTTGTTGACGGGTGGGGGTTGTTGGCAAAAAGTCTTAGCTTGGGCTTCAAATAGCCTCGTGACTCGTTGCCCGTGACCCGTGACCCGAGGGACGCGGCACGAGCGACGAGAGACGGGAGACGAATTGTGGATAGTAGTCTTGCTCTTTATCTGGGCCGGCACACCTTAGAGACCGCTTTGCTTTTGTCTGCTCCGATTCTGCTTACCTGCGTTGTCGTAGGAGTTGTTGTCACGCTGCTTCAGGCCGTTACTTCTATACGCGATATGACCTTAGCCCTAATTCCTAAGCTTCTGGCGGTAGGTATTGTGGGGCTATTGTTCGGTAGTTGGATGCTTCAGGTATCGCTTCGGTTCACCGGCGAAATCTTTGCCTATATCCAAAATATCGGACGCTAACTCGTATTGCGTTGTGCGTAGTGCGTATTGCGCATGACGCAGGACGCATCACGCACGACAGAGGCAACATGTGGGATGCTTGAGAAGCTGCTCAGTTTTGCGCTGGTTCTGACGCGGATTTCGGCGTTTTTCATGTTTATCCCCGTTTTTGGCTGGCAGATAATCCCGGTTCAGATCAAAGTCGCGATGACAGTGTCGATGGCGATTTTCTTCTCGGTCATAGCACGTTGCGCTATCGACCCCCAGCAAGTTTCTTGGCTGCAGGCGATACTCTTAATAGTTAATGAAGCCACTTATGGATTGGCGCTGGGTTTGGTCGTAACTGTTATGTTTTCAACTGTCAAATTCGCCGGGCAGACTATCGAGCGCGAGATGGGCTTAGCCATGTCAGAGATTCTTGACCCTTTAACTGGAGAAAGCTGCGAGGTCCTGGGCAGCTTACTGGAGATGATATTTGTAATCCTATTCCTAAGCGCTAATGGGCATCATTTGTTTTTGCTGATTTTCTGTCGAAGCTACCAGGCGTTCCCAGCAGGTAGTATTCCCACCATAGCTGTTTTAGCCGGCGGTGTAGTCCAAGCCGGTTCCACAATGCTCCTGGCCGGCCTTAGATTGGCCGCACCGATGTTAGCAGCTTTCCTGGTGCTAATGGTCGCGCTTGCTGTTTTAGCACGCATAGTTCCGGAGATGGATATTCTATTTATCAGCTTCCCATTGCGGATCGGTTTGGGGTTGTTAATGACGGCGATATTTCTGCCGTTTCTTGCGGGTTTTGTAGCTGAATTTGCCGATTGGATGGGCAAATTGGTACCTTTATGAGAGGGAATGATGCCGGAGCAACCAGCCGCTGAAAGGACTGAATTACCGACTCCAAGGAGATTGGAGAAAGCCAGGCAGAAGGGTGAGGTGCCGCAGAGCCAAGAACTGGCCTCGGTTGCGACTCTGGCTGTACTGGTACTGGCGCTGGCTTTATTGGCGCCGACTCTGCTGCAGTGGTTCACGCAGGCAATCAAGTCCGGCTGCGGCGGATCAGAGCTTGCCCTGGGCGTGCCGAAGGGCCAGGTTTCTATTTTTGCCGACAGCAAAGCATTTATAGAATACAGCAGCGCAAAAATCACCGATACGATGCTTGTTGTCAGTCCTATTCTGGCTGCGATTGTTGGCGCATCTGTTCTTGCCTGCTTTGCCGTCAGCGGCCTTAATTTCGCACCGGAAGCTGTAAGACTGAGGTGGGACGCGATAAATCCCTCATCGGAGCTGCAGAAACTCGTAAGCAAGCGCTCCTTGGTGCATCTGGTCACATCCATAGCAAAATTGTTTTTCGTCTCCATCATAGTCTGGCTCTATCTTCAAGACAAGCTTGATACGTTTGCCACACTTCGGTGGGCCTGGTCCACACAGTTGCTTGCAGCTATCGCTAAGCTGATATTTGGGCTGTGCATACGCGCTTGCATTGCGCTGGTGGCGATTGGGATTGCTGATGCTTTCTATCAGAAATGGAATTACCTTCAGGAACTGAAGATGACGCGTCAGGAGGTCAGACAGGAGCGGAGAGACCTGGAAGGTTCCCCGGAGGTCAAGGCTCGGATTCGCAGGATTCAGATTCAAATGTCCATGAAGCGCTTGCTGGCCGAAGTGCCCAAAGCCAATGTGATTCTTGTCAACCCGACACACGTGGCTGTGGCGCTTCGCTACGAGGCGAAAACTATGGATGCACCTATCCTGGTGGCAAAAGGCGCGGATTACCTGGCGGAAAAAATCGCCGCCATCGGACGAGCCTACGGTGTGCCCATCGTCAGAAGACCGGAATTGGCAAGGACCATATATTCAACGGTAGAGCCCGGCGGTGCTGTACCGGAAGGTCTGTATGTGGCAGTGGCGGAAGTGCTGGCCATGATTTATCGCCTGCGGCAGATGAAAAAGACTGCACGTTAATACTGCAGTGCAACTATCCTGGTACTATGCTCATGGTAACTTATTTCCCTATACGGGCTTAAAATTCTAAATCCTAATATCGAAATTCTAAACAAATCCAAATGACCGAAATTCCAAAGTTCGCTGACGACAGGCAAGATTCAAAAGAGCGATCTTACTTCAACAGCGGCAGCCGTTTGGGTCATTTGAAATTCGAATTTGTTTAGGATTTAGGATTTCGTGCTTCGGATTTTTCCTACTATCATAAGTAACATTATTTGCGCTGTGGAATTAAACGTGGGGCTAAATATCCTTGGGCCCGGCTCAGGGCAGGTTTAGCCCCGCAACTCGTTGCGGGGTCCGTCGCGTCGTGCCGGCGACGGCTAAACCATGTCTAACCGAAGCCCAGAGCAGCCATTTGGTTTTGCAGCAAAGCTAATGTTCTCTCAAGTCGCGTAAAGCGATTTACTAACCTGGTTTCCTTCTGAACCAGGCGGGATTCCTCCAGCTCAATTCTTTCCTGTAGTCCCTTAATTGTTTCGCTGACGTATTCCTGGTCGATATTTATTGAGCCGGTCGTTACCTTGAGCATTTTGTCCAGTGCGTCTTCCAACGCACCGGTAAATCCTTGCTTAACCCTGACCGTAGCTGTGAAAGTCCCATCCTGGCTGAGGTCCACACTAAGGGCAAGGCCATTCTCCGGATACATCGGGTCGCCATCTTCGTCGAACGAGCTATTTCCGGTAACGATATTGTCGCTGTAGGTGGCGTCGCGGTACGTAGATTCGGTAGCAAGTTTGATTCTGGCGCTGGTGATGGCTCCGCCGCTTACTGTCACTTGGACATCATAAGTGCCCGCTGTGGTATAATCGCTGCTGGCCGAGTAAAATTGGATAGTATTGCTGCTGGTGCTGCCGGTCTTATCTGCGCCTATTACTGCCAGCGCTCCCAGGTAATTCTCGCCTATGGCTTCATAGAAGGCATAGGCATCCAGAGTCAGCACCCCATCTCTGTCCAGTTCCAGGCCGATTTGTCCGGGCATCAAAAAAGTGTCGATATCCTCGACAAATCCGCTGGTTTGAGCTATCAGAGGGATGTTAAGCTGGGATTCTATCGTAGAAACGACATAATCTCCCATCAGGACGCCGGCGGTCTTTAGGATGTCATTGTAGCCTGTCTTTTCCTGAATATAGACGACGGCGGCATTGTAAGCCGCAACCATAGAGTTCAGTTTTTCTTTGACTGACTCGATGTCTCTGGTCAGGGTTATCTCTTGGCCGTTGGCATCGGTTGTGTCGTGCAGGTGCAATGTCACGCCGCTAATAACATTGTCTATGGTGTTTGAGCTTCTGTTGATCCAGCCGTCACTGCCCTTTGTCTGTTCACTCATTACGTAATTTGAATTGCCTGGGGGCGTGAGGCCGCTGGGATTTATCGAGGTCAGGCTGACATCGCCCAAGGCATCGCTAAACGTAAACGTCGTGTCACCAGTCTCGCTCAACCTATTACCGGTCACCGTTATATCGCCGGCGTTAACGTTTGGCAACGCTTCGAGCGCAGCTCGAATCTGAGCTAAGGTAGCATTATAGGCGATGGCTGCGGTTGTATAGCCATCGTAGGTCAAGGTGAACGTGCCGGCGGTCGGTCTGGTAGTTTTCGCGAGCCTTTGCACCTCGGAAACCGCTGAACTTGAAGGGTAACCATCTACCCTGATTTTCGAGTCCTGTGCTGACTGTGTCATAGTGAAGTCTGCTGCTGCAAAGCTGGCGAGGTTAGCGGTGCTGCTTCCGCCCTGTGTGGATCGGCTGATCGCCGGTATATTCAGGGTCGTTGCGCCTGAGCCGGGGTCATACGTCAAGGTAAGTTGCATCTGGCTTGTGCCGCACGTGTGGTCGGTAAGGCGGATCTCTCCGTTGACTAAGGCTGCGGTAGCCCGGCCGTCGAAGGCATCGTTGATTTCTGAAATCAGGTGAGTTAGTTTGGTGTCGCTGGTAATACTCAGCGATCCACTTACAGCATTGCCGTTGTGGTCTTTGCCGCTAATCGTGATTTTTTCTCCGCTGGAAAGCGACCCGCTAAATTGGTCAAGGTCTACGATTTTGGAGCTGAGTGTAGCGTTGTCGCTGTTGACTGTAAAAGCAGATGCCGCCTCCCACAGTTCTGTGTTACTGGCGTTGATGGAGATTCTGTACTCTGTGCCGGCCTCATTGCCGTTCAGCACCAGATGATAAGCGCCGTTGTAGTATAACAAGCTGGCGGTAACACCAGGATTGTTCGCATCATTGTTTATTAGGCCGACCAGGTCTTCGAGACTTGTGGTAGCGGTGGTTGTTATTACTGTTTCTTCATCGTTGTACGAGTAGATAAAAGTGCCGGCGCCGACACGATCTTCGGCATACTCAAGGCCGCTGGCATGAACCCATCGTTCGGCATTGGCCAGGCGGTTGATTACAACGGTGTGGTTGCCTTCAAAAGCATTGTAGGACGCTTCAGCGGTCAATATATCGCTATCACTGGAGGCGACGGTGAAAGCACGAAGTTCCCGAGCATCTGATAGGGCCTTAACCGTGCTTCTAAGGGCGTCGAGCTTGGTCTCCAGCGTGCCCAGCGCATCTTTTTTTTCTTCCCAAGCGCTTTTGCGTTCTTCGTACATATTCAGCGTACGTCGTTCGATAGCCATTAGTTGAGATATGAGAGTGTCTGTATCAATCCCTGTTGCCAGACCTGAAAGACGCAAAGTTGACATTTCTTTTTGCCCTTGTTATGCCCACATAGTTTTCAACGGTCACCGAATGTGTGCGACAATTGCGCGAGTCTGAACTTAGTTATCGTGTAAAAAATGTGCGGCTTAAATCATTTATCCTGCATTTGCTGCGAGGTCTCCATAGGCTCTAAGACAAGTCGCGGGACTATTTTGACATCGGTCATCTCAACACTATCAAGGCTAACATTTTCAGGAGACCATTTCTGGATGGCCTTGGTCGAGTTCTTCTCATTGAATAGTTTACTTGCCACATCAACTATTCTTCTCGCGGCATTGGTAAAAGTATGGCCTTGGCACAACTTGTTACTTAGATTGGCAAATTCCTTTCTCGCCCTTTCGTTCTGTAAGAAATAATCCAGCTTTCTTGCCAAATCTTGCGGGCTCTTGTAGGTAACTATACCAAACTCTTCTATGCCTTGAACATAGTTGCTGATTTGAAAAGCTTTTAAGGCGGCAAGATCAAATGTTCTATTATTCACGAAACCAAATTGGCTCATTGTTTCGTGATGGTCGTTTAATACGATCTTTGCACGAGAGTATAACTGCGGCAGTTTGTGCCATTCCACATATTCGGCTTTGTAGTATTCGTTGTCGAGGAAACCGTGCCAGCCTTGACCTATGACGTAAAGACTATATTTTTTGCCCGTATCAAGAACATCCTGGATAATTTTTCGCCGCCTGTCTTTATAGTACCTGTTTCCGACAAACAGAAGGTCAATATCTTTGGCCAAGCAGCTTGTGGAAGGATTGAAAACCTCCTGGTCTGTTGCCTGAGGTAGATAAAAACATGGCACTTTTGTCGCGTTCCTCAGTCTTTCAAGATAGATGCGTGAAGAGCAAAATACAAGGTCGAACTGATTGATTTGTTCGATGGTCTGTCTTTCAGGATGATTTATTATCCAAAGTATATTGCGGTTGTAGGGCTTGGGAGTATACGGATATAATCCTCTTAAATGAATGACGATGTCTATGTGTTTATCGGCTTGGTTCCATTCGTCTTTGAATTGCACTTCACAACTATTGCCTGACTTCATGATGGCTTTAGCCAGACTATTGGCAAAAGGTGTATCTCCCCATCCCAAGTCATTTCTGGTAGGAGTGCAGGTTTTAATGGCAAATCTGAATTTTTTAACCGGCGACCGGATAGGCTCTACGATGGACTTCTGAACCCAGCAGGTCAAGGCATTTATATACTCAGACCTTGAGACTGAAACGGATTCATCATTCTGTAAATAAGGTTGGATTGTCTGTGATGGCCCTTGCCGCACCTGACTACCAGAGATGATGACATCCGGTTTTATCTTGCCGGCCCATCTTTCCTGGAGCAGCCTGTCATTCTGCTGAATTCCTTTGTAGCGTTCCTCTTTGCTGCTTCTGGATTCATAGTGAAGCACTACGCTTTTGGGCTGATATACGATTTTCTTCCCCGTTTCGGTCAGTTTGAAACACAAATCTACGTCTTCGTACCCGTTCCAGTAGCTCTGGTCAAAACCGTTCACATTATGAAAGTCAGACTTTCGAATCACTATACATGCGGCAGTAACCACTTGAAAAAGCAGCGGAACGTTAACGAAAATGTGATCAGAAGGCTGTTGCATGAAAACATGCTTGGGCAATAAAGAATTCTTTCCTTCGACCTGGAGTATTGCAACGCCGGCGTGCTGAATGGTACCATCAGGATAGAGTAATTTGCTGCCGACAGCCGCAACGTCTGAATCGTTCTGCAAAACCTTTGTAAGCTCTTCTAACCAGCCACGCTGCACCTTCGTATCGTTGTTCAAAAAGACAAGATAATCTCCGCCGGCTACAGCCGAGCCTTGATTGCAGGCTCTGGCGAAACCGAGATTCTCAGCGTTTGAAATGATCTTCAGATTTCCGCTGAGGCATTTGAGAAATTCTTTTGTGCCATCTGTTGAGCCATTGTCAACAATAATGACCTCGTACGGACTGTTCAGCGTGTTTTCGATAAGTGCTTTAAGGCATTGTTTTGTGTATTCTACGTTGTTGAAAACTGGGATGACAATTGAAGCTGCTTTCGGCTGGGGTTTCTCGGCCTTTTTACTGGCAAGGGATTTCTTGTCTGTACTAAAGCTCTGGGTTGGTACTGCTTCTTTTTGTATTTGCTGCTTGGGACTATCATTACTATAACTACGAGCCACGCAGATTATGAAATCTTTTTTTTCAAGATGGTCTTCAACGTTGTGTTCATGGTAGTTCTGGTACTTAAAAAATTCACACACCAGACTGTTTGCGGATAACCATTGCTGAATTTTTGCCTCATTGATTTGAAATGTTAAATGAAAACCCTTGTTAATTGCTTCCAGGGTCTTTTGCTCCATGTAAGGTGTTGACAGAATGAGCGTACCACCAGGTTTGAGCGCCTGGCGAAAGACTCCAAACAATCTATAGACGTCATCTTCCTTTAGATGCTCAATTGTCTCAAAGGAGACAATATAATCAAATAGAGATTCATACTCCAAATCTAATAGATTGGCATGAACAAATTCAATATTCCGGATGCTTTTGTAACGAACTTTTATTTGCTTTATGACTTCTTCGTTAATATCTACGCCGATTACTCGCGCAGACTTTTCCGACAGCATAACGCTACCATAACCGGCCCCACATGAAAAATCTCCCACTATCTTTCCAGTTGGAATGATAGATTTAGCATGCTCATATCTGCGGTAGTGATTTTTTTGGTTTATATCTAATTCATCAAACCTGATACCTTCTTTGTAGAATATATCAACACGCTCTCCGTCGTTGCCTAAGTTGTTTTTGGCAAGATAAAAAGGGTTTTCCGTCAGCACAAAATTCTTATTTGCAGATATGCTCAAGTTTTCGCCGGAACTATCAAGCTCATTGATAGATTCTTCCAGCACCGACTTGTCGAATTTAATAAAGTTCCTTACCAGCAATAAATATTTTCCGCTTGCAGCCGTTGCTCCTATGTCGAATAACTGCTGCTGTTGTAACAGCCTATCAGCATTTAATACCTTAAGAGATGGTTGGAACTCGCCTAACTGGATTTCATCAGTCTGCACGTCCTGGTCGTTAATGACAATTAGTTCATAGTTCTCCGGCAACTTCGCCTCGCGCAAAAAAACCAGGTATGTTTTAAGTGTTGAAGAATCGTTCCCTGCAGAAAAGATAATCGAGCAGGGGGGCTTTGCTTTAAGCTGTGTTTCTGCGTCAGCCATCTTCTTTTTCGCTATCGAATATTATTGTGATAAGCTGCTATGGCCTTTTTGCCTTTGTGAATATGGTTCAGCCGATCTGCGACGTCTGCTTTCTCTGTTGTCAGAACCAGGCACAGGTCTGCGTATAAGCTCTGCAACCGCTCTCGCTGTTCCTTGAACGCAGCCTGCTCAAGGATTTCTGTCTGGGCGATTTTTTTCGCCAGGTCGCTGGCCTGCTTGCTCACCATCTCAACTGTGCTGATGTCACCCTGATGGGCGAGCTCTATTTGTTTTTCCAGCAGATGTTGCAGGCTGCTCAGCAGTTGTCGCTGCTCATGCAAATTATTTTCAACACTTTTTAGGTTCATAGAATCAAGTCGGCTTGGGCGTGGCTTGAGCCAGGCTGTGCTCAACTTCTTCCAGAAGATTGGCTGCCTCCTGGTTGGCGGGATCCAGAGCCAAAATGTCCAGGAGAATTTTTCGGGACTGCTCAAACCGGCTTTCCTTCATATACAATGCCGCCAGAGAGAACATAACTGACGTATCGCCTGGGTGCATGTTCAAATATACTTGGAGATAGTGAATGACCTTTGCGAACGAGCGCATTTGGCAAGAAGTTTGAAATAGCCCTAAAAGTGCCGTAATGTTATCGCTATCCAACTCAAGCGATTTCATGTACAGCTCGAACGCTTGCGGGTACTCTTTTTTCTGCTGAGCAACCATAGCCAGTCCGGCGTAGGCCTTGGCGGAGTCAGGGTCCAAACGACAAGCGACTCTGAACGCTATTTCAGCATCGTTAACGAGCTCCTGCTGCAGGGCAACTACTCCCAGCCCAACGTAAGGTCCTGGCTCATCCGGTTCCAGTGACGCTGCTTTTTCGTAGCACTGTTGGGCCTGAGCGTAGTTGCCAACAGATGCGTAACAATCGCCCAGTTCCTGCAAAACTTCGTAGTGCTGGGTACAATTGTGCTCTTGGGTTTCTGCCAAGCGGGGTCCTTCGATACTGTTTCCTTGTGTGATGTCCATAGCAGTTTTCTATCCTCTAAATCCTTCAAGACTTCTTGGCTGTTCTGGGTATCCATTCGTCTCAGCGGCAACTGAGTAGTCTGCTCTGCCGAGAAGTATTTGTCCTGCACTTTGGAGCAGTTCGATAGCCCAGTTAAGGTCGTTTCTTTCGCGGGCGACTTTCGCCTCTAACAAGAGCGTGTCCACCGTCGGGCGTTGGCGATTAACTTGCTTGCTCAATTCCGATGCTTTGCTGTGATCTCCAGCCCTGTAAAAAGCTCTTGCAGTCAGTGTTTTCATCCACAGCTTGTTCTGGTAGTTCTCCCCGATGTATTCAAACATTCGTGCCGCTTGTGTCCAGTTTCCCTCTTTTTCAGCCAACTGAGCCTGGCGCAGCAAGCCGTCAAACTGGAAAGGCAATTCATCAGGGCGTGGCTGTCTTAGTGCTATCCCGGCTGCCGCTAAAGACTGCCGCACAGGCAGCTCTGGAAAACCTTTCCGGGCGTGCTGTAAGTCTTCTTTTTTAACCACCGTTGCCCAGACGGTATCTGTTGAACCTTCCAGCTCAAAGTCTTCTCGGCTGGTCGAGCTGTTAATCATCGCATAGAGTGGATTCTCTATCCACATTTCTTGTATCGCAAAGCCGCTCGGTATAATGGTGACATACTTGCCGTCACACACTTGCAGCGCCGCATCTACCTGCTGGGCCTGGGAAGCTGCCGGCCCAACCGGAACGAGCTCTACATTAGGCATATCGGTCTTTAGCTTGTCGAGGTCGGCCTGAGGTAGGGGCAGATACAGTTTGTAGGGGTAGAACGTATGCCTCCAGATTGAGCCGATGGTTTGACCTGCCTGCTTATCTAGCTTATCTGCGACGAGGATGATTGACATATCGTCAATTTTTGGCCAGGGCTTGGTGGGCCTTGTGGTACGTATCGCCAGGACATTCCTCATATACTCGCTCTGATCTTTGCGGCGCTGGATTGATATCCTGTCGCACTCGCCGACAGGGCTGTAAAATTCGCCCGTGATTTCCTGGACGTGGCAAAAATCCGAGAAAAAGGCCAATTTGCGAGTCATGTCCCAGTCAATCAGGATGTTGAGCCGCTCATTATATGGCCCGGTTTTCTCTATCAGGTCTGCCCGGTGCATCAGGGACACGTGAAGTGCGTGATTGAAGTACAGCATGAGGAAGCGGTCGAAGTCCCGGCTAATTTCGACAACTTTGCCCAGAATCTGCCGGCTGCCGTCGGGCATAATCTTACAATATGCTTTGTACAGGTCAGTGTATGCGACCTGGCAGTTGGTTTGATTTTCCAGGATATTGACTAACATCTCGATATGATTCGGATAGTACAGATCATCATCGTCCAGATAGGCGATGTATTTGCCTTGGACTCGGGCCAGGGCTTCATTGAGTGAGAAGGCTTTGCCGCGATTCTCTTTTCTATTGATGAAAGCGACCCGCGGGTCATTATACGACTCAACAATGTCACTTACGTCCTGCCCACCATCGTTAACTACGATGACCTGCAAATTAGCGTAATTCTGGTGCAGGGCACTGACGAGAGCCTCAGACAGGTATTGCTGCCGATTAAAGGTCGGAATGAGTACACTGACCATCGGCCCAAACCGCGTATCTTGTATGTCATACCTCGCATCTGGCATTTGACGTCACGTCTGCTGATAACTGGATCAAAATGCTATTGATTTTGTTAAGCTCTTCCCCGAGGCCGTAGTTTCCTTCGACAAACCTGCGATATCTTTCAGGTTCGTACCGGTCGGAAAGAATCTGTTGACAGAATTCCTCAGAGATATTAAATAAAAACTCGGGCGGGAATATCTGGTTTGCTCCAGGAAAATTGTGAATGACCGGTTTCAGCCCGCAGACCATTCCTTCCAGCAATCCCACGCCCTGGTCTTGTCCGATGCTGCCGGAGACAATATAGTGTTTGTCCTGCAGCCAGGCGTTAACATCTTGCTGCCAGCCGTCAAAGAAAACTACGTCTGTCAGCTCAAGTGCCTGCACAATATGCCTGAGGTATTGCTGGAGCATCAGGTTTTGAAAGCTTCCCGCAAAGAACAGCTTATATTCCGGGTCAATATAATGTAGTTTTTGCATACATTGCAGAAGGAACATGGGATTCTTGTTGATACCGAGATGGCCCACACAGGCCAAATTTTTGCCGCGAGGTCTACTGACGAACTTGAACTTATCGAGGTTGACCCTGCTGGGGATCGTGACCATCCACGTACGGTTCTTAATATCGGGCGATTGCTCGGCCAGGGCGTCCTTGACAAATTGGTTGCCGCCTGTGACCAGTACGTC
>Ga0299912_10003443_pt1 | contig 12908 bp, 13 predicted proteins | sample RVTome_2_FD_207667 | JGI IMG/M metagenome (GOLD analysis project Ga0299912, IMG submission 207667) | Soil microbial communities from uranium-contaminated site in the Upper Colorado River Basin, Wyoming, United States - RVT95D214 (version 2) ...
CTTTGGGGCCGCATAAATAAAACCCGGCCGAGGATCCACAAATCGACCGGCCGGAATTTTTTAAATTTTTCTGATTTATTTTTTAAGAAAACGACGGCGCCCGGAATAAAGGCCAATCAGGCCTAATCCCAGTAAGGCAATCGTGGTCGGCTCAGGGACCGGAGCGATTTCGAGTGTGCCGATATCGTTATTGCAGCTCATGCCGAGGGTCATGGTGAGTCCGGTGTTTGCGAAGTTATTGCCGCCGAGATCGGCAAACGATATCGAGCCTTCCATCAGGTAAGTGGCATACCCTTTTTCCATCAGGCTGCTGCCATCCTCGTACAGATATTGCTGGTAGCTGAAATTAGTGCCGGAGGTTGCCAATTCTTCGCCGATATTGTTCTGATGCAAAACCGGATTTCCCCGATCGGCGAAGCCGCGATAACCATCCGTATAGGTCATCTCCGGGTTCAAGTACAAATTACCGTTGAAACCGCCAAAAGTGCCCAACACGTAGGTGTCGTTGCCAACCCCGAAACGAATGTCACCGGCGCGAAACAGATAGCCAGGGTACCAGCCAACCTGATCAAAGCCGGTGTTCGGCATCGAGGTGACGATCGAGAAATATACCTGCTCCTGGTCGAGGTCAATGTCGAGGTACATGGCTTCAATATCAAATACCTCCGAGATGGGCCAGAAGGGTCCAGGGTCAGGCGCATCACCGCCGGTTCCCCAATCTTCGACCATCCAATGACCCGCCGATGATGCCCAGTTCATGCCACTGGCATACTGGCTATAGGGATTGTTAGGATTTTCGGTATAGAGTGTCGACACACCGAAGTGGTTATGGAGCAGATAATCATCCGGGCTGGCAAACGAACCCGCGGTTAATATTAATGCGAACATAATCGAGATTATTAGCGGCTTTTTCATCGAAATTTCCTTTTTCAATCTTTCTATAAATTTTGTTTATAACAAAGCAAATTTAATACCAAACCTAAAAAGCCGGCCAAATTTTTCTAACTCAATGACCTGCAATAAGTAAATATAGCGTTTCTGCCCTTAATCGCAGCCGCAGCGGGGATGGGTGTTCAAAAATTGATCGAATTGTGAAACAGTTTGCAATATAGAATCAACCGATTGATTTCCAATGAAATAGTGCCTGTTTCCCAAAGATAGCAAAAGCCGCACTTTTTGCATTTGGAAAAGTTGCCGGAGGTTTGTCGAACCAGGAGATTTCATGGGAATAATTGAAGCAATACAAACGGCCGAACTTTCGGCCTCTATTATAAACGGCGGGCTTCAGAAATATATCGATCTCATTAACGATAATATCCATCCGCCGGTGCCGGTTGCCGCAGACGATGTGCTGATTCGAGCGATGTACATAATCAACGATAGCATAAATTCCTACGGCGGGAAATTTGACAGGGTAGATCTGCCCCGAATCGCCGCCCTGTTTATCGATTCGCCGGTCCTGATCGGCCACGATAAAAGCGGCTTGCCGGTCGCCCGTAATTTCTGGGCCGAAACGGTCGAGAAGGACGATAAACTCTGGATCAAGAGCTACTTTTACTGGCTTAAAAAAAGTGATACCGCCGACCGGCTTAAGCTCAATATCGATTCCGGCATACATAAGGAATGTTCTGTCAGTTTTACCTACAACCTGCCGGAATGCTCAGCTTGCGGCCAGGATATTCGTTACTGCGGTCACCAGGTATCGCAAGATGTACATTTCATTTATCGCGGGGTCGAGAAAATTCTCGAAACTTCCCTGGTCTATCGCGGCTCAATACCTGATACCCACCTGACCGACCGCCTGTCGGCCGCGCAGGACTCCCAGGCCAAAGACGATTCGAATCCGCGGCGGACCGGTCAATTTACGCTCACGCCATACGTCTATGCAGCCGCTAATTCGGCGCGCAGGGGACGTGCAATCGGCTTTAAGGCCAGGATCGGTGACACCGAATTTTTTCTGGCCAGGGACTGAGCAGCCGATGTGGGAACGTTATCGTCAATTTATCATCACGGTAATTGTGATCATAGTCACGGCTCTTTCCACCTATTACACTACCATCGAAAGCCTCAAACTCGAGGTGGCCGGCAAAGCCGAAGACAAATTCGTCGCCACCCTCGATAAACGAATATCGAATCTCGAAATCAGGTTGGCCGAAAATTTCGCCACCAGGGAGGATTTTTACCAATTAAAGGAGGAGCTGTTGATTCGACTATCGAGCATTGAAGCCTATATCGGTCAAAAGGAGCGTCATGGTCAATATAGATAATTACCTGGATATGCTTAAAGCCGCGGCTCAGGCAATCGAGGCGGCCCCGCAAAAGGGATTCGTCAATCTCGATGCCGTCAAGGATTCGATTTTGAAAACCTGCGAGGTTCTAAGGGAAATTTCGCCCAAGCTGCGGTTTGCCGAACGGCTGCTCGAGGATGAGCACCGGGAGATCCTGGCAAAACTGAAGGTCATGAGAAAGGCGGGAGCTGCGGCTTTGATCGACCAGGCGCAAAAAACCCTGGATTCCGGTAGCCTCGACTACGAGCAGTACCGCAGTCTGCGCGATGAGATCAACGGAGAATTCGATAAGATTTTCGGCGGAAAATTCTGGTCACCGGCCCCGACCGCGCGGGTCCGCGCGGCGGCGGTCCGAAAGCCGGAAGATTTCAACTAAAAGGAAGGAGAACTAATGGTAATAAGAGGACAAAACTTGGAAGCGACCGGAGCGGTCTATGTCACTTTTAATATCCATCAAACGACCGGCAGCGACGATTTGACGGACGGCGATATCGGCAAAGCCGTTACTATCGCCAGTAATTACGAAATCAGCCTTGGCTCGGATGGCGATATTCTGCTCGGCAAATTGACGGATTTGTCATTAACCGACGCCGATAACGGTTCTCGGGTGGCTACCGTGCAAGTCGCCGGCATAATGACTTTGTCTGCCACGGCTACAGTCCCGTCGCCCGGCAACCGCGTCGTGGTGGACGGCCTGGGTGCGGTCAGGCAGGCTCCGGCTCTGGCCGGCAATGATCCGGCCGGCGGCAACGTGGCCCGCGGCACGGTGATCGACGTCGTTGGGACAAGTGAAGTTACCTTGCTCTTAAATTAGGAGAAAAAATGGACTTGAATAATTTCGATGTTTTCAGCAACCGGGTAATGCCGTTGGCAGCCGCTGACAGGCCGCAATCAGGCCCGATCGATTTTTCGCAAACTGCAAAGATCAAGATCGATAAAGAGCTATATATCGAGGCGCAGAATCGCGGCCTGTCACTTTCCGAATTGCTGGAGCTGCCGGAATACGACCCGACGCCGGCTGGCTGCCCGTTCGATGCTTTTGCGCGGCAACTGGCCCATCACGGGCTGCGCACCGGTGGCAAAAATCCCGTGACCGTGGATATGTTCTATCGTTCGTCACCGGCTTTGATGCCTGAATTTATGATGCGTGAGATCAAACGTGGCCAAACGATGCGCCCCGAGCTAAACCGACTGATCGCTTCCACCTCCGGCATCAGCTCATCGCGCTATACGCCTTTCCATATCGATACCGGCGCCGCCGATAACAGGCTGTCGCTGCGCCCAGTTGGTGAAGCCGCCGAAGTGCCGGCGCTGGTGGTCACCGACCAGGCAAATACGATCGTAATCCCGGATTACGGCTTGACGTTAAGAGTGACATACAAAGCGCTCCGCTATCGCACTATGGCCCAATTCAAGGTATTGCTCTGGTATGTCGGTTATCGGCTGGCCTCCGACCGCGTGGCCCTGGCAGTGAATACCCTGATAAATGGTGACGGCAACGCCAACGCAGCTGAGGTCCTGGAGACCGGAGTATCGGGAACACTTGATTATGACGACATGGTGGTCTTTTTCAACGAATTTTTTCCTTATCAGCCCAATATCATGGTTTGCCATAAGGACGTCATCAAGACCGTCCTGACGATCGCCGAATTCAAAGACCCGCTGATCGGTTTCAAATTCCAGAGCTCCGGAGAAATTACCTCGCCTCTGGGAGCAACCCTGGTCAGGTGCGATGAAGTGCCGGCTGACGTTGTAGTCGGTCTCGACAATCGGTTTGCCCTCGAAGAGGTTTTCGCCCAGCCGCTGACAATCGAATATGATAAGGTCATCGAACAGCGGCTTGAGGAGGCGGTGATTTCCGAATCGGTGGCTTACGCCAAAATAATTGAGGCTGCCGTTAAGGTGCTGGATATCACTCACACGTAATCGGAGGCGGGGGCGAGTCGGCCATCGGCTCGTCCCCGATCTATCAAAATGCACTTACTGCTGAATACATCGACCGCTTCAAAGCCGACCGGCGTTTCGCCGCAACGGAAGCTTTTCAGATTGGATTATGGCCCATATGCCGGCCGGCTCGTTTGCCTTTATCATGTCTCGGCCTCGGAGATAGCCATCGGTTGGGCGGATCCGCCGTATGTCAATTGGACAGAGCCTGTGAATATTATCGATGATGCCGCGGATTATCCATGCTCCGCCTGTATCGACGCCGACGGCAACCTTTATGTCGTATATACTGAACTTTCGAACCTCGACCTGATTTACTTCAAGCTGGCTTTTTCCGCGGGGGTCTGGGTTACCGGATCGCCGGTGACGGTATTAAGTACCGGTTCCGCTTATTTTCCGGTCATCGAGCGCAGCGATGACGGCGAATTGTGCGGTGCCTTCGCATATTACGATTCCGGACAGGGCACCTATTCGATAAATATTAAAACGTCCGCCGACGGCGGCTCAACCTGGGGCAGCGGCCCGACCGACACCGGGATACAGCTATCGGATTCTACGACCGAAATGCCATTTACCGCTTTGAATTTCACGGGTCCGATTTTGAATGCCGTTTATTCGCAGAACAGGTCCGACCTGTATCTGCGCCGCCGGGAAAGTGCGGGCGAAAATTGGTCGTCGCCGGTATTGCTTCTGCAAAATGACTATATCGATTCCGATTTCGCCTGTGCGGTATCAAACGACCTGAAGCTCGGCATTGCCGCCTGTCCATCCGGAGCGGGCGCAGCTTATTTCCGCGAATTCGACGGGGTTGGCTTAAGCGGGCTGCAAACGCTGGTCGCGGAAGCGGCTCAGGCTCCACAGATTTTCTATGCCGGAGCTCGACCTTATGTCATATTTGCCCAGGCTTCCGGCAATGGCTACTATAGGCCGCGCTTCGGCTACAAAGACGCTAATTCATTCATCGTCGGGGATCTCCTTGATGGCGTCGGCTTTTTTGACGCTGCTTTGCTCTTTAATAATTCCGCCGGCACTTTTGAGGACAGAACGGCTGAAGCCGCCGAGACCGATCCGGCGGACGTGTATCATTCAAGCTCCGGCTGCCTGATCTCATCCACAGGAGATATTTTGTACCTGGGCAGTGAAGTGAAATTCCACTGTGCGGCGATTTTGCTTTCGACAGCGGGAGTTGGTGGGGCGGCAGCCTGGGAATACTACGATGGCCAACAGTGGCAATCATTCACGCCTTATTCCGGCGTTTACCATTTCGACGCCGCAGACAAGCTGGTTTATTTCTGGAAGGACGTTCAATCGTCACCCTCCGACTGGCAGGGCTACCCGGTCAATTCTGATAAAAAATTCTGGGTCAGGGCGCGTGTCGATGGCACATTTTCGATAGCCCCCGTAGGTTCGCAAATCATGGCCATACCGAAATTCGGTTTGCTGGCGGCCGCGCGGGGTATCAGATGAATTTGACACTCGATTATTTAAGGGGCAGCCGCAGATGGTCGGTGCCTGGCTTCACGGTCTGGGGCAACGCGCAATCCGTCGAGGTTTCGTTTTTGGGCGTGGAGGCCGGGGGCGTGGACAGGGTGGTTTTCGGGCACAATGTCATTGGCGGCCACAGCCAGGATGTGAAGTTTGTCGACCTCGTTGATTCGAAAGGGAATAATCTGCCTGAGCAAATCAGCGAACCCGCCGTGATTTTAATTCCCCGCAATAGCGTGCCCTGTTTCCTTATCGGGAAACCCTCTTCGGCAGGATTCAAAATTGCCCGCGCAATGGGAGCCAGCGGCGCATCAGCTCACGGGCTGGTAGATTTGCTAATCATGGAGGTCAATCCAGGATGAGTTACACGACGATAGAAATAGTCAAAAAACATCTGCTGGAAAACCGACTTATCGCCGGACGTATCGAAAATGAGCCATTAAGTCTGGCCGTGGCAGATGAATCCCGGCTGAAATACCCGCCTGTTAGCGAAGGATCTGAAAAAGTCAAGGCAAAGGAGCAGTTTCAGCCGGAGTATCAGCGGGTGAGCTTCGCCGTGGAAAACGAGGTCAGTCTCAATAAAAGCGACCTGATCCGTGACAGCGTTGTGGTTGCCACCGATAGCTCGCTGGGATCGATCTATCAGGAGAATATCGATTATTCGGTGAATTACTTCGACGGCACTTTGAGCCGCCTACCAGATGGAAATATTCCCTCGGGCGCCGAGGTATCGGTCTGGTATGTGCCATACCGTGTTTACGGCCGAGGCATTGACTATGGAATCGACTATGCCACGGGCAAAATTAGCCGTATACCATCGGGAGACCTGGAAATCGGGCAGCTTGTCCATGTCGATTACGAATCGACTTATGCCAGGGTCGATGACGAAGCAATCGCCAACGCGATCGAAGAAGCCAACGAGCAGGTTCTCAATTTTATCGATTCGGTTTTCGAATCATCATCCGATCGGTCATTGGTAGTCGCGGAGACCTACCTCGCGGTTTCCATAATCTGCCGCATCAAGGCGTTGGGAGCGATTTCGGCCGGCAGCAAAAATGCCGGAAACTCGCTGTGGGTCGGGCTGGCGGACCAGTATAAAAAAGACGCGTACCTGCTTCTGGCAAAATTCGTTGCTTCAATCGAGGGATTCAGAGCGCCACGCAAAGCGTGAGATTTACTATATATGAGGAAAATGGCAGTTATGTATCAGTCTAAAAATGTAAATCTGCGCTTCTCCGTCCGGCGCAATCTTCTTGTGTGGATTTTCATATCGGCGGTTATTCTGATTCTGGCCGCGGCACAAATCAGGGCGGAAGTATTCGGCTTTACGGGCGCCGCCACTGATTTCAGCCTTAATATCGATGATCGTAAGCGGGGCGGGGTCTATATGGCTACTGGCTCCGGCATCGGTGACAGCATCTATTTTTACCTGTGGGAATGGGGCAACGACCCGGTGGTCAAGTTCGCCCTGTATAAAGAATCTGACAGCAGCCTGGTCGATTCGACGAACGAATTAATGATCAATTTGCAGGGCAATGGCTGGGTCGGCGCGGCTTTTCAAAATTCGCCAACGATTTATGCCGACACGGTGTACGTGATTGCCTGCTGGGCCGATGATGCCCCGTCCGGCAGCGACGTGGCGGTGCAGGGCCGCGATACGACCGGTCAAACGTGGTGGTATAGCTTTCAGCTTTATGGGCCGTGGCCCTCCAAATGGGCGACCATCTCGACCATCTATGATGATCAGAATCTGAACGGCTATGTCGTGTTTTCGTCGGGGGAGCCGCAGGAAATAAGCCGGCGGCGCAGAGCGGTCCTGGCGGTCAGTTCTGACCGCTGATCATTCGGGAATAACCCATGATCGCAAGGGATATCGAATAAATTAGAAAATTCAGGATTCTGAAAATATGAATAAATACAGGCAATTGAAGACGATCAGCTGGATAATTTTAATTCTGAGTATGCCGTGGAGCGTGCCGGTCGCTAAGGGGGCGCTTAATATTAGCCCGGCGGATCAAATCACCATTTCGGGCGTCTCGCTCGATTCATCGGGCTTCGATCAGACTCCAGATTCGGTGCGGATCATCGTTTACCGCAACGGCCTTGAGCGGCATGATGCGTGGTACAACTCAGCCGATTCGCAATGCCTATCGGCCAACGGCCGGTTGATTTTCAGCGACATTTTCGGCGATATCGACAGCAGCGGCGGACCGGGGATTTACGAGATTGTGGCCGGCTATTATGCCGGCGCGCTTTATACCTGGCAATCTCTCTGGGTTCAGACGGGCCTGCCGGTGGCATCCAATCTTGTCAGTATAGGCGCCGATTCGGCGGTGGCGGATTCACTGAAAGGGTTGCTCGACGGCACCGGCGCCACTTTGACGATATCAAACAACCTAAATTCTAACGTTGAGGCGATCGGCGGGGCCGCCAACGTTGCTGACAGCCTTTACAAGCTCGTGACCGAAGCGGCCAACCTCGCCAGCCGGATCGATTCGATTTTGGTCACACTCGGATATTCGCCTGCCGGCATCCAGGCCAAGCTCGGTAATTTTTCAGGCGCAGGGATTGACAATCTGAAGGATGCTCTGGGCCTGTTAGAAATTGATTTGCCGGCCGCGTTCTGGGGAATCGATTTCGACAGCGCTGGAGCGGTCGCTGGTTCTATCGGGGATTCATTGAGCCGGGCAGGCTACGTGCAGGGTTCTTTCACAACGCTCGATTCGATCGATATTTACCTGGCAGTCCTGTCGGCGCTTCAGGCCGACACGGCGGTTGTCGATACGGGCAGCGGTTCTTACGCTCACGCGACAATCGGCGGTTCGTCCGGAGGTACCTGTGAAATTCCGGATTCATTATTGGGGATAGTTTCGAAAATCGATTCCACTCTGAAAAGCCTTGGCTACGATGGCTCGAGCAGTTTACATGACAAAGTGGATGGCTTCTCGATCTCCGGCGGCGGCAGCGAGCCGGAGACGCTGATAATCCTGGCGGAGCACGATTCGACGTTGGTCCAGGGAGCCAGGGTCACTATGAGAACGATCGATCAGAGCACGACGAAGGTCGACGGGCTGCTTACAGACGTCAATGGCCGGTTGATCCTGGAACTGGATCCTGACAGCTATTTCGTGGCCGTGACCGCCAATAACTATGTGCAGATCAAAGACACTGTCCAGGTTGCCGAAGGCGGGGGGACGGATTCTCTCTGGCTGCAACTTTTCGACCCTGGATCGCCCCTCGGCCCGAATCTGTGCCGCGTTTATGGTTGGATTTATGATATAGGGGGCGGCAGCCTGGCCGGTATCGAGGTGACCGCCGAAATTCCCCGCCAATTTCATCCGGTAAAATACGATAATGTCATCATTACGCCATTCAGTAAGGCGACTATTACTGATTCAACCGGCTACTGGCAGATAGATTTGCTTCCCAGCGAATTGCTGAGCGCAACCGGGTCAAAATATCTTTTCACGATCAAATATCAATCGGGCGTGATCTACCGCCGCGAAACGGCGGTTCCGGATGCTGCCGCCTGGCAATTGCAATGAGCTATGCGAAAAAAGAAAATTATTCCGCGTGCATGGCCGACGTCCCGTCTGCCATGATATGTCGGCGCACGAGGACGTGCGCCGTCCACGAATTCAGGAGGAGATAAGATGCATGAAATCATGACCATACAGGCTGGCGTATTTAGCTGGCTAAGCGGCTTTTTCAGCGAGCGCGCGTTAGAGGCGATAGGGGCGATTTTAATCCTGGCGATAGGAATTTTGACAAAGAAATACATCGTGCCGCTTTTGAAAACGGCCAGGGACCGTCAAATGGCTGAGCACGTTTTGACTATCGCCGATGATGTTACGGATTATTTCCTGGAAAGATTTCCCGGCGCTCACTGGTCGATCTGGCTCGATCGGGCAATTGACAAGATAATCGAAGTCACCGGCGTTGGCCGAGGGCCGGCGGAAAGGGCTGCCCGGGCAGCGTTGAACCGTAAAAGGCGGACGGCTGATTCGCCACCTGAAAAAATCGCGGCGCAGACATGAGGGGCCAATCGCCAATTGCCGTGCCCGGCGGACGCCATCGTCCGCCCGGTCAGGCTACTTTCAATATTAAAAAGGGCGGCCACGTTGGCCGCCCGTAATCGCGCTCCGGAAAATGGCTGCTATTTTTCTTCGGAACCCCGGCCGTAATAAAGACACAGGTGAATTATATAAGCGATAATCACCGAGCTGACCAGAGTACCGATCAAATCGAGAGTGCTTATGCCGCCAAAAATCAGTATCACGCCGAACAGGCCGGCCACCACTATAATAAGCGTCCAGGCCAATACCTTGGCGAAGAGCGGCAAGAAAAAGATCGGGGGCTGATTCATCTGATTTTCCGCCAAAGTCTGCCGTGACTGTCGAGAACTGATCGGTAGCACCTTTCCATTTTTAATCCAGGCCGGCTTTCTATTTCGGCCGCGAGCTCCCGGCAAGCCCCGGAAGGATCTGACAATTCGGCCAGCCGGGCGGCAAATTCTCCAGTGGCGGCACCGGCTGCGGCCCACCGCTGCCACGGTTGCTGAGCCATGAAGGCGGATAATAATTCTGCGGATCAGGCTTATCGTAGCCACACCACTGAATAGGGGCCTCGGGATTGCCGCCGAAATATTGCACCAGCCGCGTCACATCCCCCCCTAATACCTGGCAGTCTCCTGTAACATCGCCTGAAGCAAAGAAGTAGCCATTTTCGATCTGTCCTTCGTCAGGGGCGGCCGAATTATACATCAGGCAAGGCTGATTTCCCGAAGAAAGGTCAAAATAGTTCACCAGGAAAGTAACATCGCCACCGATACGCCAGGGCCCTGACATGGGATCGCCGAGATTAACGGTCTCGTTGTACATGTTGGCATCGCCCGGCAAGTAAGCATAGCCGGCCGCCTGAGACACGAAATAAAGTTCGCTGAAATGCTCGGCGACCGGTATGAAGTTCTGACCGAGAGTATCGGAAGCATTGGATGGGCCCTGGAGCGAACTCAAGCCGTAGCTAAGAGCCGGCTGCGTTTGGCCTATCAGCCCGGGGTTATTATCCGAAAGCAGCACGAAGGTTAGAATCTCAAGCGGCACGACGCTATATAACCAGGGGGAGTCACTCTGCGAATCGAGCCTGGCGAAGCCGGCGAACGACTGGCTGGACCAGCCGACCGGATTCGGCGGCCCCGCCTCAGCCGGCAGGAAAAAGGCGTTATCCCAATCGGAAATGGGATAGTGAAATTGACCTTCTGTGTGGCTGTAATGATCGACTATGTATTGATCATCGGTGCCCAGGCATAAATGCAGGCTGGCCACGTACCCGCCTATCGGACTCTTGGCGTATGCATTCACATAGACGCGATCACCCACAGGGGCGAAGATCGAGGTGCCGTCTACATGGCCATACCATACCAGCAGCGCATCGTGACTATTCCCTTGCGCCGTTGACGTATCATTAGCCGCCACCAGATCGCCCGGAAGCGTCGTATAGGCACGGAACGTGTAGGTGGTTTCGACACTCGGGATAAACGATTCGGCAAATACAACGGTATCGACGCTGTTATCAGGCATGTTGAATATGGAAAGTGTTTCGGCAAAGACAACCGCGGATGACCCCAACAGCCTGGCCTGGAAAACCGCATCAAACGTTTCTGGATTTAACCCAAAATTAGTGATTTCCAACTCGATAGGATAGGCATCGCCATTGAGCATATAGCCTTCGGGACTGAAAATTTCGCTGATGCCGACGTCATCGGTGAGCAATAAATCGACAAACAGGAAGCAGGGTACATTGATCGAAGGATAAATATTATCGTTGGAGGTGACGGTCAGTGTGCCGGAATAATTGCCCGGCGAGAGCGAAGTGGCGTTGAAAATAACGTCAACCGTATCTGCGGTTTCAGGCGCCACGGTACCGCCGGTCGGGCTTTCGGATATCCAGGGACGGTCATCGGTTGTCGAGAAGATCAGGTTGGCATCGCCGGTGTTGCTGACGATCAGGTCGAAGCTCGTCGAATATCCGGAATAAACCGTGTCGTAAATGGCGGCGACGTTGAGATTGATCAGCGGCGCCGGCTCTTCGGAAACGTGCAGGGTCACGGGAATATCGACGTTCGGATTATTGGGCGCGTTGCTGTTAAGATTCACGTTGCCGGTATAAAGCCCTTCCGCCAATTCTTCCGCATCGAAAGTGATGGTGGCGATTGTCGAATCGCCGGCATTGACCGAGCCGCCTGTCGGCGAAGCTGATAGCCAGAGGCTGGAGTTTATTCTAACGCTGAGATTGCTGTGCATGTAATTGGCGTTGTAGACGATCTGGAGCCCATCGGTGGCATTGAGGTTTTCAATGCCGATGGTGGCCGACTGAAGAGTCTCATTGCCAGGGTTCATCGTGCCGTAGTTGAAATCGATATTGCCATTCGGGTAGAGCACTACCTGGAAAGTCAACGAACCGGTGCCGATCCCCCACCAATAAATGGGCACACCCAGATAGCTCACGATAAAGCGGCCATTGGTTGAATCATAGTAATACCTGATTGTCCCGCCGTCGTCGGGAGCTAGATCATCCCAGAACGGGACGATAAAGTTGTCAGGGTCGGTGCCATTGGGGATGTTACTATTGACCCATTCCGACGAGCCGCCGCCGAATCCCAGCATGCCGTTCGAACAGATGTAGAGAGAACTGTAATTGTTGTCATAGAAGGGAAACGAGAAACCGATAGAGATTGGCCCCGTAAACTCATCATCGCCGAGGCTGACCGCCGTCCCCTGGCCCGAAATATCAATCCAGCTTACCGGCGGCCCGCCGGATTCATCCGAATCGATCCAGGTATGGCCGAAGATGTCCGGTCCGCCCTGATCAAGAGTCATGGGCGGATAATAAGGCTCCGGCGCCGATCCGGGTTTGGAGCCCTCCGCGAGCTTATAGCCAAGAGGTTCCGGCAGCGCAATTTCGAGTTTTTCGGTTCGGATATCCCGACCGCCAAGATTCAAAAGGTCGAAAGTCTCGGTCGATAGCGTGAAATAAACTTGACCGAAGCCGATATTTTTGATCACCAGGCCGCGGGTCGTGGATTCGCCGGGGGGTATGGACACGTTGTAAGATATCGGGTAATATTGCAGAACCGGTGGCTGCAGATAGAAATCCTGGGAGGTCGTATCGTTTTCGGCCACGTAAACCATG
>Ga0299912_10003445_pt1 | contig 12905 bp, 8 predicted proteins | sample RVTome_2_FD_207667 | JGI IMG/M metagenome (GOLD analysis project Ga0299912, IMG submission 207667) | Soil microbial communities from uranium-contaminated site in the Upper Colorado River Basin, Wyoming, United States - RVT95D214 (version 2) ...
CTCCGCGCCCATGGGCATCGCCGGGATCGGCGTGCTGCCGCAGCTCGTCTTCGCCTTGGAGCGGGAACGGCCGGAGCGGGCTTTCGCCGAGATGAGCCTTCGACTGGCGGAAAATCCCGCGCGCCTGGCCGGCCTCGAAAATCGCAAAGGCGCGCTGGCCGCGGGCCTGGACGCGGACCTGGCCGTGTTCGAGATCGCCGACCAGGAAGAGCCCATTGTTTCGGCAAGCGCCGGCAGTCCGGAAAGCTACCCCAGCTTCCGCAGTCGCTTGCGACTACGCCATCTTTTTCTGCGCGGCCGGCAGCTCGTGGCCGATGGCGCATGGAGCGGGGCCGATGCGGCCCCAGGCAGGTGCCTATGGACGAACTGAAGGAAAAGGCCTGGAGAAACGACGCCGCGGCCAAAGTGACGGGCCGTACTCGCTTCACCGACGACATCAAACTGCCTGGACTGCTCCACGCCGTGCCGGTCTACAGCGACTTCGTCCATGCGCGCCTCGTCGATATCGACACGGCGGCCGCGGCGAAGTCCCGGGGCGTCGTGCGCGTCATCACTGCGCGGGACGTCCCCGGAAACAACCGCTGCGGACAGATCCTGAAGGATATTCATGTCCTGGCCGACGACAAGATCCGCTATCACGGCGACGTGGCGGCCGTGGTCGTGGCTGAAACCCGCGCCCAAGCCATCGCCGCCGCAAGGCGGGTGCGCGTCCGCGCCGAACCGCTGCCGGAAATCCTCGACCCCGAGGCAGCCCTGGCCCCGGGCGCGGCCTTGGTCCACGAAGAACGCGGCACGAACCTCATCCACCGCCACGTGATCCGCAAGGGCGACGCGATTGGCGGCTTCGCCGAATCAGCCCACATCGTGGAGCAAGAGTTCCGCACGCCCTTCGTCGAGCACGCCTACCTCGAGCCGGAGGCCGCGCTCTGCCGCGTGCGGGACGACGGAGTCGTCGAGGTGCGGGGCAGCATGCAGCATCCGTATTCCACTCGCCGCTTCGTCGCCGAGTTTCTCGGCCTGCCTCTGGCCCGCGTCGAGATCGTGGGCACACCCATGGGCGGCGGCTTCGGCGGCAAGGACGACACGGCGGCAATCGTCTGCGCCCGCACGGCGCTGGCCGCGCTGCTTACGGGGCGGCCGGTCAAAATGACCTACGAGCGCGAGTGGTCGATGCGCGAAAGCTACAAGCGGCATCCCTACCGCCTGCGCTACCGCATGGGCGTCGGCGCCGACGGGCTGATCCGCGCCGTCGAATGCCGCATCGTCGCCGACGGAGGTGCCTACTGCTCGACCTCGCCCTGGGTTACCTGGCGCTCGACCGTGCAGTGCTGCGGACCCTACGTCGTTCCCCACGTCGACGGGGAGGTGCTGAGCGTCTATACGAACCACGTTTTTACCGGCGCCATGCGCGGCTTCGGCTCGCCGCAGGTGAACTTCGCCGTCGAACAGCTCGTCGAAATAGCGGCGGAGAAGGCGGGCCTCTCCGGCGTCGAATTCCGCCGGCGCAACATGGTCCGCCAGGGGAGCACCACCGTCACCGGCCAGGTTCTTGAAGGCCACGCCGTCAGCATGTCCGAGGTCTTCGAGCGCGTGCTGGCTGAATGCGGCTACGAGACGAAACTGCGGCGCTCGTCCCAAGGCCGGGGGGAGGATGATTACTACGGTATCGGCCTGGCCATGAGCTACCGCGGCGTCAGCCTCGGCGCCGAGGGTACCGATGTCTGCGCCGCCGTAGTCAGCGTCCAATTCGACGGCTCGGTCCTTCTCGAAGCGGGCATCCACGAGAACGGCCAGGGTGCCGAGAGCGCCATGATCCTGCTCCTGGCCGAAGAGCTCGGCGTCGACCGGAGCCGCATCGTCTACCGCCGGCCGTCGACTTCGGCCGTGCCCGACAGCGGCACCACGGTCGCCTCGCGAGCGACGATCATGGGCGGCGGAGCCGTCAGCCGCGCCGCGGCGTCTATCCGCCTGCAGATGGCCGGTGCCGTCGCCACCGACCTCGGCTGCCGACCGGAAGAGGTCTGCTTCTCCGGCGGCCGCCTGACGGCGCCCGGCGGGCGGGACGTCGGCTTCGCCGAAGCGGCCCAGCGTCTCTATCGCGACCAAAAGTATCCCTATGCGCTCGGCGTCTTCCAGGCGCCGCATGTGGATTGGAAAGAGTCCTGCGGCCAAGGCCGGGCCTATTTCACCTGGGTCTATGGTTGCCAGGCAGTGGAGCTCACCGTCGGCCGCCGCAGCGGTCGCATCCGCCTCCTGAACGCCTGGGCCGCCCACGACGTCGGCCGGGCCGTCAATCGCGCCGCGCTTCTCGGCCAGTTCTACGGCGGCATGGCCATGGGCGCCGGCTACGGCCTCTTCGAGGAAGTGGCGATGAGCGGAGGCCGGCTGCGCTCACTCAACTACGACACTTACCGGATCCCGCGCTCGACCGACATGCCGGACATGACGGCCATCGTCCTTGAAAACCGCGATCCCCTGTCGCCTTCGGGCGCGAAGAGCATCGGCGAGCCGGCCAACGAGCTCATGGCTCCGGCCATCGCCAATGCCTATTATCACGCTACCGGGCGGCGGCGCTTCGAACTGCCCATCGGGGGTGAGAAATGAAACCGGCCGATCCGAACACCCTCATCGTCAACGGCCGCCGCCTGCGCCTCACGGCCCGCGACAGGCGCAAAAGCCTGCTGACGTTCCTGCGCGAAGACCTGGACCTGACCGGCGCCAAGCGCGGCTGCGGCATCGGTGTCTGCGGAGCCTGCACCGTCCTGGCCGACGGCCGGCCGCTGCGCGCCTGCCGCACTCGCGTCGCCAATGTCCTCGGCCGCAGCTTGACGACCATCGAGGGGCTGGCCGCGCCGGACGGCGGACTGAATCCGCTGCAACAGGCCTTTATCGACAACGGCGCCATCCAATGCGGCTACTGCACGCCAGGTATGGTCTTGACGGCCCACGCCTTTCTGCTGAAACACCCCCAGCCGACCCGAGTTGAGGCGCGCCGAGCCATCGCCGCCAACCTCTGCCGCTGCACCGGCTACCAGCAGGTCATCGATGCCATCATGGCCGCTGCCTCGTGCTGCCGTAAGAAGGAGTAAGCGCATGAAGGACCTGTCCCTCGAAGAGAAGCTACAGGAATTGGCCGGATTGCCGACCGATCTCGCCAACCATGATTTCCTGTTGACCTGGGAGCATTCCCTGGCCGAGATCCGCTCGATCCTGCTCACGGCCGAATGCCTGCGGGCGCTCGACGACTCCGGACGGTCCCTGCGCGTATTCGACACGGGGCTCGCCGTCTCGATATTCCGCGACCGGTCGACGCGCACGCGCTTCAGCTTCGCCTCGGCCGCGAGCGCGCTCGGCCTGACCCTGGCCGATCTCGACGAAGCCAAGACGCAGATCGCCCACGGCGAAACGGTGCGCGAAACCGCCGTGATGATCTCCTTCTTGGCCGAAGTCATCGGAATCCGCGACGATATTTACCTGGGCGAGGGCAACCGCTATATGCGCGAAGTGGCCGCGGCTCTCCAGGAAGTCTACGACCAGGGCGTGCTCTCCCGGCGTCCGGCGGTGATCAACCTGCAGTGCGACATCGACCACCCGACCCAGACGCTGGCCGATTTGCTGCATCTTGAGCACCGGTTCGGCGGGCTCACGGGGCTTCGCGGCCGGAAATTCGTCATCTCCTGGGCCTATTCGCCGAGCTACGGCAAACCGCTCTCCGTTCCCCAGGGTCTGATCGGCCTCCTCCCTCGCTTCGGCCTGGACGTGACACTGGCCTATCCCGAAGGCTACGACCTCCTGCCCGAGATGGTTGCCCTGGCCGGAAAACAGGCGGCCGAGTCCGGCTGCGCCTTCCGCGTCAGCCATGACATGGCCGAGGCCTTCGACGGTGCCGAGATCGTCTATCCTAAGTCCTGGACGCCGATGCGCGTCGCCCGGCTGCGGACCGAGCTTCTTCGAAAAGCGGACCAGGCAGGATTGCGGGATCTCGAAAAAGAATGCTTGGAGGAAAACGCCCGCCATAAATCGTGGCAGTGCGACGAGGCTCTGATGAAACGCACGGCCGCCGGCTCCGCACTTTACATGCACTGTCTGCCGGCAGACATCAGCGGCGTATCCTGCCCGCAAGGGGAAGTGAGCCGGGAAGTTTTCGAACGTTTCCGGCTGGAGACCTACCGCGAAGCGTCATGGAAGCCCTTCGTCATCGCCGCCCTGATCGTCCTGATGCGCTTGCCGGACCCGCTGCTATCGCTGCGGCGGCTGGTCGAGGCCGGAACGCCGCGCATCCGGTGAGGTATCGAAATGTCGAAAATCATCAAGCACATGAACGAGACGGTGATCCGCAAGACGGCGGCGCGCTGCCGCGAACGGGGCATCGTCATCCCCACGTTCGCCGAGCTCCGCGATCCCGAGAGGATACCGGCCGGCATCCGCAACAAGCTGCCGGGCCTGGGCATGGATGACGTCCATCCGCTCAACCTCTTTCGCATTAGTTGGAAGAACGATGTGCGCTCGGGCCTCTACGGACCAGTCAATGCCCTCAAGCTTCCGCCCGCGGTCACCGGCGTCGAGGCGAAGATCGTCGGCCTGATCGGAAAATATTTCCCCACCGGGGCCCACAAGGTCGGCGCCGCCTTCGGCTGCCTGGTGCCGCGGCTCGTCTCGGGCGAGTTCGACCCCCAGGTCCACAAGGCGGTCTGGCCGTCGACCGGCAACTTCTGCCGGGGGGGTGCCTTCGACTGCGCCCTGCTCGGCTGCACAGCCGTGGCCATCCTCCCCGAGGAGATGTCCCGCGAGCGCTTCGAATGGCTCCGGGCCATCGGCGCCGAAGTCATCGCCACCCCGGGTTGCGAGTCCAACGTCAAGGAGATATACGATAAGTGCCGCGAGCTCGAGGCCGATCCCCGAAACATGATCTTCAATCAGTTCTCCGAGTTCGGCAATCCGATCTTCCATTACCAAGTCACCGGTCCCGCGGTCGAGGAGGCCTATGAGGCCCACCGGCCGGAGCGGGGCCGCCTGGCCGCCTTCGTCTCCGCGACCGGCTCGGCCGGAACCATCGCCGCCGGCGACTTCCTCAAGACCCTGCACCCGCAGCTGCGCATCATCGCCGCCGAGGCGCGGCAGTGCCCGACGCTCTTTCTCAACGGCTTCGGCGGCCACCGCATCGAGGGCATCGGCGACAAGCATGTGCCCTGGGTGCACAACGTCCGCAACACCGACGCCGTGGCCGCGATCGACGACGAGGACTGCCTGCGCCTCCTGCGGCTCTTCAACGAGGAGGCTGGACACCGCTACCTGGAGGGCCTCGGTGTGTCGGAGGCCGAGTGCGAAAGCCTCTCGCTCCTGGGCATCTCGGGAATCTGCAACCTGCTGGCGGCGGTCAAGGCCGCGCGCTATTTCGAGCTGGGCCCGGAGGACCTTATCTGCACAATCTTCACAGATTCGCTCGACCTCTACCGCTCCCGCCTCGAGGAGATGCGCCGGAGCCGGGGCGCCTACCGCGAGATCGACGCCGCCCGGGACCACGCGGCGGTCGTCGCCGGCCAGGGGATCGACTGGTTCAAGGAGCTTGGCTACTATGACCGCAAGGCCGTGCATAACCTTAAGTATTTTACCTGGGTCGAGCAGCAGGGCAAAACCAGCGAGGAGCTGGCGGCCCAGTGGCAGCCTGAATACTGGCAGGAACTATTCACCGTAGAGATCGGCACCTTCGAGCGACTGATCGCCGAATTCAACCGCGAAGTCGGTCTTTGAACGGCGGGGCCACGGCGGGCCGACCGTCCGCCCGGGTTCTAAACATCATTGACATCGAGCCGCGGCTGAGATGATCAATTTTTCGAGCTGGGCGATCAATAAAGAACGTTGGATTCCCCGAACTGTTTAATCAAGGTATCGATTTCTTTGGTAATGAGCGGAATCCGGGCGGCGATCGCCTGGATCTCCTTGTCGGTCAGATACGGTCCCACGGCCTGCTTGATGGCGTCGGCGGTCAAACCCGTGATTTTTTCGACCAACCGCCGGGGGACGCGCCGGAACAGGATCGGCCGGCCGTCATCTAATGTGTAGAGGCCGTCCGTCCCGAACACGAGCTGGCGCGTGTATTTTCGGTCCGACTGGAAAGCGCGGGAATGGTCGATGAGGATCGTCCGCCAATCGTCCGTGAAGAGGATGTTCTGCTGGGTCCGGTCGTCATTGGCGATCAGGCAATCCCACAGCCGAGTGATGTATTTCATCTCGTCGGTTTTGGGCATTGCCGCCTCAGGGATGCTCTCCCCGGCTTCTTCCATTTTCAGGAGGCTTGTCCGGCTCTCCGCCCAGAGCGAAAGGCAGCCCGCCTTCCCCTTGAACTCCCGCTCAACCGCGACCGGGACGGCGTTCAGCTCGAGGAGCTTGTCCAGCCGATAGGCCGCGATCTCATACTTCCAGCTATCGTAGATGCCGTCGGGCTTACCGCTCGGATTTTTCCAGGCGGCCGTATGTTCGGTATCGCCTTTTTTGAGATAGAGCCTCCAGGGCTTGGTCACGCCTTCTCCGAGCCGCTCGGCCTTGACGATCTCGGCCGTCAGAAGGAATTGCTCCCATTGTTCGCGTTGGGCAATCTCCGCGGGTTTGAACTGGGCCGAGGCCAGGATGCCCAGGGCCAAGAAACACAATACCGCTCCGGCGAAAGAAAACGTTTTTCTCATGACCGCACCTCGTTTGCTCCGAAGTTCTCTGCGGCGCAACCCTCATTCTAGCGTCTGAAACATGAAAAAATCAACGAAAAAGGCGAAATGGGACGGCCGAGGCGCGGCCTAGAGATAAATTGTCCGATCGTTCTTGACAATATCCAGCCCTGAATTTATGCTTGTCTGCGGCGGTCGGATGGGAAATAAAAGCGACCTTGAATCGATAGCCGGGCGGAGCAGAAAAGGCATTTCCTCGAATTCTTTTTTCCTCAACGACCGGGAACGGGAGGTGTCCCAGAGTTCGGGGACCGTGCTCCTGAACGTCCTGCGGGAGGATCTCGGGCTCACGGGAACCAAGGACGGCTGCCGCGAAGGCGATTGCGGCACGTGCATGGTCCTGCTCGGCACCCCGCTGCCGGAAGGCATCGGCTATCAGACGGTCAACTCCTGCCTGCTCCCCATAGGGGACGCGGCCGGACGCCACGTCGTGACCATCGAAGGTCTCAACCAGCCGGACCCCGGCCCCGTCCATCAGGCTCTGATTGAGGAAGGTGCGATCCAATGCGGATTCTGCACGCCCGGACTCGTGATCGCCCTCACCGGCTTTCTCCTCAGCGGCGCTTCCAAGACCACGGCCGACGGGATTGCGGCGCTCGGCGGCAACATCTGCCGCTGCACGGGGTACGTGGCCATAAGACGAGCGATTACGCGTTTGTGCGAACAATTCCCCGACCTCGAACCGGCAGAGGGGCTCTCTCCGTCGGCGCGAGTCGCCGCGCTTGTCGAGCGCGGGGTCCTGCCCCGCTATTTCCTCGACGTTCCCGCTCGTCTCCGCGGTTCGATCGAGGCCAGCGCGGCGGAAACCTCGGGCAAGGACCGCGAAGCTCGTTATCCCGTTCTCATCGCGGGCGGGACGGATCTCTTCATCACCCAGGCCGACTCGCTCCGTGACGCGGAGCTGACATTTCTCTCCCGGCGGGAGGATCTCCATGGGGTTCGCCTCGAGGGCGATCTCTGCTGCGTCGGGGCGACCACGCCGCTCGCCGCGATCGAGGAGTCTCCCGTCATCCGGAGGCTCCTTCCCGAACTCGGTAGGCACTTCGAGCGGATCGCCTCGTTGCCTATCCGGAATCGCGCTACCGTGGCCGGTAACATCGTCAATGCTTCGCCGGCCGGCGATCTCTCGGTGATGTTCCTGGCCTTGGATGCGACCGTAGTTCTCGCGCGGGGGACGGGGCGGAGAACGATCCGGCTGCGGGATTTCTTCCGGAGCTACAAAGTCGTGGACATGGCCGCGGACGAGATGATCGTTGAGATCCGTTTCCCGGTCCCCGACGCCGCCACCCGCTTCGATTTCGAGAAAGTCAGCCGTCGCGTCCACCTGGATATCGCCAGCGTCAACTCGGCGATGCGGCTTCGCCTCCAGGACGACCGCGTCGTCGAGGCGCATGTCGCGGCGGGAAGCGTCGCGCCCATACCGCTCTATCTCCGAAAGACCTCCGCCTTTCTCCGGGGTCAGCCGATCGCGGCGGCCACCGCGCGCGCAGCCGCGGCCGTCGCGGGCAGCGAGATTTCGCCGATCAGCGACGTCCGCGGCTCAGCGGACTACAAACGGGACCTGCTGCGGCATCTTATTTCGGTTCACTTCCTGACGATGTTTCCCGAGCGCATCCGCGAGGAGGACCTCGGATGAAGCACGACGACGCCCTCCTCCACGTGCGCGGGGCGGCCCGGTTTGTTCGGGACCTTCCCATTCCGCAAGGGACGCTCTATGCCGCTCCCGTCCCCTCACCCATTGCCCATGGAAAGGTCCAGCGGCTGGATTCCGCGGCGGCGGCCGCCGAGGACGGCGTGGCGGCCGTGTTCACGGCCCGCGATATTCCGGGACAAAACCAAATCGGCAACGTCATCCAGGACGAACCCCTGCTGGCCGCGGACGAGGTCGACTACGCGGGTCAGCCCCTGGCGCTCATCGTCGCGGAAAGCCTCGCGGCCGCCCGGCACGCCCGGCGCCTGATCGGGCTCGAGATCGAATCGCTTCCGCCGATATTCGATCCGCGGGAGGCCTGGGCGCGGGGCGACATCATCGGCGTGCCCCGCACTTTTGTCTTGGGCGACGTGGACCGGGCGTGGTCCCGCTGCCACGTGGTGGTCAGCGGCCGCGCCGATTCCGGAGGTCAGGAACATATCTATCTGGAGACGCAGTCGGCCCTCGCCATTCCCCGGGACCACGGCGGCATGAAAGTCTATTCGGCGACGCAAGCCCCGACCGTGGTCCAACGCATTGTCGCCCGTGTCCTGGGGTTGGCTATGCACCAAGTGGAGGTCGAGGTGCCGCGCCTCGGCGGCGCCTTCGGGGGCAAAGAGGATCAGGCTACGGCGTGGGCCGCGTTGGCCGCGCTCGCCGCCTTCCGCCTGGGCCGCCCCGTCAAGCTGGTCTTGAGTCGCCAGGAAGACGTCCGATGGACCGGCAAGCGCCACCCGTATTCATCGGATTACAAGATCGGACTGAGCGAACAGGGCAAGATCCTGGCCTATGAGGTGACCTTCTACCAGAACGCGGGCGCGAGCGCGGATCTTTCGCCCGCCGTCTTGGAACGGACGATGTTCCACGCGACCAATAGCTATTTCATTCCTCATGTCCGGGCCACGGCCGTCAGCTGCCGGACGCATCTCCCGCCGTTTACCGCATTCCGCGGTTTCGGCGCGCCGCAGGCTATGTTCGTCATGGAGGCGGCCATCACCCATGGCGCCGCGGCGCTTCGCATCCCGGCCGTGGAGATCCAGCGCCGGAACCTCCTCCGCCGCGACGACGAGCTGCCCTACGGCATGCGCCTCGAGACCGACAGCCCGGTCCGTTGCTGGGACGAGCTCGACAAGCGCTACGACCTTCCGTCCTTGCGCGCCCGCGTGGCGGCGTTTAACCGCGACCATACGCTGGCCAAAAAGGGTTTGGCCGTGATGCCGGTCTGCTTCGGGATTTCGTTCACCACCACTTTTCTTAATCAGGCGGCCAGCCTGGTGCATGTGTATACCGACGGCAGCGTGGGAATCTCGACCGCGGCGGTGGAGATGGGGCAGGGCGTTCATCGCAAGATCCGCCGGGTCGCGGCCCGCACGCTGGGCATCGAACTCGATCGGATCCGAATGGAGAGCACCAACACTAGCCGCGTGGCGAACACCTCGCCTACCGCCGCGAGCAGTAGCGCCGACCTCAACGGCCAGGCGACGCGGCTGGCCTGTCTCCAGATCGTCGAGCGCTTGAGGCAGGCGATCGCGGCGGAGCACGGTTTCCCTGCGGATGAAATCGGCATCGAAGACGAAGAGGTGGTCCGCGCCCATCAACGGATCGGGCTCTCCTGGGAGCCGCTCATCGCTTGGGCTTATGGCCGCCGCATCCCCTTGTCGGCGTATGCGGGCTATGCCACTCCGGGCATTCACTTCGACAAGTCGAAGGAAAAGGGCCGCCCCTTCGCCTACCACGCCGTGGGGACCGCCGTGATCGAGGCGACCGTCGACGGATGGCGCGGCGTTCCCCGCATCGATTCCGTCAAGATCGTGCACGATGTCGGCCAGAGCCTCGATCCAGCCATTGACCGAGGGCAGATCGAGGGGGGCGTCGTGCAAGGGATCGGCTGGATGACGTGCGAAGAGCTCGCCTACTCCCCCGAAGGAAAGATCCTGACCGACAGCATGGCCACCTATAAGGTCCCCGACATCGGCGCGATCCCCGAGGTCACCGTCGCTTTTCTCGATGATGCCCCGCCGTCGGTTGGGATTCTGGGCGCCAAGACCGTGGGTGAGCCGCCGCTGATGTACGGGATCGGCGCGTACTTCGCCGTGCTCGATGCTTTGCGGGCCTTTCGCCCGGAGCTTCCCCTTTCTTTTCACGCTCCCCTGACGGCGGAGAAAACCTTCCGGATCCTTTGGCCCTGAGCGCCTCGGAGTCAGAAGAGAGAGGGGCGGGTTACTTGACCTCGCGGATATCCGGCATTACGGGCAGCCGCGGGTGCTTCGCGAACGAGAACGTCAGTTGCTCGTACCAGGAGTCGGACGAGACCGCCATCCGCAATATTTGCTTCCACAGCTCCACCGGGGGGCCGAACTCCTTCCAGTCGACCACCATCACCCGCACGCCGCGGCGCCGCATCTCCTGGATCAGCAACTTGTAGTTCTTGTCGAGCTGCTGCAGGTAGTCCAGCGGTACGCCGGTCTCCTCGTCGCGGGCCCGGGAGCTCATCCGGCGGTGGCACTCCTCGGGCGCAACATCGAGGTAGACGAAGATGTCGGGCGGCATCACGTCGCGACTCATGTTGCGGAACACGTCGACGTACAGCTCGAACTCCTCGCCCGTCATGAACCCGCGCTCCATGGCGGTCGTGGCGAACACCGTATCGCCGTAGATCGGCCGGTCCTGGATCACCACTTGGCCCTGCGTGCCCCAGGCTAGCTCCACGGCCAGCCGGTGCAGCTCATAGCGCTGACACAGCATGAACATCTGCATCGAGAAGCCGCCGCCGGTGTTGACGCCGGTGCGCAGGTCCTCATAGTAGTGATGGAGGAAATGGGCGAACTTGGGACTGTGGGTCGGTTCCTCCAGCACGCGCGCCGGCCAGCCGCTGGCGGTGGCGGCCGAGCCGATGGCATGGCAGGCGTTGGTCTTGCCCGCCCCGATGTTGGCGTCGATGGTGATGAACAGCCCTTGTTTGCGCGGATTTTCGGTCTGGTCCATGGATCGATCCTTTCGCTCTATCGATGAAGGCGGACGCGGATATGCGGGGCGCCGGACCGTCCAAAAATACACGCAATCGGCCCGAAAATCAAGTCATTAATATCCTTCGAGCGCGGGTCCGTTTTTTCCGTGAATTCTTTATGGACGACTCATAATTTCCTGCTTTCCAAGAAACCGCTCGAGAGAGTAATATGGAAAATAATGACCATGCGATTTACCCTGACGGATGCGAAGTCAATGATTTGAAGCAAGCCTATAAAGATGAATAGTCATTTTCATTACATCGCGTTCTTAAGAGGGATCAATGTGGGCGGGCACGGGCTCATGAAGATGGCCGATCTTAAGAAAGCATTTGAAAAGTTGGGTTTTGAGAACGTGCGAACATTACTTGCCAGCGGAAATGTAGTTTTTGAATGTGAACAGACGGACAAAAAGGCACTCACCGAAGAACTCGAATCAGGATTAAAGAAAGCATTTAAGAAAGATATCAACGTAATACTCCGAAGCCTGGATGATCTAAAGAAGCTCCAATCATCTGAACCGTTCAAAGGGATCCAGGTGACACCGAGTATTCGGCTCTATGTCACGTTTCTTTCTGAAAAGGCTGGACCGCGTACCATGACGGTTCCTCAAACTGCCCTTCAAAAAGAGTTCCGCATCCTTCATGCAACCTCTCTGGAAGTTTTCAGCGTCCTCGATCTTTCAAAAGGGAAAGGGACACCGGAGGCAATGAGCATTCTCGAAAAAGAATTCGGTTCAAACGTAACGACCCGAAATTGGAATACCGTCTTGAAAGTCTTGACCGGTCGAGACTGAACGTTATTTTTCATTTTTTAAAATTCTCTTGAATCATTCTAGGGGAATTTCTTTTTTTGATGAGCTAGCCGCGGCTTTTCTAATTGTCCCCATATTTGTATAACGGGAAGCCGCTGATCCGAGAGATCAAGCGGATTTTTAGAGGGTCGAGGTAGCCCCGGTGGATGAGCTCTTGAAAATACTCTGCGGAGGGCGGGCTGTCGAGAAAGAAATAGACGGGGATACGTAAAATGGCGAGGATCAGGACCGTATCCCGGAGGAAGAAATCCGGAGTCCAATTATTCCGGTAGGCGGTCAGGCCGGCATATAACCTGAGCGAGCCGGAGTGAAAGTCGCAAAAAACAACGGCATTCGCCTCGACGCTTTTTTTAATCTGGAGTGATTTCTTCTCTTCAGAAAAATTTCCCATGGGATAAAGGGGAAGGGAACGATAGAGGGGATAGACGGCCAGGAGAGCGACAAGAAGGAATTTGAGGAGCTTCAGTCTCGTTAATTTTTGAGTCAAGGCCAGAGCGCCGAACCCGTATAAGACACCCAATGCCGGGAGGGCCGGCAGGAGATAGCGTTCATGGCGTATGCTCTGGAAGGCATAGAAAATGAAAAAGGAGAGACAAAAGATCAGGCTGAACGAGCCGAAGGGACGCTTCTTTCGGTCGATGAGAACAGCACCCAAGCCCAGGAGGATGACGGCG
>Ga0299912_10003446_pt1 | contig 12904 bp, 8 predicted proteins | sample RVTome_2_FD_207667 | JGI IMG/M metagenome (GOLD analysis project Ga0299912, IMG submission 207667) | Soil microbial communities from uranium-contaminated site in the Upper Colorado River Basin, Wyoming, United States - RVT95D214 (version 2) ...
ACGGCAATGGACCGACTACCAGCCGAATGGCGATTTCCTCGAAGCAATTCTGTGCTCATCTTTCGACTGGAATGGAAGGCGATCGCCATACCTTGTTGCTACCGAGAACGATTCTCTTAATGGGGCCGTGATGATGTTCGGGTACTTACTTACAAATACAGCCCAAATGTTCTCTGATATTCGAACTTACTGGAGCCCTGAATCAATTAAAAGGGTGTCGGGTAAAAAACCCGGGGGATCGGCTGTCCAGGGTTTTATTCACCTCATCAATTCCGGTGCTTCGGCACTCGATTTCTCAGGTCTGCAGGAAATCAACGGACAACCTGCCGTGAAACCATTCTGGGAGATCACAGCAGATGAAGCGGATCGTTGTCTGAAGGCCACATCGTGGTGTGCTGCCATACGGGAATATTTTCCCGGGGGCGGATTTTCATCGGAATTTCTTACCCGTGGGGGAATGCCGGTTACTGTCTCCCGACTGAACCTCGTTAAAGGACTCGGTCCGGTACTTCAGATTGCCGAGGGATATACGGTTGATCTGCCTGTTGATGTAAATAAAGTACTTTCCGGACGAACGAATCCCAGTTGGCCAACAACCTGGTTTGTTCCCAGGCTGACAGGTTCAGGTGCGTTCAGAGATGTATATTCAGTCATGGCAAATTGGGGCGCTAACCATTGTGCGTCAAGTTACGGACATATTGGTGCCGACATGATCACACTTGCTTCCATATTGCGAATTCCGGTATGTATGCATAATATACCGGAAGAGAAGATCTTCAGACCTTCAGCCTGGGGTGCCTATGGTACGGAACCCGAAGGAGCCGATTTCAGGGCATGTGCAACTTACGGACCACTTTATAGGTAACTGTATGCAGAAGAATATTATTATCGTTATAGATTGCGGGGCTACCAATGTAAGGGCTGTTGCTGTATGTGATACCGGTGAAATAGTAGCCATGCATTCTGTTCCGAATAGAACACAACCCGATCCGTATTTTCCTAAAGGATTGATATGGAATACCGATACCATTTGGGAAAAGCTAATACAGTGCACACGTAATATTGTAAATCAAATACTTCCCGAAAACATCAGAGCTCTTACAATCACAACATTCGGAGTAAATGGTGCACCGGTCGATACTGAGGGTGAACTTCTGTACCCGGTTATTTCATGGCAATGTCAACGCACAGTGCCTGTTATGGAGAAAATCGGAAAATATATTTCGCTTGATAGTCTTTACAAGATCAGCGGAGTAAACCAGTATCACTTTAATACGATCAATACGCTCGTGTGGTTAAAGGAGAACAAGCCGGAAGTTCTTGACAACATGCATGCATTTTTATTTATTGCTTCGCTTTTTGTTCACCGGCTTACCGGGAATATGATAAATGATACAACTATGGCCGGTACATCGATGCTTACTGATATAAACAAAAGAAAATTTTCCGCTGAAATTCTGGATGCAATTGGCATATCCGATAAATTTTCAAAACTTGCAGATCCCGGTACCATTGCAGGTTCTTTATTAAGGGATCCTGCTTCGGAACTGGGTATTCCGGCTGGGATTCCTGTTGTGCTTACAGGTCACGATACCCAATTTGCATTGATTGGTTCGGGTGCCGGTGAAAATGAAGCAATTTTAAATTCAGGAACTTGGGAGATTTTGATGACCAGGACTCGTAATATTAACCTGAGCAAAAGTATGCAACATGCAGGAGTGACAAATGAACTGGATGCCATTCCCGGTATATATAATACAGGAATACAATGGCTTGCCTCGGGTATACTGGAATGGATCAGAAATAATTTTTATACTTGGGAAATGGAGAACGATCCACAATCGGTTTATAATGTTATGATTCGTGAAGCCACTGAAATACATGCGGAATACGGAAAGATAGAATTCGATCCTGCATTCGCGATGAACCTTGGAAGTATTTCAGGTCTCGGACTAAATACCTCAAGGGGTGAAATATACCAGGCTGCATTAGTCTCCTTATCGGAAAAAACAAATAAAAGCCTGGAAACGTTGCAAAAAACCGGGCAATTCAAAGCGGATTCACTTATTGTATCAGGAGGCGGTAGCAAAAATCACTTATGGAACAGGATACGGGCTAATACAATGGGAATTCCACTCCGGCTGGTGAAGGAATCGGAAACAACAGTGCTGGGAGCAGCAGTGTTTACTTTTCATGCTATCGGGCAATTCAATTCGATTGAAGAAGGTATAAAGGCATTCTCAATTCAGTACGATTGGATTTATCCTGATTAAAAGACTGATATTTTTATAAAACTTGGCGTACTTATCTATTTAAATACTTCTTTTCTAAAAATTCATTCATTCAAATTGTCAAGATTCTATGACGAATCTACGATTTTATCTGCATAAAAAATCAGCGAAGACCTGCCTACCGGCAAAGCAGGTCAGCGAGATTTTTATGCCTTATTATAGATGACAGAAGGGTGTTGTTTCTCACTGACCTGTCTTACTGTTTTGCATGACTTTCCCAATTATCGGGCTAGTTGTTTTAACAGGTATTCTTCAGCCTCCAACGACCATAATTCTTTATTGCGTTTACAGATTCTATGCAGTTCCGCAAACAACGGATCGGTTTTCCCCTTTTCTTCAAATTCGGTGAGTGCGGTAAGCGGCATATCGATATGCATATACAGCAACTTTTTTCCGCCTGGAATGTTGGGCAAATTCAGGGTAGCATTAATTACGGCATTGATCCCGCCGATGTGCGTAACAAGTCCTGCAGGGTCTAGTCCCTTTTCAAAATATTTTAGCGATTCCAGCAAATCTTCGTTATTTCCACCTGATGTGCCTACAATATGTGTCGATTGATAATGCACGTTATAAAAATTAAATTTTACTTTAAACTCAGGATCCGAAGGTCCCGCAAAAAAATTCAGACAGCCATCAATGGCCAGAATTTCGTCGGCCTGTTCGATGAGGGACGGGACAGGGGCAAATACAAATACATCGTTGTATCCTTCATCACCAGTTAACGTTCGAAGCTCCTTTACTGGGTTGTTCATCAAAGATGTATTGATATACATAAGTTTGATACCCCTTTTGGCCACCTCCTGCACAGAATACAGACCGGCAGCCCTATCCAGTCTCTGCTGATCGATATCCGTTACTACCAGAAGCGCCGGGCTGATATCCTCACGATGAATAGTATAATTGATAGCGGCCAGGCCCATAGGTCCTACGCCTGCCAGAATAGCCATCTTACCGCCGTTAATAATTTCCATTTCATGCCGGTATGATCCGGATCGAGTATGATAGTTGGCATGCATGGCTCCGATCACACAACTTAAAGGTTCTGCCAGTGCTCCGGGATAGAATCCTTCACCGGAATACCGGAGCAAGCAGTTATTTTCCATCACTTCATTCGGAATGTTGATATAGGTTGCATTGCCACCGATGTAATTATATGAATAACCAGGAGCGCTTAGTATCCCCATAGGACCGTCTTTATAATTTATTGCCGGCTGAATCGAAAACTTATCTCCAGGCCTGAACTGGTTCTTCCATTTTTTACCCAATTCCAGTATTTCTCCTGAAAATTCATGTCCGATAATAACCGGACTTTCAGCTACATTATCCGGAATCCGTTTATGTACGATTCCTTGGTGTACGGCCTTATAGGATGACATGCAGAGAGAATCGCATATCACTTTAGCTAATATCTCGTCCTCCTTTAACTCCGGAAGTTCAAACTCTTCCAGCCGTAGGTCCTCTTTTCCATACAATCTTACGGCTTTGGTTTTCACGTGTATAGGTTTAAATTAATGAAGCATTATCTGTCCGCCGGTAACAGGAATAGCCTGACCTGTCTCATATTCCTGATCGATGGCATATAAAATGGCTTTTACCACATCATTTACCCGGCAACCTCTGCCAGCCGGAACCTGTCCCTCATAATGGTTTCTGACATCCTTGATGGTCCTGGCGCCTGGAATTTTGCCAGCTTTCAGATACTGGATAAAAAGCCCGTTCTCAGGGTCAGACCATAGCGGACCTTCAAAATAATTCCCAGGGCAAATTGCATTGACTTTTATGTTGAATGACATCAGCTCCTGGGCAAACGACTGTGTTAATCCAATACCTCCGAACTTTCCACCAGCATAGGCAAAATTCTTTTTACTTCCCTGCAGGCCCGACTTGGAATTTATCTGTATTATGTCGCAAAAAGTACCCGGAGCTGCAGCGGTTTGAATCTTCATAATCTGCGACGCATATTTTGCACAGTAGAAAAAGCCGGTGTAGTTTATATCTGTCATCAACCGGAATGTATCCGGCGACATCTCATCCAGGCCTCCTGCATGAAGTATCCCTGCATTGCTTATCATAATATCGACGCCGCCAAATTGAAGTACAGTCTGGTTGATCATGTCCTGCACAGAGGCTGGTTTCGAAACATCGGTTTGAACAAAAAGGGCTTTATTTTCCAATCCTTTACTATTGAGCAATTTCTCCGTCTTTTTACCTACAACGTCATTAATATCCGCAACAATGATATTTGCTCCTTTCTGAAACAGCATTTCCGCGATGCCGGCCCCAAATCCCTGGCCTGCCCCCGTTACAATACATACCTTTCCGGAAAGCAGATTATCCTTATCGGAAGGAGCCGAAACAGCAATACTGCCAGTGTTTTTAATAGCAATAAAAGCAGGAGGATCGTTGTGAGTATGGAACCAGTTATCGAATTTTTTCTGCAGGGTAGTTTTATCAGTATCCGATGACTGCACCTCCATAATTGTATTTTTATCTGCGCTAATGCCCGAATTAAGTATGTGTTTGGCAGTGTCTGAATTTCCGGGTAAGATACCTGCTGTAACGAGGCCTTTTACTGAAGCCAGCATTCGGATGACCGGAAGTATAGTAATTAGTTCATTGTTCATCGGCAGAAATTTATTTTAAAAAAAAGTATTGAATTAAGGAATTGCCCAACGATCGGTATTCCTTCCCTTTTTCGGTAAGAGGTATTCCCTGTTTATTAAGATACCCAGTCCCTACTTTAGATACCAAAAACTGGTGGGCAGCAATAAGGCACGCTCCATAATAATTGATTTCCCGCATTTTCGCACTTAATGGCGCGCTATCGCTGGTGTAAAGGAGTATGGGTGACAATTCGGGTGTATTGTGTTCGCTTCCAAAAGTAACCACGAATCCGTTGTCAGAAAACCAGGTGGCATAATCCTCCAGAACTTCCGGACTGTTCCGGGTACTGATAAATTCAACGGAAAATATCCCATATCTTTTCAGCTCTTCGGCCAATCGGTACTTATTTTGTTCAAATTCTGTAAAATCACCATTTTTATCATCCGCTAGAACCGGATAAGTGGGTATGCCCCCTCCGTGCAGGATAATCTCCCTGATACTTTCAACGGAGAGAAATGAGTCAGGATTTTCAGGTACAAAAGCATGTCCGCCTGATTTTAATAAATTATTGCGGATCTCATTTTCGAGTGCTGCATGATCACTAATCTGTACCTGAACACTACTGTTGCCATAAATTTCCGAAAGTAATAACCTGATTTTAGCATCAGTTTTTGCTGATTCAAGGACTTTTTCGCGCAGTACCTTCGCAAGATGTCGTTCTCTTATTATGCCTTTGGTATGAGTCTGGACGATTGAATCGTAATCAAGCCGAATATCAATTCCGCGATCCGATAAATGCTCATTGAGCTTTTTGCATATCAACCTCACATGATTGTTCGAATCGGATTGTAATCTTTCGAGATGCGATTTCCAGGGTTCCTTCAATTTAAAAGGAAAAGATAAACCTTTTCCACTGATGTATATTCTTCCCGGGTTATTCGGATCGTTTATCCTGATATTTTTTTCCTGATTGATCTTACTTAGACCGATAAATTCGATATTGAACAGGGGAAATGCTTTATGTCTCATACAGGCTTCTGCCCAACTGACGTAACCTGAAACGGTATAGAAGTCGTTTATCCCTATTATACCTACATTCTGTTCGACAGCCAGCTTAACAGCCTGATCGACCGATATGAAAGCGCTGAATGAATAAGGGGTATGCATATGGGCATTCACATCGGGGATTGTTTCAGTGCGTATGTCTGTAAACCGATCCTTCAAAACTTCTCCGTTAGGGAACTGGTCCCAAAATTCCATCATAACTCCTGTTTTAAACTCCTAGTCTGGCACGTCTTATCTGCTGCAGACCGGTAAAGTTTTGTTCTGCAACATGTCCTTTCAGGGGTATAATTTTTTCATGAATAGCATCGATAATCCACCCGGGTTGCGGGAAGAAAGCATCTTCGAGTTCGTATGCCGGAGTGATCCAGTTTCTTGATCCCACTACAACCGGAGGTGCATCGAGATAATCGAATGCCAGTTCGGTAATATTCTGTGCCATATCGTTGAGGAAAGAGCCTCTCTCAGTGGCATCGCTGGTTAAAAGGACCTTTCCCGTTTTTTTCACCGATTCAATAACCGGTTCGTAGTTGAAGGGAACTAATGACCGGGCGTCGATAATTTCGGCAGACAAGCTGTATTTTTCTTCCAAGACTGACACTGCATCTAACACCCGGTACAAGGTAGCCCCGATTGAAAGAATAGTAATATCCTTTCCTTCTTTTTTCACATCGGGTTCTCCAAAAGGAATTTCATAGTAACCTTCGGGTACCCCGCCCTGATGGAATTGTTCGCCTATATCATATATCCGCTGACTTTCGAAGAATACCACGGGATCGGAGCCCTGCAATGCGCTGTTCATAAGTCCTTTTGCATCGTAAGGTGTTGCCGGAAACACGACCTTTAATCCGGGGATATGCGTTACGAGGGATGTCCAGTCCTGTGAATGTTGAGCCCCGTATTTCGATCCTATGGAAACTCTCAGTACGACAGGCATTTTAAGCACATTACCGCTCATAGCCTGCCATTTGGGAAGCTGATTAAATACCTCATCACCACACCGACCCAGAAAATCGCAGTACATGATCTCGGGTATCACCCTGCCTCCCGACATGGCATAGCCTATGGCCACACCGACAATTGCTCCTTCCGAGATAGGAGAGTTAAACAGCCGGTGATAGGGAAGGGTCTCTGTTAATCCACGGTAGACTGCAAAAGCGCCACCCCAGTCGCGATTCTCCTCGCCAAAGGCGATCAGCGTTGGGTCTTTGTAAAACCTATCGATAATCGCTTCGAATATGCCATCGCGCAACTGGTATTGTTTCATTTTTGAGTAGGGTTTACCCTGTTCATCAAAAGCAAAATGCTCTTTTTTACCAATTTGCTGTATGCGAGGATTTTCCTCCAGCGCAAGGTTAACCTCGGGTCTACGGTCATCGAATCGTTCAATAGACTCGTTCGAAAGCATCATATCGCCAAGTAATTCCTGGTCCCTATGCAGATCCATCCGCGGAGAAATCTTATCATCGATCGTCAGCTTTAATACTTCAGCAGTCAACTCTTTTATTTCTTTACTGATTTTTTCCAGTTCCGAAGGTCCTGCAATGCCGGCATTAATAAGTTCCTTAGCATAGCTGTTGATGCAATCTACTTCCTGCCAGGCTTCCAGTTCCTCTTTGGAGCGGTACGAAGAAGCATCGGAAGGGGAATGGCCGCTAAATCGATAGGTCAAGACGTCGAGCAGAATAGGACCTCTTTTTTCGTCCAGTATTTTTCGCTTTCGCCGGAAAGCGTCGATAACCGCCAGCGGATTATAACCATCCACCCTTTCGGCATGCATTTGATCGCGGTTTGCACCCACACCAATTCGGGCGGCAATCTGGTAGCCCATAGTTTCCCCGCAGGTTTGTCCTCCCATGCCATATTGGTTATTCATAATGGTAATAATCAGGGGCAGGCCCCCTTTCATATCGCCTTCCCATAACTGCGTGAACTGATCCATAGTAGCAAAGGAAATCCCCTCCCAAACAGGGCCGCACGACAATGAAGCGTCGCCTATGTTGGCAACAACAATTCCCAGCTTTCGGTTGACTTTTTTATACAATGCAGCACCCACGGCAATATCACCGCTCCCCCCGACAATTGCATTGTTCGGATAAATACCAAAGGGAGTAAAAAAAGCGTGCATGCTGCCGCCAAGTCCTTTATTAAATCCTGTTTCACGGGCAAATATTTCAGCCAGGGTGCCGTACATCAGAAATTTTCTTGCCAGTTCTTTATTAGTTCCCGTAAAATTCTTATTTACGATGTTGTATATAACGCCATCAAAGAATCCGGTCATAATTTTCCCGAGCTTCCAATCTTCCATTCGGTGGATAGCACTCAGGCCTTTCGCCAGTATCTCACCATGGCTTCGGTGCGAACCAAAAATGAAATCATCGGCATCGAGGTTATAGGCCATGCCGACGGCTGCCGCTTCCTGTCCGATGGATAAATGGGCAGGACCGGGATGATTATAAGGTGTTCCTTCGTATTCCCCGGTGGTTTTTATCAGGTTCAGCATGGTTTCAAACTCGCGTATCAGTATCATATCATGATAGATCCGTAGCAGGTCCTCTGTTGAAAAACTTTTTGTCTCTTCCTTCAGGGTCTTACTGTATTGGTTGACGGGAACCGGTTTAAAATTCAGTTTTCCTGCTTTACGCACTTCTTTGGGGTCGATAAATTGCGATTTTGGCATTTTTGTCTTTATTGATTAAAAGGAGAATATCACTTCTTTAAATATTTCTGATACTGTGGGATGCGGGAATATTACTTCCTTCAACTCTTCTAAAGTCATTTCGTTTTCGATAGCCATAGCGGCACCGTAGATAATTTCACTCGAAGGACTGCCGATCATATGAACTCCGAGTATTTCACCATATTTCTCACCGATAAGTATCTTACACAAGCCGTTCTCACCTTCATTTTCGGCCATAAACCGGCCGGCGTAAGTCATTGGCAGTTTAGCCAGCTTATATTTAATTCCTTTATCACTGGCAAGTTTCTCGGTTAATCCTACCGATGAAACTTCCGGAAATGTATAAACAACAGCAGGAATAGCATTATACCGCATATGATCTTTTTTCCCTGTCAAGTTGTTTATGACTACCTCGCCTTCACGATAAGCCGTATGTGCCAGCAGTGAAAATCCGGTTACATCGCCGGCCGCATATACATTCGGTATGTTGGTCTGCATTTTCCTGTCGACCTTTATTCCTCCCCTGAGCAATTCCACACCCAGATTTTCAAGTCCGAAACCTTCCGTAACAGGTCTTCGGCCTATACTCAGAAGAATTTTTTCGGCCCTTATATTGTGCCGGTTTTTATCTTTCTCAAAGATCACCTCATCCTTCTTTATTTCCAACACTTTGGATGACAGATGAAAAATGACAGACCTTTTTCTTAGATTTTCCTGCAGATGACTGCTTATTTCAGCATCCATCTCACCTAGAATTTTATCAAGCAGCTCGATTACCGTAACTTTCGTTCCCAGGCTGTTGAACAGACAGGCAAATTCAATCCCTACAACGCCGCCGCCAATGATTACCAGTGATTCCGGAACCCTTTCTAAGGCAAGAATTTCACGATTGGTAAGAATTATATCGGATGATTTATCGAGACCTTTGATCGGGGGGATAACTGCTTCGGAACCCGTACAGATCAGAAGATTTTTAGCAATGAATGTATTATTGTCAGTCTCAATTTTAATACCTTCAGGAAACCGGCCTTGAATAGCCGCTGCAGCGCGTACAACTTCAACCTGATAGTGCTTCATCTTTGTACCCACAGCTCCAACCAGATTTTTAACGATCTTGTTTTTTCGCGCCATCATTTTCATAAAATCGTATGATGTTCCTTTAATAGTTATTCCATACTTTGAAGCATTCCGGGCATTTTCATATAATTTGGCCGCATAGAGCAGGGTTTTCGAGGGAATGCATCCTTCATTCAGGCAAACACCTCCCAGTTCTGTTTTCTCAAAAAGAATAACTGAGAGTCCTTTGGCGCCTGCCCTTTCTGCCGCCGTATATCCGGCAGGCCCGCCACCTATGATCGCTAAGTCATACATTGTTAATTTGATAACTTTTTTATAATTATAATTCAACTTCTAGATTTTCAATTTCAGTAGCTGTATCCTTCAGGAACCGGGTAGCCTCACTTCCATCGATAGCCCTATGATCATAAGTGAGACTCAATCCGATATGAGGAACGAAACCATACACTCCGTTTCCAATGTCCTTAGGTCGCGGAACGATAGTATTTACTCCCAAAATGGCTACTTGCGGAAGATTAATAATGGGTGTGAACATTTCCACTCCATAATTTCCGAGGTTCGAGACTGTAAAGGATGCTGCTTCGGGTGATAGCACATCGGGGTTAACACTCCCTTTGCGACAAGCGTCGGTAAGCGATTTAATTGCAGCAGATAATTCACCGATGGAATAAAGATCTGCATTACATACTGCCGGAACCATCAACCCCCGTTCGGTATCAATAGCTACTCCAAGGTTAACCCGTTTGAATTTTTTCAGATTATCGCTTAAAAAGTGGGCGTTCACCTGTGAATACTTCTTCAATATACGGACTACAGCCAGGCAAACCAGATCGTTGATAGTAATATTAGCAAAAGCGCCCTTACTCATCCGTGTTTTTACCTCCTGCCGCAAGGTAAGCAACCTTCGGGCATCGGCGCTTAGATGATGTGTAAGCTGGGCCGAGTTTTGCAACGACTGGTGCATAGCATGAGCAATGATTTTCCGGATGTTGCTCAACGGCACGATTTCAAAGCTATTATCACCTTCCATACCTTTTTCCTTGAGGTCGGCAGAGGTGATGGCTCCGGCCAGACCACTGCCTATGCCCGGCGATGAAACGTTTTGATTGGCAGCCCTCTTCCTGGCCAGGGGTGTCAGCCGATTCCCTCGCTCAATGGCCAGAAGTATATCGCGTTCGATGATTCTGCCTCCTGGACCGCTGCCTGTCAGAGCTGATGTGTCGATACCTTTTTTATCAGCAATCTTTCTGGCCCGGGGTGAGATAAATTGCTGATCTTTGCCAGTTTGTGCACTGATAGTTTCTTCAACAACTGTATCAGTCTTTTCTTCTTCACCAGGAGTTTTTATAGGAGCATTTTTTTCTGTTGCATGAGCAGTTGTTTTCCTATTGCCCGGGATAAATTCCTCAAAGTGTTCGCCAGGTTGACCGATAACCAAAACGTTGGTTAACACCGGCACCTCATCGCCGGGTTCAAAGAAAATCGCAAGAATTGTACCTGATTCGGGCGCTGTTTCCTCGAACGAGGCCTTATCCGTCTCGTAGTCGAAAATCATTTCTCCCTTCTCAACTTTATCGCCAATGGATTTATAAATTGTATGTATGATACACGATTCTACGGATTGGCCCTGACGGGGCATAATGACAGCAACAGCCATAATTTATTTTTTTGCTAAGATATAAAATATACGCAAACTTGTAATTACAAGTTTCTTTTTTTATAAATTAATAATATTTCACAAATATAATAACACATTAATAATATGATATTTATAATAAATTGAAAATATTAAATTTGATAACATGTATATACAATTAATTTCACATGTTAGTATAAATTGTTTTTAATTTTGTTATTTGTTTAGTATATTGTGCGGATTGTATTGTAATGTCTATGGAAAAACCACGTTACCGGATCTTGTATGAAAAATTAAGACGACATATCCTCCATGGTGTGTATAAGGAAGGTGATCTTTTACCTTCGGAAAATGAATTGTCTGCGGTAAATGATGTTACACGGCCGACAGTTCGTCAAGCTCTGAACCTGTTAACGAATGAAGGGCTCATTAAAAAACACCAGGGGTTGGGAAGTGTCGTACAAAAATATCCTAAAGGTATTGGCATACTTTCAATCTTTGGTACTACTTCCGCAATAGGAGGGAAAAACCTGAAAACAGTGGCCATTGTCAAACCTAAGATTACTAGGTGGCCGGATGATTTCGCTTTCGAACTGTCAGATATTGAGACGGAAAGCGGGTGTATCTATTTTGAGCGATTACGCTATGTAAATAACAAGCCAGTTTTTTACGATATCACCTATCTGCCGAATATTAACCTTCCAAGATTTGCGTCAAGGAGTCTGGACGACGCATCGCTGTTTAATATTTTAAGGGAACATTATCATATCGAAATTACCGGGGGAAGTCAGTATATAAAAACTATTCCTGCAGCGGGTAAGATAAAGGAATATTTAAACATCCGTCCATTACATCCTTTACTCAATCTGGAGAGAAAACTCCATACCAATCGTATCGGTTTTTTTGTGTATTCCATTCTTTATTGTAATACCGAAGAGCATAGTCTTTACGGTGAGTTTTGAACGCGAGTTACATCCTTTCTCAGAACTGTATCAATTTTAGTATGTGGTGTTTTATTGTGAAAAGCCCTTTAATAAAACTGTACTTTTCATACATGAAGATTACTAGAGTTTATTATGCTGTCATTTTGGATTGAAAATAACCTCCCAACGGTCCCCTTCTGTAGGGGGATGACGCGCGGATCAATGTAATATATATAATAAAATGATGTAATTATAAGCAATGCAGCCAAAGCCCCCTTTCGAGAAATAGGTATGATTTTCTAATCGAAGTATGTGAATATTTTCCAACATATCTTTTCTACAATACGGCTACGGCCCTTTCTGGAGAGAATCTTTCCCGCCTGCATGTAATACTTCACAATAATGGTGACAATAATAATAGGCTATTAATTAGAATAAATTTTCACTGATTTTTGAAATTAAAAAATACAGAAATATATATATCCCAGATATATAGCCTATTTTTTCTTTTTAAGGGTAACATCTTTTTTCAATATTAAAAACTGATAAAAGATGTTACCGTTTATCTGAAGAAATACACTTGCGGCGGAAAGGTTGGGGATTTGTCCTATCAACCCAAATTTCATTTTTA
>Ga0299912_10003447_pt1 | contig 12903 bp, 16 predicted proteins | sample RVTome_2_FD_207667 | JGI IMG/M metagenome (GOLD analysis project Ga0299912, IMG submission 207667) | Soil microbial communities from uranium-contaminated site in the Upper Colorado River Basin, Wyoming, United States - RVT95D214 (version 2) ...
CGCTTCGTGACCCCCATGACACGGAACGCGGAGCTCATAGCAGCTCCTTCTCCTGCAACAACCTCAGGAACAGATAGACGGAGAATGCAACTGCAAGCAACACTACTCCGAGAGCCATCGCCCACTCGAAGTCGCCCATCCTTGTTTCCAGCATGATTGCGGTGGTCAGGACACGCGTCTTGCCATCTATGTTGCCCCCGACCATGTATGCAGCCCCGACCTCGGCTATGACTCTGCCGAAACCTATCATGCAGGCCATTATCAGGCCGACCCAAGCTTCTCTCATCACGGTCAAGACCGACTGTCTTGAGGACGCCCCCAGGGCCTTCACAGTGTCCTTGATGGACCTATCGACTTCCACCACCGACGTGATCGTGATCCCAGTCACGAGAGGGATGACTAGCAGGGTCTCCGCCACTATCATCGCTGTCGGCGTGAACAGTATATCCAAGAAGCCCAGGGGCCCAGAATGGGAGAACAGGTAGAAGACGGCCAGCCCTGAGAGCACAGGTGGGAATCCGTACAGAGTGAACGTGACCGTCTTCACCAGTCCCTTCCCGCCGAACTCCTTGAGGCCGATCAGGGCTCCTAGGGGAATCCCTATCGCTGAGCCTATGATTGTCGCAACGCCCGAGACGTACAGAGACAGCAGAGTCACCTGGACGAGATCATAGTCACTTATCATTCACAGCACCGGACGAGGGCACGGGCATTCTCTACAATCAAGGTCTCCTTGAGCTGCGTCGCAGTCGCCTGGCTCGGCTCCAAAGTCTGGATCCCCACATACCCGACGACAAGTGAGGACGGAGAAACGTAGCCATCAGCGTTCGGGAAGAACAGCCGGTGCCCGTATCTCTCGTAGCTCGCAATCAGTTCCTGCGTCTCCTGCTCCACGAGCCAGTCGGCGAACCCCACAGCGAGCGTGTGGTTCACATGGGGATGCATGGTTGAGTTGACAGGCATGACGCTGTACTGGTTGAACAGCAACGGGTCGCCCGAATACGTGATGTTGAGGTCCGGTATGGTTCCCTGCTCCACGCGCTGATAGTATGTCGCGTCGTCAGATAGCGTGTATTCGTTGTCGTCGAGCTTCTCCTCGCAGAAGTCAAGCAGATCGCCCATGCCAAGGCCAGTCTCCTCATACCAGTCATTCGAGAATGTCGAGGCGTTCAGGCCGGCTTTCGCCCACAAGGATAGCTCCTTGGTGTAAGTGCCCGAGTTGTCGGCCCTCGAGGCGAACATGACGTTGCCCGCGGTGCCGTTCTCGTATATCCTCAGGAAGGCCTGGGATGCGTTGGTCGAATCGGACGTTCCTGCAGGATCGTCAGTCGGCCCTACGATGACGAAGTTGTTGTACATCACCTTCTTCTTGAACTCGCCATAGCCTCCAGCGATGAACGCGGTCTCAGCCGCCGGGGAATGCGTCAGGAGTACGTCCACGTCGCCCCTCTTGCCGTACTCGATCGCGGTGCCCGATCCGACAGCGATCACGTCTACCTCGCAGACGAACTCATCTTCGAAGTATGGTAGGATGTAGTCAAGCAATCCTGAGTCCTGAGTGCTCGTCGTTGTCGCGAGAAGCAAAGACTGCTTCTCTTCTCCTTTCAGGAGGAGATACGCTCCGGTGGCGGTGACTAGCAGTATCACGACTACAACGACTGCTATCCACTTCATGTCCAACTTCATCATTCCCACCGATATGTCTCTTCGAGCATAATGACCGCGCGGTATATAACCATTCTCGAACAGGCTCAGGCTCGAGAGACGAGCCTGAAGCCCAAACCCCTTTTATAGCACCCCTTCTATTGGAAGTCCGCTAGGCTTGACCGGGACGTTCGGCGTGTCCTTGTACACCAAAACCGTCGTTAGTGGGGGTGACAGCTGGGGACGTCGTAACCGAACCGGCGCCGGTCCAGATACCAACTATGAGGCCCTGTCCGATGGGGTTGAAGGTGGCCCTGTGGTCCCGCTGGAGAGCGGGTCCCTCTGCCTTCGTCGCGGAGATCGGGTCAGACCCTGACGGGAGCAGCCTTACCGTGAACTCGCAACGCTCACCGGGAAGCGGGGCCGAGAAGGTTTCTGGGCAGCCGACGCAGGAGAGGCCGGCAACCCCAGTGGCCTAGCACTTCTCCGTCATGAGATTAGATTGAGAGAGTCGAGCACGGTGGGGGTCGCAGCGTGACAACCCCCTTTTACTAGCTCAACCTACCCGAGCGTTTAGGCGCCCTCTCGGATTGGTTGCCAACCGCTGAGTTGCCGTGTTTCTCGCTCTCTGACACACATAAGGTGGCCACATTCATATCTTTTGCGGGGGCCGGCAACCGAATGTGTGTTTCCTGAGGTCGAATAGAACCGTTCTCTGGCCGTCGCGAACAATGGTCAGCCTAAGGTCATCAGTGACGCGGCCGCAAGCCGCGATCTCAAACCCTCGCGCTCGGAACAGTCGGAGCACCTTCTCCTTCTTCGTTTCCCTGCAGGTCACAACGAAGCCGCATCCCTGGTAGGCTAGGAGCCATCTGAGGAGTTCAACCCGTTCCGGCCTCGGAATACTGTCGACATAGATCTCAGCACCGCAGCGGCTCGACTCCAGCAGCATCCCCAGCGTGCCAAGCGAACCGGGGTTGCTGATATCCTTGCCCGCGGTCAAGTGAGGCGCAACGGCGTGCATCGTTCCGACAAGAGCTCTGATTTCCTGCGGGGTCTTCCTCGACGTTGTGTCCCATGAGTAGGGGATGCCAGGCGTGAACCTGCCATCGAGATCGATCGCGAACAACACAGAGTCGCCTTCCCGCGCCCCGCTGCTGAGCACTAGATGGCGCATGTCAGTCCGCCCGAGAATGGCGACGGCGACAGCCGAGTATGACGTATCTGGATGGAGATGCCCGCCAACCATTCGCACGCCGAACTTGCTGCAGGCGGCACTCATGCCCTTGACAATCGCATGCCTCTCACTCGTTTTCCCACACGAAAGCACGTTTACCATCGCGATAGGCAGGCCACCCATCGCCGCGATGTCGTTGACATTGACGAGAACGGAGCAATACCCCGCCCAGTAGGGGTTCTTCCGCACAAGGTCCTGGAGTATCCCGTCAGCGGCGAGGAGGAGTATCTGGTCGCCGAACTTGAGAGCGGCGGCGTCCTCCCCATAAGCAGCAATGACTGACTTGTCATCGATGCATATCAGGCTTCTGGCGACTTCGAGCACAGGCGCCTTCCTGGTCACTCCCCGGTAGCCACGGACAGCTGCGGCCAACTCTTCCAGGTTCACAATAGCCGAATCGAGACTGCGTAGATAAAACCGCTCACTCAGAGCCGGGTCTGAGTCGTCTCCTTGAGGTACGATCCCATATTGAAGCGCTCGACGATGACGTCCGCCAATACGTTGATGAACTGCTCTTCAAGATCCTTCTCAACAATGGTCGGCACGTCGCTGTTCGGTATCTTGTAGCCCATGCGCGACAGGATGGATTTTGCCTCCGCGCGCTCTTCCGAAGTAGCCTTCCTGCCTTCGACCATGCCCTCGATGCCGCAGCGTTTGACCTCCATGTCGAACACGGCGCGCCTGAACAGCCTCTGGAGTGTGTAGGCGGCCAGTGTGGCCCTCTCGTCCGGGCTCTGCGCGTTCAGGACCGCAGCATGTCCTATGAGCTCGTGGAGGTTCTTGTCGCGGGTCGTGGACACTGAGAAGACCTTCGACGGCTTGATGTCCTTCTCCTTGAGTATGCCCATGTCTGCAAGCGCCTTCAGGTACCCAGTAAGCTCGAGCCTGTGCAGCTTCAGGCCCTTCGAGGCTAGCTCTCTGGAGACTCCGCTGATCGACGCAGGGTCCTTCTTGAGGATCTCGAGAACGAGTTCCCTCATATCCTTCTCTGGAGAGAACATTGAACCGGAGTTGGTAACAGATTAGGTAATGATAAAGCTCTTCCTAGCCCCATCCTTGGAAAAGCCCATAGGGGAGGAAAGGCGATTCCGGCGGAGACGTGGGTGGATTGCTGTGAGGTCATACGACAGACTGATGGATAAGTATCGTGAAGCCGCTCTTGTCGGCTCAGCCATGAACCTGATGAACTGGGACCTCGAAACGTATATGCCACCGCAGGGAATCGCGCTCAGAAGTAGTCAGCTGAACGTTCTGCAACGCATCCGGCATCGCATGATCGTCAGTGGTGAAGTCGGAAGCCTTCTCCAAGAGTCAGAGAATGAAGCGGATTCGCTTGACAGCGTGCAACGCAGGAACCTGCAGCTGATCAGGAGAGAACGAGACATAGCAGCGAGCGTGCCTGAGGATCTCGTGGCGGAATTGGAGAGCCAGAAGGCGATTGCTTGGGGCACTTGGGCAAAGGCGAAGGCTGCACGCAGCTGGAAGATGTTCGAGCCAGAATTGAGGAAGTTGGTGGACTTGAGCATCAGGCGCGCAGAGGCGACGATGCAGGCCAGGGACGCATCATGCGTTTATGATGCGGTGATGGATGATTTCGAGAGGGGCATAACACACTCCCAGGTGGCAGAGTTGCTGAAGGAACTGAGGATTTCTCTGATGCCACTTGTCATGAGATACGGCGAGGCATCGAGAGGAATCGACACATCTTTCCTGAGCAGGCGTGTTCCTGTCGGTACCCAACGAAACCTGGTGAGAGACGCCGTCAGCCTGATTGGTTATGACACAATCTCTGACAAAGCTCGCGGACGGATAGACGAAGCGGAGCATCCTTTCACGGAAGGCTATTACGACGACGTGCGAATCACGGTGAACTATCACGAAGACGACTTGTTTGACGCCTTGGGTGGCGGGCTGCATGAGGCAGGACATGCCTTGTATGAGCAGAACCTGAACCATAACTGGATGTACCAGCCAATTGGCAAGGCTGCTAGCACTGGCATACATGAGGCCATGTCGAGATTCGCTGAGAACACGATTGGACTGTCACGGAGCTTCTGGACGTACTACATGCCTAGATTCAAGGAAATCACAGGAAGCACGTTCACTGACGTTCAGATTGACGACCTTCTGAAGGCCATCAACAAGATCCAGCCATCGAAGATACGCACGAAAGCTGACGAGATCACATACAACCTGCACATAATCGTAAGATTCGAAATAGAGCGTGATCTATTCGCAGGGAAACTGCAAATCTCGGAACTGCCACAAGTCTGGAACGACCTCTACGACAAGTATTTGCAGATCCAATTCGAGCATGACGGAGAAGGGATTCTGCAGGATGCACACTGGAGCGTTGGCGCGTTTGGCTACTGGCAATGCTTCTCCTTAGGTGACATATGTCGTGGCATGTTCGTACGGAAGATGGAGGAGGACATCGGCGCTTGGTGCAGTGAGGTCGAGAAGGGCCGATTCGATTCAGTCATGCTGTGGCTGAGAGATAGAGTTCAGCGCTTCGGATCTTTATACAATCCGCAGGAACTGGTCGAAAAAGCCACAGGAACTGCGCTGACTGCTGAGCCGTTTGTTCGTTACCTTGCTGAGAAGCATGTTGACCTTTGGCAGTAGAGACGGTCAAACCCCGCTCGGAAAAGCCCATAGGGGAGGAAAAGCGATACCTGTCTCACATGACAAACCTTCCAATCATGATCCTCGGAGTTGTGGTCCTTGTCATCGTCGTAGTATGGGCCATCTGGTACGAGCTGACACACAGCAAGGGCAAAAGAAAAGGGTAAGGGGTTTGCCGAGTCGTCAATCCTTTTCATACCCCCTTTAATTGAACCGACCTGATAATTGTCTGGCTTTCGCGGGTGATTTACTAGGTAATAAAAACACTTTCTCAAGGTCAGAGGGCTGGACCGACAATCTGCCACACTATGAGCGCAAGGACGAGAAGGGCGAGCATGAGCGTGACAGACCCGACGACTTCCTCCCTCTTCGCCTTGGAGTACCCTTTCCTCAGCTTACTCACAAGATAATCCATGCCGTCGCGGAAAATGTATCCGCCATCCAGGGGAACTGCGGGGAGGACGTTCGTGAGCCCGACCATCAGGTTGAGCCAGAATATCCAGTAGAGCGAGTTGGTGATGAGCCAGAAGGCCTGGTCGGGCATCCAAGATAGAGCTCCCGAAGGCTCGTAGAGATCTGTCACCGGGGATCTAAGAGGGGCGAGGTCAAGGAACGGCAGGGCAATCAGCCTAAGCCAAGACATCGAGAAATCGTCAAGGGACCTGTCCCCTTCGAACGGATTGGCTAGAATACTGGCATAGTAGTCCGCATCTCGATAGTTCGTTCCGAGCATGAGGAATCCGGCGCCCAGATACCCGTGATCGGCATATTCCAGCTTGTTCTCGTCCGGATAGAACTCCTCGTAGTAGTCGTACTTGCTCGAGAGAACCACGTGTGTTATTGTCGGACTGACGACGAACGCACCGTCCTCCTCGTTGTAGCTCAGGACGACTACGCTGACATCCTGTCCCGGCCTTGTGTCGTTCATCGCCGCAGACAGTTGTGCCGAGCTCCCGATATCTGTGCCATTGATGGACACGAGTACCATGCCAGGCTCGAGACCCCAGACGCCGGCTGCATATCCAGACACGGTGTACGAGACGACTATCCCGTCCGTCACGTTTCTTGCGGTTCTCAGTTCTCCGGAGAAATAGTAGTCAATGTCCACGGGCTGGCCGGGACCAGCAGTAACTCTACCGGCGAAATCGTCCGCAGAGGCTATCGGCACACCTCCTATCGACACGATGAGGCTGGAGGGGTCTATGCCGGCAATCTGGGCGGGAGAGCCCGAGACCACGCCTGTGACAAGCGAACCTTCGTGAGAGACTTCCACTGAGGACATCATCACGCCTGAGAACAGGCCCAGGATTATGAGCGCAAGGATTATGTTGGTGGCCGGACCCGTCGCGAACACTTTCGATCGCTTGCTCCTCGTGGTCTCCTGGAGAGCTTTCTCATCCGGCTCGACGAATGCTCCCATCGGGAACACTAGGAAGAGTAGCCCAAGGGATTGGACTTTCATTCCTCCGACCCTGGTCAACACGCCATGCGCTAGCTCGTGGACGACGATGGCAACTGCGAGAGCCAAGATCCCGTATCCAACAGGTATTACGGGGTTGAGCCCAGGAATACCCAGGATTAGTTCCGGAGATGGCGGCTCGGGCACGCGGCTGACTATGGTAGCCTCCCAAAGCAAGAGGAGCATTATGAGCGCCATCGCGGCGGCGCAAATCCAAAGGGAAGCCTTAGCGTAGATGTTCCAGAACCGAGTGTGGGCAGCGAGCCCGTCAATGAAGTCCTTGCCCTTCTTGGTCTTCCACATGATGAAAGGGCCATAGAGGCTCATGCTGTGCTTCTCGAGCCACTTCGTCCTGTGCAGGGCGTACGCGCCCACTATCCACAGAACTACTACAACAAGGGCAACTAGGTATCCGTTCATCCTGGCAGACCCGCTCTCAGTCGATAAGAGTTCTTGTATTAATGAGTTTCATCGTTCCTGGGAGGCTGTCCCGAGCCATCAGGAGTCGTCATCTTATGGCTCGCCCACATCTCATCCGATACCTGGTCATAAACGTCGGACGATCTCTCCGCAACGGTGTCCGACTCCCCTTCCGCATCCCTGGCCAGCCTGAGTATCTGGTCCTTCTTGAGTATCCAATAATGAATCCGCCAGAGTTTGCCCTTCTTGAGGAGGACCTCTTCCTGCGTGGTAGTCAACAGGCCCTCCTCCTCGAGCATGTAGAAGACGTCTCTATCCTCCGAGGTTAGCCTGTTGTCGATGACTTCGTCCGTGTAGCCGAAGAAGCTCATCACGTACTCGGCAAGCTTCTTGATCTCATCATCGGACATGCCCTTCTTGCCGACCGTCTTCTTCAGGGCCTTTTCCACCTGTTGCATGGTGACAACAGTCATCCCAATCCCGGAAAGGCAACTGTATCCACAGCTAAAAACATGTCGAGCGATTCAACACAAAGCGGGGACCTCATCGCCCGAAGCCATCCGGACGTCGATTCCGCCATCTTGTAGGATCTGCAGTATATGCCTAGCCCACCGCAGTTTCCGGAGCTTGATGCCCGACTGCTTCCCAGACTTCGTTCCAGGTTTCTCGAAATCGAAACCGCAAAGCAGTATCTTCGTCGCCCCGAGCTGCGCGCAGATGCAGGCAGCCCTGTCGCCGTCGGTGAAGCCGCCGAAATTCACGACACCAGGTACTGGCTCGCACTGGCACGTGCCCACCACCGGTCCCAGGAACCTGCCCGCGTAGCGCTCAAGCGCAGGCATGTTGTCGCCATGCGCATGAACGAACACGAAAGAACCCCGTCTGCTGCATTCGAGCTGGTCTTCAACCCGCCCGTCAAGATCTGTGACAATAATGTCGGGCCCGAACCCCGCATCGGCCAATACCGTGGCGGCGCTGTCCGCAGCGACGATGAACCCGCCAGGTTCCAGCAGCGATATCTCGTTTCCGAGGGAATCGCTGCCACCGCAGATAGTGACTGCCCTCGGGAAGCGGTTTCTCAGCTGCCGCAACGACCCCTGGTCTCTATCCCCGAGTATTCTGGAAAGAAGTCTCGCGCTCCTGATGTCATCTGCTTCACTGAAGCCAAATTCGTCGAGAATTCGACTATATACGGGGAGCCAGACGTCTAACTCCACGGGCTCAGGCTCCTTGCGCGGCCTCCTTCTTCTGCGCAGCCTCGCTCCGCAGCGACGCGTTCAGAACCGAGCTGAACACGGCAATCAGTATCCCGGTGATCATCTCGGCGATTATGATGACGAGGCCGAACTCGCTCTCGCCAACGAAGTATTCGAGTGCATCCACTGAACCCTGTATGATGAACCCGGTCGCCAGAACGGATACCATCATGACGATGAAGGACCACCTAATCTTCCCCGTCTGAAGGAATGCCGTGACAGACTTGCCAGATTCGTATGCGAACACCCCGAACACGAAGAACCAGACCGCCCCGGCCACGAACTTCAGGATCGATATGGACATGCTGCGCTCGTCAGGCAGCAGCGCCTCCCTGTATATCGTCGCCATATCGTAACCGATCAGGAGGCCGACTATGGCCAGCACCAAGCCTACGATCGCGAATGGAATGGCAAGGCTGCCCTGGCGGACCGATTTCCTCAGGGTTATCATCCGTTCATCGAACCTCTCGGCCCATCGATACGCCCAGCCAATGAGATATACGCCGAGCACGACCCCTATCACACCGTAGGCCATCTGCGACACGAGCCCGATGTCCTCAAAATCGTTCTCGGCGAATTGCACCACTTTGGTGTAGAGGGAGAGCGCACCCCATATTATCAGGATCAGGGATAGAGGAACTATCCACCTGCGCCTCATCTTCTCGTCCTGGAGGGTCTTGACGATCATGTAGTAGGTGCCTTCGATGCTCTTGCTCTGCTTGACATAGACCCGCCTGACGGAGTCTATCTTCACTCTCGAAGATATCACCGGATAGATCGATTCATCTTCCGCGCCGTCGCTGACCAGGATTGCCCTATCGGGCCTCACTACTTCCAGAACGTTCTCGAGTTGCGTGGTTAGGATGAGGTCCGACTGAAAGCCAACATGTGAATCCCCGGAGACGGTTGCTATCTCGGCGTCCATGCCTCGTTTGACGAGGTCATCGTAGAGCTGGAGGCCGGAAAGGATCGTGTTGGTATCCACCTCTTCCGGGTCCGCAAGGCCGAGCGCGATGGTCGCCTTGAGGTTCTCCTCGCGCCCGATCACGGGGCCGTTAATCCCCGCCTTCGTACCGAGATCGTCGTCCCTGTCAACGCACAGGACCAGTGTCTTCATGTCTGTTGTAGTATGGACGAACACATCTATTTTAGCATCGCTTTGTCATACTGACCTGGCTTTTGGGCCTGATTGGCAACCCTTAAATAATGACCTGGGAATTATCTTAGCGATGGGCAAAAAAATAGAGCCGGCCGAACCAAAGAAGGAGTGTCCCAGTTGCGGCCTAGGTGTTGCCCTTGATGCCACGATTTGTGAGTTCTGTGGTTGGGACTTCGAAGAAGAGGACGAGTGGATACTGCAGATAGAGAAGTTGGAGCGCGATCTCATCCTCGAGAAGCAGAAGTTCGAGCCAGGGACGGTGAATCAGAGGATCGAGTCTACGCTCAGGAACCCGGCTCAGGAGCGAGTGGAAGCGGCGAAGGTTGCCGAGCGCGCAAGACCAACACAGCCGAGAGCAGGGCCGATGCCCGCGAGCGTGTCCCCGCCTGCTTCGCGGTCCAGGGAACTCAAGCAGGCACCTTCTCCTCCGCCCGCTGAAAGACCGGCCCAAACCAAGCCCCAGCCAGTGGTCACGGCGGCCCCTCAAGTCGTTGAGAGGAAGCCCGCTGCTGCAGCGATTCCTGCGTATGCCGGGCCTGAAGGTCCGGGACAGGATGTGAGAAGGGTCAGGACCATCAGGCGAGCCGAGCCTACTCCGGCCGCTACACAAGTTCCTTCAGGACCTGGAAAGACGAGAGTCCTCAGGAAGGTCAAGCAAAGGTAGTCAGTTTTCGGGCGGCGTTTCTCTCAGAGCTTCTGCAAACCGCTTGAGTTAAGTATCCTGCACCGGATTACATGCACTCCCGGAGGACCGGTCAGTTGCGCATTCGGTGGCATGGGCACGCGTGTTTTGAAATCGACGGGAGTGTGAAGGTAGTCACGGACCCGCACGACGGCAAATCCCTTGGAATATCGCCCCCGAGCGTCAAGGCCGACCTGGTCCTGGTAAGCCATGACCATTTCGATCACAACTGCGCGAGACTCGTCCAGGGACCCGATGCTCGGGTAATCACCAAGCCTCTGATGACAGTCGAGAAAGGCGTGCGCGTCGAGGGGATTGAAGCTGCGCACGACAGCCAGGGAGGCGCCAGAAGAGGGAACATCATCATCTTCAAGTTCGAACTCGACGGCAGCACCTTCTGCCACCTTGGGGACCTCGGCCACTTGCTGACCGAGAACCAGATTGACAGCATCGGCCAGGTCGACTTCCTGTTCGTCCCGGTCGGAGACGTCTTCACGATAGGGCCGGAGGATGCGAAGAAGACCATCGAGGCTCTAGCACCAAAGGTCGCGGTGCCTATGCACTACAGGACGCCCGGGCTGTCCATCTCGGTGAAGCCGGTCCAGAGCTTCCTCTCGGTATGCAATCAGAATCAGATAGTAAAGCTCGGCAATGAAGTCGAATTCGGGCCGGACGATTTACCGGAATCCGGAACCGAGATCTGGGTCTTCTCTCAGTAGAGATGGAGGCCGTCTTCCAGCCTTCCGAGTTCTATCGGCGTGCTCCTCATCCCCACGTAAGCGCCCTTGCTGTTAGCGACCGCGCACGCTCCGAGATATGGCGTGCCGTAGTTGAGCGTCGCCAAAGAGGCTGGTACCTTGAAGAAGGACGATATCTCCTTCAGCTCATCGTCGGATGTCCTCGGGTGGCAGACGACTCCCTTAGCCGTGGCGATGGCAGCGGAGCCGACGGTCTCTATCCCAGCGACGGCACTGCGGCGCACCTCAACTCCCAGAACATCCTCCAGCATCCTAACGGTCGACCGCGAGGCGGCGGGGTGCACGTAGGCGGCGTTGTCGTTCACGAGTATGTTGTTGCCCGCTGCGTTGATCTTCTCCTCCATGCGAGCTACACGAAGGACCTTCGGGATCTTCCCGAGTTCCGAGCGCTCGACGAAGTTGGTCACGACGAGGCCATTGGAGTTCATTGCCACCAGAGACCCTACCACTGTCGATCCGGCTATGAATGTGCGAATGACCTGGACTCCGAGGGTTCGCTCGATGTCCTTGACCACGCGGGGCTCCACAGAATCCGCAAGGACCGCGTACTCCTCACTGGCCGAGCAGTAGACGCCTACATAGGCGCTACCGTTCAAGTTGCCTAGCCGAATCATCAGGACCTGCTCCGAGGAACCTATTCCTCAGGTAGGGAAACCTCAATCAGGCCGTCTTCGAACCGGATGGCCTTGACCCGCACCTTGCTGGGCGGGTTCTCGATCCCGCGCGTCCAGAGGATTTCGTTCAGCCTGTAGTCAATCCAGACGTCCTTCTTGAGGGCCGCCTTCTCGTCCTCGGGGGCGGATTTCTCGGTCATGTGCCTCCGGATGTACTCCTTTATCTCCTTGATCGCTCTGGGGGCGCGCTTGGTCCTCGGGACCTGCTTCGTTACGTGCAATGGAATCGTGAAAATCCTCTCGAGCTCTTCGACCATGTTCAGTCCCTCACACCTTCAGTTTGGTCCTTCTCCAGTGTCTCCTCTTAGGATGCCTCAAGAAGTTCCTGTTGGTCCTCATCATCACCCAGGCAGGGACCCTCCTATTGCTCTTGATCGCCTTCATGAGCCTGAGCTTCCTCGATAGCGGTTTGTGCTTGGACATCCAGTCATCTCCTCTCGATCTTGATCTCCCTCTTGGAAGGCACCACTTTGCGCAGTATCTGCCTGAGGGTGTAGTCGTCTATCTGCTGCGTGATGCGTCCCGACTGGACGAGCGAGATCAGCTGGTTCTCGACCGACTCCACGATGTCCGGGCGAGTCATGCGCAGGTTCGCCAGCCTCTCCCGCGCCTCCGGCGATAGGAGCTGTCGCATCAGCGTCGCCTTCTGCGCGTCGATTTGCTTCTGCTGCTCCTGCGCCATGGCCTCTTGCTGGGCCCTGACCTGCAGCTCCTGCAGCTTTCTCTGCCTCAGGGCAGCCAACTCATCCTCGTCAGCAGCCATTAGCTCTCACTCACAGATACTTGGTGAGTTCGGGGTTCTGAGCAGCCATCTCCTTCAGGACCTGAGTGGACAGACCGTCCACGAGCTTCCTGCCTTTGGCCGTCACAACCCTCCCTCCGTCCTTCTCTTTCTGTATCAGCTGGCTCTTCTCCAGCTGTTGGACCGTATGCCTGGATATCGATCGAGAGCCGCGCACCGCCTTGTTCGGCTTGGAGCCGCGGTCCGC
>Ga0299912_10003448_pt1 | contig 12902 bp, 14 predicted proteins | sample RVTome_2_FD_207667 | JGI IMG/M metagenome (GOLD analysis project Ga0299912, IMG submission 207667) | Soil microbial communities from uranium-contaminated site in the Upper Colorado River Basin, Wyoming, United States - RVT95D214 (version 2) ...
AGGGAGAGGAAAAAGGTGAGGGTGAGAAGCAAGGCAATCTCAAATTAAAAAAATGTCAGGTTTCCCTCGAGGTACGGATGGGATGTGGTTTTGGAGCTTGCTACGGCTGCACCATAAACACCAGGAAAGGCTTGAAGCGTATATGCCGTGACGGTCCCGTATTTGAGTTGGACGATATCATATGGCAGGAGGTAAGAATATGACTGTAGTCACCAACGACATCACCCTTCAATCAAGAGGCAACTGCGACATCATCGATATAACCTCTCAGGTTGCCAAGAACGTCGAGAAATCCGGGATTAACAGCGGAATAGTCACTTTGTTTATAGTTGGTTCCACGGCCGGAATAACCACCATAGAGTATGAGCCAAATCTGCTTTCCGATTTCAAGAATATGTGGGACAGAGTGGTACCCCAGAATATTTCTTATGAGCATAATAGAACCTGGGGGGATGGGAACGGCCATTCCCACGTGCGCGCTTCCACGCTTGGAGCTTCACTGACGATACCTTTTTCGAACAAGAAGTTAACTCTGGGCACCTGGCAACAGATAGTCTTTGTAGATTTTGACAATCGCCCCAGGTCCAGAAAGGTTGCCATTCAGATATTGGGTGAGTAGGCCACATCATAGAACCTTTCGAGCCAGAACAGACAATAACTCTGGCGGCCTAACAAGCCCAGAATTAACAGTCGGTACTACTCCTTAATTTACTTCCTGCACTTCCCAATTCTCATTAACCCATAATCCAATGACCCGAACCTTGAAATTCCACCTTTCCACAGTCTTAATTGCAGCAAGTATTTGTTCCAGCTGGGTTTCCTTTGGCACCGGATTTCCGGCACAGTCATGATGCCCCGCAATGGCAACAAGCTCTGACTTGTGGCGATTCACGGATATTTCAAGGCGCCTCTGTATTGATGCAATAACCCACGAATCTTTACCTTCTGCCAGAAATCGCACCGGACCAGGCTCGGTAATCATGTCTACGTAATCCACTCCGTATTGATTTCTTAACCAGTTGGTTACAGGTATCTGCACTCTCCCATCCATGCAGTTAATGGCGGTGCCAAATATCTTATTAGTCATGACGACCTCCTTCAAGATTATTCCGTTGCGCTTCCTTTGCCATACCCATCACTCAACTCGTGTGTGTAGCCAGTGAAAGTGGGACAATTAGGCCTTTGCGAATAGCAGACACTTTAACGGCCATGCCTCTGCTTCGTGGTGATTTTATCATACCCCCTTCTAGTTCCTAATGCCTTGCTCCTTCCTTACCTTAGTTGTCAGTACGAGCCAAACCTGTTAGATTTATGTCAATGTCTTACCGCCGCATAGTGGCTAAGTTCGGCACAGGCCTTTTGACCTCCGGCACTGACCATCTCGACCTGCAAGTTATGTCAAGTTTGGTGGAGCAGATAGCCCGACTCCACAGCCAGGGTAAGGAGATAGTCATAATCTCTTCCGGAGCTATTGCCTCGGGAAGACAGAAGCTCAAGAAAGTCCCCGAACGCAAGAACACTCCTTTTAAACAGGTCCTGGCTTCGGTGGGCCAAAGCCACCTCATGTACACCTATGAACAACTTTTCAGTCAGTATGATGTAACCGTAGCCCAGGCACTGCTCACGAAAAGGGACCTCTGTGACCGTAGCGGCTATCTTAATGCCCGCAATACCCTGTTGGCCCTCATCGAGCTTGGCATAATCTGCATTGTCAACGAAAATGACGTCGTCGCCGTTGATGAGATTGAAGAGCTTAAGTTTGGGGATAATGATAATCTTTCCGCTATGGTGGCCAACCTGGTTGATGCCGATCTGCTGGCAATGCTCACCGACATCGGAGGCTTGTATACCGCCGACCCACACTACAATCCCGAAGCTCAACTCATTCGCCGGGTGGACAAAATTGACGCCGAAATCAAACGCATGGCTTGTGATACTGCCAGCCGCCAGGGAACTGGTGGCATGACCACCAAGGTTGAGGCAGCCAGGCTGGCTACCTGTTCAGGGGTCAACGTAATCATTGCCGACGGGCGGGAACCTGACATACTGGTGAAGATTAGCCAGGGAGAAGATATGGGCACTCTCTTCCCTGCTCAGGCAAATAAGATGGAGAGCAGAAAAAGGTGGATGCTCAGCGGGCTGGCTTCCAAAGGCAAAATCATGGTGGACAAAGGCGCTGTCTCAGCCCTCAAGGAGCGCAACAAGAGCCTGCTCCCTGCCGGCGTCATCAAAGCAGAGGGCAAGTTCCGGCGCGGCGATATCGTGGATATCCTCGACGACAAGGGCAAACGCATTGGCTGTGGCATCGCCAACTACAGCTCCTCTGATTTAGCTAGTATCGTAGGGAAGCATTCCAATAAAATCGCGAGCCTTCTCGGCTACGACTACGGCGACGAAGTGATTCACCGGAACAATATGGCGATAGGGTGAATAGCAAGGAGTAAAACCATGAAATCCGCCGTAAAAGAACTGGAAGAAAAGGGAAAGGCAGCTAAGGCAGCTTCGAGGAAGCTGGCGTTTCTTTCTACGGCGGTCAAGAATAAGGCTTTGCTCAATATTGCTGATGCTCTCATTGACAAACTGAATGACATCCTGATTGCCAATAAGATTGACTATGAAAAGGCGAAGGCTTCAGGGATGAGTGAAGCCATGCTGGACAGGCTTATGCTATCGCCATCCCGCCTCGAAGGTATAGCCCAGGACACAAAAACGGTGGCGGCGCTGCCTGACCCGGTGGGTGAGGTGTTCGAGACACGAACTTTGCCCAATGGTTTACAGATAAGCAAGAGGCGAGTCCCCTTAGGAGTCATCGGTGCGATATACGAGAGCCGTCCCAATGTTACCATAGACATATCAAGCCTGTGCCTTAAATCGGGCAATGCCGTCATACTTCGCGGCGGGAAAGAAGCCATAAATTCCAATCGCGCTTTAGCCAGAATAGCCCAGGAGGCCTGCGACCAGGCCGGCGTACCCCAGGGAGCCATCCAGTTTATTGAGTCCACAGAGCGGACCTTGGTTAAGCACATGCTCAAGATGAAAGGCGTAATTGACCTGATGATCCCTCGCGGCGGCGCTGGTCTGATAAAGCTTATCTCGGACAATGCTACTATGCCGGTAATTACCGGCGGGATCGGTGTCTGCCACACCTACGTGGACAGGAGTGCCGACCTGAATAAAGCGGTAGCCATCGCGTACAACGCCAAAGTGCAGCGTCCCACCGTATGCAATGCCCTCGATTGCATCCTGGTTCATAATCAGATTGCTCCGGCTTACCTGCCGGCCATTGCCCAAGAGTGGGCCAAATCCGGAGTGGAAATGCACTGTGACAAGCGAGCCATGGCTGTTCTTAAATCCACACCAAACTTAAAACTGGTCCGGGCAAAAGACGAGGACTGGGGAACGGAATACCTGTCACTGAAGGCTGCTATCAAGGTAGTTGACTCCCTCGACGAAGCTTTGGAGCATATCGAGAAATATGGCTCAGGGCACTCCGAAGCTATCGTTACTGAAGACCACTCGGCAGCAATGCGGTTTCTCGACGAAGTTGACGCTGCCTGTGTCTATGCCAATGCCAGCACCCGTTTCACCGACGGCGGGCAGTTTGGCTTAGGTGCGGAGATAGGCATAAGCACCCAGAAATTTCACGCCCGCGGGCCTATGGCTTTGAAAGAGCTAACCAGCTACAAGTGGATCATCTGGGGCACTGGCCAGGTCCGCCCCTAGCATTGTTATTATTAAGACAGAAGCATCACGAGGCCGAGCCGTGGATTCTCAAGAGTTCGGCGCGGGAAAGCCAAACCGCCTTAACCTTCACGGATTTACGAGAGGTTGTATACTTCCTAAACCAGGAGATCTGATGGGTCTGCATCAGTGCGGTGACGTGGAGTCGCGCTAGCTTTATCCTCAGAGTATTCGGCAAATCGATAACCTGGAATCCCAACCGTTTAGCGTGAGTATCAAAGGCAGTCCAACCGTATATTGCCACGATGCCACCATATTTTCCATCGGCTACTTCTGCGGCCAGGAGCTGCAAGCCCTCCTTCGAATAGGAGACGAATCCCCGCGGAAAAACCTTCCTCCCCAACCCCGGGCTTGACCGTTGTTTCTCATTAATCCACGCATCATTGAAGTGCAGTTTAATGACAGGGTCACCCAGCTTAACCTCGCAACCGTCCTCCAACTTAATAGGGGCGCCTTTGTGACGTCTTACCTCAACACAGATGATGCTGTTTCTTTCCAGAGGGTTGATGTCGAGGACTATTGTGTGGACTCTGTTTATGATAGGCAACAGGGCCTGTATAATAGCTACCAGAAGAGATGTCATTTATCGCCCTGGAAACTCGCTTTCACCGCTTAATCACGCCGCCTCTGCAGGTACAGCTTTCTGAAACACCCGACAATCCGGCCGTTAACAATTCGCGGCTATTGCGTTGAATGACTTACGTTGGAGATGATGTTCTTCCATTTCCCCATATGACGGGAGCGGTCTTCCAGCGCGGTTACCAGTTCAACACGAATGGATGGGTGGTCAACACCCAGGGCACATAACTTCCGCACCATCTGTTCCTGGACGCTATTGGCTACGTGGCCATTCCCTTCGTCGAACATCAGGCGCAAGCATACACCATCCGGTTCGTGGACCACCTGGTACTGCCGTATATCTGCAAAGCTTTCCAGAACGTTCCAAAAATGGACCGGATGAACGGCAACCTGGTTTCCTCCTCGACCCCGAAGATAGAGAACATCGTCATTCCTGCCGTTGATGGCCAGAATACGCCGAAATGGCTGGCCGCATGCGCATGGCTCAGGAGCCAGTAGCATCATGTCAGATATTTCGTAGCGGATGACGGGCTGAGTGAAGCCAAATAGACTGGTGAACAGAATTTTGTGTCCTAGAGTACCGTCAGGCACAGGGTGGTTATTCTCGTCCACTACCTCGATAATGCCCAAATCTTCAAAGACGTGCATCCCCTGGCCAGGGTTACACTCCATAGCACGGAGTCCCTCCTGAGTGCCATAGATGTCAAACACCGAGCTTTTCGGCCAAGCAGCCTGGAGTTGCTTCCTCAACTCGCCGGTCAGCGGCTCGCCGCCACCAGCGATAATAGGAGGATTGATATGCAAGCGCCCTTGAAGCTGTTCCGTCACAAGCAGTCCAATCATGGATGGGAAACCTCGAAGAATATGGGGTTGAATGGAATTCAATCGCTGGACCAGCTCCTCAATAGGAGCGGTAGCCGGTAGCACGTGATAACGGTAAAGACCGGTATCCATACTGAGAGGGAGACGACAGCTATCGTGCAGAGGACTGTGGGAGCCGATGGTCACAATCGTGGGACGCCTCAGTGAGAAGGGAACCACTCCCATCATGCTTGCAATCCGCATGCTCGTCGCTTCCTGGATGCTCCATTCCTTGCGATTGAATACCACCACCGTTTTGAGCCCGGAGCTGCCTGCCGTAGTCAGCACACGATACTTTCCCAGGTAATACTCGTCTCCAGAAATATTGGCCGTGTGCTCTTGTAGCTGGGAGAGGCGCAACCGGGGGTCAGTGACGATTTGGTCGAACTGTTTCATGTAGGTCTTCTTGTCCAGGATAGGGAAGTCCTGAAGACTATAGGGCGGACCCAGCCGGTGTGTGCTGCGGTACTCACGGTAAAAGGGAGACTTCCGGGTTACCCAATCAAGAAGATCGGCTAGCCGGCGCTGCTGTAGCTCCTCGAGCTTGGCGCGGGGCCAGCACTCATGTTTTATTAACGACTGCCGGTAAACGATGGCTCGGGCCAGATCCCCCAAGCGACGCACCGTATGCGGTTCTTTCATTCAGCATAACCCTCGAATTACCTTTAAGAGCCACTTCAACTCCACTATCCCATGTGCCCCTATCGGCTCCGGGTAATTCTCGGTACAAAACTACATCGCTATACTAGGTATTTTGCATTATAGACTGGTCACTATTTATTGTCAAGTGTGCCTGGAATTTCTCAGTGAGAAACAGCAGTAGAGAGATAATGGGTTATTGGAGGAGTAGCATGGGCAATGGAGTAAGTGCTCTCTATAGCTCTTTTTGCCAGTGTGAGAACCGCCTAAGCCGAAGCGCCATGCGCACCGAAAGGAAAGCGAGCCGAGGACCCGGTAGCACTAACACCGATCATGCAGTAACCTGGCTCGAGAGACGGGATCGTCAATTATCCTGGAGAAACCAGTTCAATCTCGAAAAGTTTGGGCCACAGCTTTCCAGTCACAAACAGGCGATTAGCCTCTGCATCGTATGCAATGCCGTTGAGAACATCAACCGGCTCACTAAGGTCTTCCGCAGTCAGGAGTCCTCTCAAGTCTATCCACCCAACTACTCGACCCGTCTCAGGTGCAATGATTGCGATGCGGTCAGTCTGCCAGACATTGGCATAGATTTCCCCCTGGATGTATTCCAATTCATTGAGTCTGGTTACGGGGCCATCGTTGTCAAATACTTCGAGTTGACCGATTTCCTCAAAGGTCTGCGGGTCTAAGAAATGCAATGTTGACGTACCATCGCTCATGATTAGGCGCGTTCCGTCATGCGTAATGCCCCAGCCTTCAGTTGAATAATTGAACTCTTGTAGCAGCTCAAAACTGTCTTTGTCATAGACAAACCCCATATTTGATTGCCAGGTCAGCTGTATGATCTTGTCCCCATAAATGGTTATGCCCTCGCCGAAAAACTCATCTGATAGTTCACGAATTTGTAAGATTTCCCCGGTTTCCAATTCCACTCTACGCAGTGTGGAGTGTCCCAAAAGCCCGGTTCCCTCATATAGAACGCCATCTTCAAAAACCAGTCCTTGGGTGAAAGCATCGCGGTCATGAGGGTAGGCTTTGGTTATGTTATACGTATAGACTGGAATGACGTCCGAATTGCAGGAGAAAACAAAAACTGCTCCTGGCAACGCAAAGAGCGTCACGATGAATATCCTGATGAGACGGTTCATGAAGATTACCTTACTCACAACCTCCCCAATGTCATGAAGGTGGGGTTCCCGTTCAAGATAGGACCCTTAGAGTTTGCCCATGTACATAGAAAAAATCCTTCACTTCCCGTGATGTCTAGTTTATCTTCGGATTGACACTACAGAAAAACGTGACTCATTATCTCCGACCTGCAGCTCGCAAGAACTCGTCCTCTTCAATTTCAAGCTGCTTGAGAATATCGGAAAGCAAGTAAAGGCTAATGGTTCTAGCCGGATGAATCGGGATAGGAGCCCTGCGACAATCTTCGTGGTGAAATACAGCGTGACTACCCTTCTGTCGAATCCTTTCAAACCCCGATGCTTGAAGCCCCTTAATCACCTCCCTGGCTTTAAGGGGAGGTAGCCTTGTCATATGGTGACAGTAACCTTCTTTGTGTCAGCTTCCTGGGGGATTTCCTCACCCCGCTCTTTTCGGCATTCAAGGCAAAGCCCAAGCACTTCCTTGATATTAGCCAGACACTCCTCATATGTTTCACCTTGAGCCTTTGCTTCCGGAAGCAAAGGGCAACTGGCTATGTAGAATCCATCAGGCGCCTTTCTCACGACAACGGTATATTCCATTCCTATTTCCCCTCGCTCTGATTATAGCACAGTGGTGCAGGAAAGCACTTGCCCCGGACGGGGCGAAAATCCGAACTTTTGTAGACGTATGGTTTACTGTCAAACTATGCTTACTGTCTCGCAATATTGTGGTTACAAGGAGGGAGTTCCAAATGCTCACATTCATATTCGCGAAGTAGCTCCTGTTCTATTTGTCTGGCCTCAAATTCAACTCTAAATCTGAACTCCAGATCTGTTTTCAACTCATTTTTGATCCTTTCAATACGGGGTCTTGCTACGTGTCTACCCTTAACCAAGCCATTGAGACGCTTCGCTAGCTCACGTTTCTCTGCAGAGCCGATATATATCGTGCTAGTTTGGCCTCGCAGTCTTGGAAAAGAATAGTCCTTAAGACGCACTTCATAAACACCGGGGAGGAGTGGCAGGTTTCTAATAGCATCGCTACTCAAAGGCAACCATTGTGACCACCCAGCCGAGGCTTCTGCTTTTTCGAAACTAATATCCGACTGTCTCACTTCGGCACCTCCTTACAGGATGTTTGGCTCATTTTAGCTTTGACCAACTGCAGGACACAAATTAAGCATCAGTTTTTCACAAAGCAAGCTGGCTCCCCGGGTTAATGGCGCAGCAAACCTTGGTGCGGGGATAGGGTGAGAACCCACGTGAACAAATACCTTAGTTGTCTACGACATTGGAGTTAAAGGCTCTGTGGCTTCTAAGAAATAGGGCCGTATTACACTTCTCCTCTTGACCATAAGTGGTATATCGGTGGGTCTGGCAGACCTTCAGATAGATAGATGTGCTTAATATTAGAGTATTCCTTCAAATCTACTCCTTCGAGCAGTTCTTTTTCGAATCCTTCGTAGTCGAGCCCGGTTTCCCAAATGTTAATAAGAAGGACCGTTTGCTTGTCGGTATAACTCGTGAATTTTTTGTTTGCTTCATCAAGCACCTTTCTAAGTTGCTGGTCAAGCTGGTTTTCATTGGTAGAGTATGCCCCTTCAGGGGAAATCCAAACTAGAGCACAATTAGTCTTCAGTTTACGGGCTTCCTCTTTCGTCAATTTCACAGGGAATGGTTGATATAGCGAGACTTCTTCTCCATCCGCTAGTGTAGGCGCTACTTTTAGTATTGCTTGACAGAGTTCGGCGATTTTCTGTCTCCGGTTTTTGGCTGTAAACCTTATCGCATTGACTCTCCAGTCGTGTAGAAAGAACACTCCTGGAAGTTTGCAGCTTAGCTGAGTTCTGACATCAGCTAAGAACTTTTCTGCGCCTTGGGTCAATCTCAAGTCTTGCTCACCGGTTAACATAGTGCATTCAATGACCATCTCAGTTCCACTGACCGCGTCTGCGCAAAGACAATCCGGCACAGGCAGGTTTAGCTCCTGCTGAATTCGAGGTGGCCTATCGAGCCATTCACTAATCTTATAGGACGTTCCATTTGCATAGTTGTAATACTGCAGAAACCTGCTGACGGCTCTTTCTTCCCTGTTCTCTCTTGGTAATAGCACTTAGGCTACCCCAATTAGCTCTGAGCTACAGGTCATTTCACCTTCCTATTCATCCTCTCTCAATCTTTGTATTTGTCGAATTCATCAAAAGCATCAATTGTAAGCATGTTAGCAGCTCTCAGGGCTAAATCACGGCCTTCTTTCTCAAAAGCCCAGTCGGCTTTAATTATGTTCTCTCTCGCTAACTCACGTAGTTCCTCGACGCTATAACCTAGACTCTCGGCAGTCATATGATCCGATGCGATATTGCCTGATATACGGATACCCTTACCTCGAACAGAAACTGACAGGGCAGCAAGATAAATTTCAGCTAATTGTCGGCAAGTGAACGGACTCAGTTTCCCAGATTTTGCAGCATCTAACTTCAATAACGTTTTTACCGCATTTTCTGCATCTTTGTTTCTCTCTTCCTTTAAATACAATTCAGAAAGAGATGACCAAGCTAACCTGTCCAGCGGGTCTTTCCTAACCCTCTTTTCATTACCAGATATTAAACGAAGTCTATTTTGGTGTTCCTCTTGCTCTCTCGCTCTAGCTTCTTCCTGAAGTCGCCTGTCGATTACACCTTCGGGCACCTTGGGCAATCCCAGCCAAACGCCTGTGTCCTTGTAGTGCTGAAGAGCATGGTTTAAAGCAGCTGCCCCTTCCATATCTAGATCACCGAACCAGTGCACACGTTGGCTTAGGAAACCAGCGATCTCATAGGTCGGCTCTGCAAGGTGACCAAAGCGACGTTCCCAAGTTTCCGCGTCGAATTTCTTAACCTGCCAGTCACCATCGCCTTCACGCCACACGTCTATATAGCTACGTAGGCTACCTCCGGCCTGCAATCGTGTCCACCGGTAATTTCCTGGCACCCCAGCCTTGCGTTCTTGAACATGAAGACCGAGAGCGTTAACCCAGCCACGCAGATTAAAAGGCAGCCACGATTTAAACAATGCGATGAGAGTAAGCGTGCTGAGTAATCCGTCTAGGCTCTTCTTATCCATTCCCTTCATCCCACCTTCGTATGGCATCTAAATATATGTAGCAACGTCGCATTCCCCGGACAGGATTCAAAATAAATTCACGTACCCTTCTACCCTTCAATAACTTCTTTAGTGCTGGGAACTCTGCCCAGAATGCGCTCGTCGATGCGGGTGGCTGAGTCCAGGGCTCGGGCCAGGGCCTTGAATAGGGCTTCGGCTTTGTGGTGGTCATTGATGCCGCTGAGCACTTTGGCGTGGAGGTTGATTTTAGCTTCGGAAGCAAGGGAGACCAGGAAATGGCGGACCAAATCAGCATCGAGGTCCCCTATGGTGGCTTCGTCGAAGTCTGCCTCGATTGTGCTATAGACCCTGCCTCCAATATCCACCGCCACTGCTGCCAGAGCTTCATCCATAGGCACCACGGCATGCGCCATGCGAACAATGCCTTCCTTCTTCCCCAGCGCCTGGTTAAGAGCTTTGGCAAGTGAAATCGCCACATCTTCGACCACGTGGTGCTGGTCGGGACCTGAGGCTGAGATTTTTATGTCAAATACTCCGTGCTGGGCTAGCTGAGTAAGGAGGTGGTCGAACATCCTTATGCCGGTGGTGATTTGAAATTGTCCGCTGCCGTCAATGTTGAGCTCCACCTTAACATTTGTTTCGGAAGTCTCACGAACTACTTTTACTTTTCTTTCAGCCATGTTTAACCTCCAATGTATTTATTCGACACTTGCCTTCACCCTCACCCTGACCCTTTCCCTTTCCCATCAAGGGAGAGGGGGATGATTAGGATTGCTTCCTCTTCGTTTCACTCGGAGTCGCAATGACAGGGAGGGTTTTAAGTGCCTCGATTAAGGCATCAGTATGCTCAGGTCTGCCCACGCTAATTCGCAGACAATCTTTCAATCGCGGAGTGTCGAAATAGCGAACAAAGATGCCTTTCCTACGCAAGTGTTGCCAGATTTCTTTGGCCTTTCCCGCAGGCAGAGAACAAAGAACAAAATTGGCCCGGGAAGGATAGGGCTTTAGCCAATCCAGTTCCTTCAGTTTGCCAAACAATCTCCCCCGTTCCATAACTATCTTCATAACATTGAGACGAAGATAGTCTATATCCGCCAGGGAAGCTAGCACCGCAGCCTGGGCTGCGGCATTGGCGTTATAGGGCTGCTTAATCTTCATCAGATAATCGGCAATATCCACGGGGAAAAAGCCGTAGCCTATCCTTAAGCCAGCCAGCCCGGCCCATTTGCTGAAGGTGCGTAAGACTATCAAGTTGGGGTAAGAGGCCACCAGGTCGGCCACGGTTACGTTACTGAATTCACAATAGGCTTCGTCCACGACAACAATTTTTCCAGTATCAACAAGCTCCATAATTTCCTTCTCAGGGGTAGTATTGCCAGTGGGATTATTGGGCGAGGCGACAAAGATGACCTTCGTTCTCCTGGTCAATGCCTTCTTTATACCGGCCATACCAAGGGCAAAATCCTCGGTGCGGGGCACGTCAACTACTCTGCCTCCACAAACATCGGTGCTGAATGGGTACATGCCGAACGTCGGTGGACTGTTGATGACTTCTTCTCCGGGCTTGAGGAAAAGCCTGAGGATAAGGTCAATAAGCTCATCGCTGCCCATGCCGCAAACAATGTGCTGGCGTCCCAAGCCGGTATATTCCTCTAAAGCCTTCCGAAGCTCCCTCTGCTCCGGGTCAGGATAATTATGATAATAAGGATAGGCAGCCAGAGCCTGATAGACTTTGGGAGAGCAACCATAAGGGTTCTCATTACCATCGAGCTTTACTATTTTATCCACAGGCAATTCGGCTTGCTGGCTTAGAACCTCAGTGGGCTCGATAGCAGTGTAGCTCTTCATGTTTATTAGCTCGGGCCTGATAAGTTTCTTGATGTCCACGTTACTTTTCCCCCTCACCATGCCCCTTTCCCCTCAAGCGAGAGGGAAGTCTTCGAGATTGCCTCGCTTCACTCGCAACGACACGGCGGGCTACAGCCTGGGCGTGGGCATCGAGCCCTTCAGCCTTAGCTATTACCGTAGCAGCCTTGCTCAATCTTCGCATAGCAGGCTTATCCAAAGAGATGATATTGGTGACCTTCAGGAAGTCCGCGACGCCCAGAGGAGAACCAAACCGAGCGCTGCCTCCAGTGGGCAATACATGGCTGGGACCGGCAACGTAATCGCCGAGAACGACAGGCGAATTCTCGCCTACAAAAATACAGCCGGCATTGTGAATTTTGCGGACTAAAGCTGAGGCGTTGGATGCCATAATCGAGAGGTGCTCAGGGGCGAAGAGATTAGCCAACTCCACCGCCTGGCTCATGTCGTCGACAATCACAAGCATTCCTGCATCAATAGCCTTTTTAATAGTAGAGCGCCGCTTTAATTTACTCAACTGTATCTCAATTTCCTCGTCTACTCGCTTAGCGAGGTCGGCCGAGGTGGTGATTAAGACGACTGAGGCCAGGGGGTCATGTTCAGCCTGGGCCAGGAGGTCGGCAGCACAAAGGGATGGTTTGGCTTTCTCGTCGGCGACGATTACTATTTCGCTGGGACCTTCAAGACCATCGATATCCACCGTGCCATAAACCATTTTCTTAGCCAGGGTCACGAAGATGTTCCCGGGACCGCAAATCTTATCCACTCTGGGTACTGACTCAGTACCAAAAGCCAGTGCCGCAATTGCCTGAGCACCGCCAAGCTTGAAAATGCGATTGACCTTGGCAATATCGGCGGCGACCAACGTCGGGGCAGGAATTCTGCCATCCCTACCGGGTGGCGAAACCATAATGATTTCTTCAACACCGGCCACTCCGGCTGGTATGGCCATCATCAAAACCG